>Ga0316601_100000094_pt1 | contig 32131 bp, 33 predicted proteins | sample OWC_soil_day5_no_FD_207663 | JGI IMG/M metagenome (GOLD analysis project Ga0316601, IMG submission 207663) | Wetland soil microbial communities from Old Woman Creek delta, Ohio, United States - OWC_soil_day5_noCT | ecosystem: Environmental > Terrestrial > Soil > Wetlands | place: USA: Ohio... | reverse complement strand
TGCGTTGCAGTGGTATGGGCTCGCGGCACTGAGCGCGGGCCTGACGCTGTATTTCAGCGGGCGAGCACTGAGGCGGCGGGCAGGATGAACGGACCCGGCGCGGTCGCGAGTGGTCAGCCCGGTCACTGGCGTCGCTACCGCGTGCTTTACGCGGTCATTACGCTGTGCATCGCGCCGGTGCTGGCTTCGTACCTTGCGTACTACGTCTTTCCACCGAGCGGACGCACCAACTACGGCACGCTGATCAATCCGCGCCCGATACCGACGGCGCCATTCGCTGCGCTTGACGGCCGGCCGTTTTCCTTCAGGGACCTCGCCGGCCAATGGGTGATGGTGGCGGCAGCGCCTGCGGCGTGCGACGCGGCCTGCGCCTCCGCGCTGCTGCAGATGCGACAGCAGCGGCTAATGACCGGCAAGGAGCGCGATCGCGTCGCACGCGTCTGGCTCATTACCGATGACGCGCCGGTCGCGCCCGAGTTGCTGCGTGATTACGACGGCACGTTCTTCGTGCGCGCGCAACCCGCAACGGTGCACGAACTCCTGGCGGGCGACGGCGGGGCGCTCGCCGGGCACGTCTGGCTTGTCGATCCGATGGGCAACCTGATGCTGCGCTGGCCGCAGGACCCGGAGCCGCAGCGTGTGAAGAAGGACCTGTCGCGACTGCTCGCGGCGTCGAGCCACTGGGTGCGTGTCGAACGCAAGGACTGATGGACGCGACGGCGCTTGGCTGGCTCGCCTTCAAAGGGATCGCGGTCGCCGCGCTGCCTCTGGCGTATGTCGGTTTCTCGCGCGACCCGGCAAAGTACCGCAAGCTGGCGTGGGTCACCGCTTTCCTGACGCTGGATCTCATCATGTTCGGCAGCTTCACACGGCTGACGGATTCTGGCCTTGGGTGCCCCGACTGGCCTGGTTGCTACGGCCATTCAAATCCGCTGTCGGCGGGCGAATCGATCCGCGCCGCGGAAACCGCCCTGCCCACCGGGCCGGTCACGATGACCAAGGCATGGATCGAGATGCTGCATCGCTACTTCGCGATGGGCATCGGCCTTCTCATCATCATTCTCACGGTCCAGGCCTGGCGGCGCGCGCGGCTCGACCGTGCTGCACCTTCTCCGTGGCTGGCGACGGGCGCGCTCGTATGGGTCTGCGTGCAGGGGGCGTTCGGCGCGTGGACGGTGACGATGAAGCTACAGCCCATCGTCGTGACCGCGCACCTGCTTGGCGGCATCGCACTGCTGGCGTTGCTGGTGGCGCTGGCCTTGCAGGAAAGTCCGTCGCAGCCCGTAGCACCGGAAGCCCGACGCCTGCGACCGCTGGCACTCGTCGCGCTCGCGGTCGTGATCATGCAAGTGGCCCTGGGCGGATGGGTCAGCAGCAACTACGCGGTACTCGCGTGCCCGGCCTTCCCGAAGTGCCAGGACGCATGGATGCCTGCGATGGACTTCGAGCACGGGTTCACGCTGTGGCGCGCCCTCGGGATGACCGGTGATGGCGAGCTGATTCCGTTCCAGGCCCTGGTCGCCATTCACTGGACGCACCGTGTCTTTGCGTTCGGGGTCGTGGTGGCACTTGCGTGGTTCATCAGCGCTGCCTGGCGTATCGACGGCCTGCGCGGCCCGGCACGTGGTGCCCTGGCAGTCCTGCTGCTGCAGCTTGCGACCGGGCTGTCCAACGTGGTGCTCAGCTGGCCGTTGCTCGCCGCTGTCCTGCACAGCGGCGGGGCTGCGCTTTTGGTGGCGCTGCTGGTTGTTGCCGTGGTCAGGGCTTCGACGCCTCGAGGCGGTAAAATCACTGACTCTCCGCGGAGCCACTGAATACGATGTCCGGCCAGCTGTCCGCCGCCCAGCGTTCGCTGGGCCAACTTGCCTCGCAGTACTGGGCGCTGACCAAGCCGCGCGTCACGCAGCTGGCGATCTTCTGCGCCGTGATTGGCATGTTCCTGGCCGTGCCCGGGCTGCCGTCGCCGCGTGCCGTCGTGATGGCGACGCTCGGCATCTGGCTGCTTGCCGGAGCCGCGTTCGCGGTGAATTCCCTGATCGAGCAGCACATCGACGCGAAGATGACGCGCACGCGGATGCGGCCGTTGCCGCGTGGCGACCTGACACCGATACAGGCATTGGTATTTTCCGGCGTCATTGGTGGCGCCGGCATGTGGGTCCTGTATACGCAGGTGAATCCGCTGACGATGTGGCTCACCTTCGCCACCTTCGTCGGCTACGCGGTCGTCTATACCGTGCTGCTGAAGCCGTACACGCCGCAGAACATCGTCATCGGCGGCATGAGCGGGGCAATGCCGCCGGTCCTGGGCTGGGCCGCCGTCACCAACAGCGCGCCCCCGGAAGCCTGGCTACTGGCGCTCATCATCTTCGTCTGGACGCCGCCGCATTTCTGGGCGTTGGCGCTGTATCGCATCGATGACTATCGCAAGGCGGGCTGGCCGATGTTGCCGGTCACGCACGGCGAACCCCTGACGCGGCTGCACATCCTTCTTTATACAGTCGGCCTGGTCGCAACGACTGCGCTGCCGTACGCCGTGCGGATGTCCGGGCTGCTGTACCTGCTCGCCGCCCTGGCGCTGGGCGCGGTGTTCGTCGTTTATGCGTGGCGGCTTTACCGCGCACCGACGCCGGCACTCGCGCGTGCAACCTTCAACTACTCAATCGTCTACCTCGCGGCGCTGTTCGCGGCGCTGCTCGCCGACCACTACGTCTGAGTCTGGAACCGCACCATGGGTAGCTGGCGTCTGATGCGTGCGATCCCGGGTTTGCTGGCGGCCGTTGTCGCCGTTGTGCTGACGGCCTGTTCCCCGCCGACCTTCAAGTCGGTCGATATCACCGGCGCGGATTACGCACGCAGCTTTTCTTTGGACTCCGCAACTGGCGGTCAGCGTTCGCTGGCCGATTTCCGCGGCAAGGTGGTCGTCGTCTTCTTCGGATTCACCCAGTGCCCGGATGTCTGCCCAACCACGTTGTCGGACCTGGCCGAGGCGAAGAAGCGGCTCGGTGCTGCAGGCGAACGCCTGCAGGTCGTCTTCATCACGATCGATCCGGAGCGGGACACCGCCGCCGTGCTGGCGCAGTACGTCCCGGGCTTCGACCCCAGCTTCGTTGCGCTGCGTGGGTCGGCCGAGCAGACGGCACAGACCGCCAAGGACTTCAAGATCTTTTATCAGAAGGTCGCCGGCAAGACACCCACCTCGTACACGATGGACCATACGGCCGGGGCATACGTGTTCGACAAGGACGGACGTATCCGTCTGTTCGTTCGTCACGGTTCCTCGGTGGACGACATCGTGGCCGACCTGCGCCAGCTGCTCTGACACGAGCCGCCTACTCGAACTGCCCGGTCGTGGCCGAAACCCGGGTTGCGCTGGATACGACGCGGGCGTCGGCCGGCAGCCCGGCGATCCCGAAGCGCTCTCGCACCGGCTCCACCAGATCGACCTCAAAGCCCGCGAACACACTGGTTTCCGCGTTGACGTAGTCGTCGGCGCGGTAGGCGGCCGCGTCGCGCCGAAGCACGCCGTGGACTTCGAAGGGATCAAAGACAGCGAGCGTCCCGGGGTCCGCGGAGAGGCGCAGTCCGGCCCGGCCAAAGACGATGTCCACGGGCGGGCCACTCAAGTACCAGACGCCGAAAAGGACGTCCGAATAATGGGCATCGGTGTGAAAGAACGCGCCGCGGCAGATGTACCACTCGAACCGCGTGCGCAGCGCCGACCGCAGCCCAGGGTCCAGTCCAGACCCGATTTCCAGGCGAAGCCCGTCATCCGTCCAGGCGCCACCTGAGTGCACTCTGCCGACTTCGAAGCGTTCATTGCCCACGGCCAGCGCGCGCGCCACGAGTTGCGGTGAGGGGGTTCGAAATGCCTGGGCCACATGGCGCGCGAGCGGGCGAAGGCCGGACGCCGATGCGGCGAGAAGGGGTGAAGCGTCGAGGGCCATGTACTCCATGGCCCGATTATCCGATGCAAAAAAAACGCCCCAGCAGGGCTGGGGCGACGGTCCGCCTCGTCGGAGGAGAGGGGGAGGAGCGGAGGCGGATACTGCGAAATCGACTAGAACCCGCGGGGCAAAGGGAAACGCTTACTCGTAAGAGGCCAGTGCCGTTCGCATCTTCTGTAGAGCTTTGGCCTCGATTTGCCGGATTCGTTCCGCGGACACTCCAAACTCGTCTGCCAGTTCGTGCAGAGTGGCGGTTCCGACTCGACCGTCGGCTTCCTCGTTCAGCCAGCGGGCTTCGATGATGCGGCGACTCCGAGGGTCGAGTTGATCAATCGCCTGGCGCACGCCCTCGGTCTGCAGCACATCATGCTGACGGCGCTGCAGCACCTCGGTCGGCTCGGACTCTTCGTCGGCCAGGTAGGCGATCGGTGCGAACTCTTCTTCACCGTCTTCAATACGGCCTTCGAGCGCGATGTCGCCACCGGACAGCCGCGTTTCCATTTCGGCCACTTCTTCGGGCTTCACGTTCAGTTCGCGCGCAATGCTCTGCACCTGGTCGGGCGACATCGTGCCCAACCCCTGCTTCATGCTGCGCAGGTTGAAGAACAGCTTGCGCTGCGCCTTGGTCGTGGCAACCTTTACCAGGCGCCAGTTGCGCAAGATGAACTCGTGGATCTCCGCCTTGATCCAGTGCAGCGCAAAGGACACCAGTCGCACGCCACGCTCGGGATCAAAGCGCTTAACGGCCTTCATCAGGCCGATGTTGCCTTCCTGGATCAGGTCGGCGTGGGGCAGGCCGTAGCCCAGGTAGTTGCGGGCGACCGCGACCACAAGCCGCAGGTGCGACATCACGAGGCGTCCCGCCGCATCAAGGTCGTTGCCGTCGCGAAACTCACGCGCGAGCCGAACCTCTTCATCGGCGGTCAGCAACGGCACGCGATTGACTGCCTGGATATAGGCATCAATGCTGCCGACGCTGCCGGGATGCAGCACAAGGCCATGCGACGCAACAGGAATCAGTGCGTTATTCGTTGCAGTGCGGGAACGGATCTGGGTCACTCACACACTCCTTTCGATTAAATCCTAGCACTCTCTACTGCCGAGTGCTAACGATTTAGAAGGGAGCTTAGGGCAAAAGTTCAACCCCGACTGATTCACTCGGGATGTTGAACCGCAATGCTTCTTTAGGCTGTGAGCGCACACTCACTACGGGTGGCATCGCTTCATCTGGACCCAGGCCCCAATCGCGCCGACAGCACCGCCGAGCAGGGTCGCCCCCAGAACCAGCGCGAGCGGGAACCAGGGCGGCACGCCGGCAGTGCTGAGCACTGACGCAAGCGCACCCGCACGGCGTCCGAGAAGTTCAAGCGTGATCCAGGCGATTCCGATGGCAAGGGCTGCACCGGTAGCCAGAGTCAGTGCGCCGACGTAGGCGTAAGGCCGCCTCACGAATCGCGGGCGGGCGCCAACCAGTTGAAGCAGCCGGATCTCGTCCAGGCGCAACTGGAGGGTCATCTGGGCGGCCCCGATCAGGGCCGTGACAATGAGCAGTGCGACAAGGACTATCAGGCCAACGGCCACGGCCAGCCCCGCCTGTCGCAGGGCCGAGAGCCGCCGATACCATTCAATCTCGGACTGCACCGCATCGACTCCGGACCATTGGCGTATATCCACGGCGGCCCGGTCGATCGCTGCCGGGTCCACAGTGAAGGTGAATCGTGCCACCAAGGTATCGGGCAGCGGGTTGGAGCGAGGCTCAGCCGCGCCCGCTGCCAGTCCGGATCGCTTGCTTAACTCGGCGAAGGCCTGGTCGCGTGGAATCAGGCGGACATCGGTCACGTCCGACGCGGCGGTGAGGCGGGCGCGCAGCGCTTCCACCTCGCGCGGCGCGGTTCCGATCTTCACGAAGACGCTGATCTCAGGTCCCACCTTGGCGGCCTTCCATGCGGGCAAGGCGGCGAGCGCCAGTGCGGCCACCAGCAAGGGCAACGCGAGCGCGGCACCCGCGATGACGACCGAAAGGTAAAAGCGCCCCGGCTGCTGCGCGATCATTCGCAGGGCCTGGCGGAACGCATAAAGCCGGTCGGAGACCGCGCTCATCCGGTGGTCCCCTCTGCGAGTCCGATGATGCGTGCGCGCGCCGGCAGCGTGGGAAGGTTCTGGGCTGCGAGCATCACGGTCACGCCGGCGCCAACGAACTGCTCCAGCAATTTGATGACCGATTCAGCACTGGCGTCGTCGAGGTGTGTCAGTGGTTCGTCCACAAGCAGCAGTGCCGGCCGGTTCACCAGCGCGCGTGCGATAGCGACACGCTGCCGCACGCTACCCGACAGCCGTGCCGGAAGCGTGCCGGGATCGACGTCTTCCAGACCTACGCGATGAAGCGCGGTGGCTGCGCGGGACCTGGCCTCGCCTCGCGAAAGGCCTGCTGCACCGACCGGCAGCGCAACGTTCTCCAGCACGCTGCGATCATCGAGCAACATCACTTCCTGCGGCACGATGCCGATCGAGCGGCGCAGGTGCGGCAGCGCACGTTGCCTGATCTCAGCCAATGGCTCGCCGGCGACGATGATCGTCCCGGACGTCGGGCGCTCGAGCGCGGCAATGAGCCGGATCACGGTTGTCTTTCCGGTGCCTGCCGGACCGCTCAACACGACCAAATCGTTGCGCGCGATGACGAAGCTCAGCTGCTCGAGGACCGCCCTGTCACCATAGCGCTTGGTGACACGATCGAAGACGATCAACGGCGGCAACGGTCCAATGGCAGTGTTCATCAGCGCAGGCCATGCGAATGGCGCCGCTTAGAATGGGTTGAGCGACGGCGTCATGACCCTCCGGCCGATTGTACGGTCGTCATCGGCGCGTCATCGTCAACGACTATGGTCCGACGCAAGAAGCACAAGCCCGATCGATTGAAACCGCCATCGCCTGCCGGTCTCGAGCTCTATCTGAACCGGGAACTGTCCCTGCTCGCGTTCAACGAACGCGTGCTGGCGATGGCCACCCGCGCCTCGGTGCCGTTGGCGGAGCGCCTCCGATATGTCTGCATCGTCTCGTCGAACCTCGACGAATTCTTCGAGGTCCGGATCACCGACCTGAGCGAGGAGATTCGCGAGACGCGCGGCGCGTCGCCGCTCGCCTCGACGTACGCAAGCATCCTGGAGCGGGCTCATCGACTCGTCGAGGCGCAGTACGTGCTGTTCAACCAGACCATCATGCCGGCGCTCGAACGCCGCGGCATCGTCGTGCTGAACAACACGCAGCGCAACGAAACCCAACGGGCCTGGGTGCGCGAGTACTTCATGCGTGAGGTGCGGCCACTGCTGTCGCCGATCGGGCTCGATCCGTCGCATCCGTTTCCACAGGTGCTGAACAAGTCCCTCAACTTCATCCTTCAGCTCGAGGGCAAGGACGCGTTTGGCCGCCCCTCGGCGATTGCGATCTTCAAGGTCCCGCGGGTGCTGCCGCGCGTGATCCCGTTGCCGCCATGGCTGGCGCCGGGCAAGCAGGCGTTCGTGCTGCTGTCGTCGGTGATCCGCTCGCATCTGCAGGACGTGTTTCCCGGCCGGGAGATCGGCGGCTTCTCGCAGTTCCGCGTGACGCGCGACTCCGATCTCAGTGTCGACGAGCGCGAAGTCCATAACCTGCGCCAGGCGCTGCGCATGGAACTGACACAGCGGCATTTCGGCAACGCCGTACGGCTCGAGGTGCTGGCCACCTGCCCTCCGCACTTGCAGACGCTGCTGCAGGAACAGTTCCAGTTGCAGCAGCAGGCGGTGTTCCGCGTCGAGGGTCCGGTGAACCTCGTGCGCCTGAACCAGCTTGTCGATCACCTGACCACTCCGGCTTTGCGCTGGACGCCGTTCGTGCCCGCCTGGCCGACCAAACTCACGGCCGGGGCCGACATGTTCGAGGCGATGAGACGCAGCGACATCCTGCTGCATCACCCGTTCGAGAGCTTCGAGCCGGTCATCGAGTTTCTGCGTCAGTCCGCTACGGATCCGAAGGTCGTGGCGATCCGCATGACGCTGTACCGGACCGGTATCAGTTCGATCCTCGTCGACATCCTCGAGGACGCGGCGCGACGCGGCAAGGAAGTCACGGTGATTGTCGAACTGCAGGCGAGGTTCGACGAGGAAGTGAACATCAACCTCGCCGAGCGGCTCGAGGCAGTCGGCGTGCAGGTTGTCTACGGCATGGTCGGACTGAAGATCCACGGCAAGCTCACGCTGGTCCTGCGCCGCGAGGACGTACGCGGCAAGCAGCGGCTGGTTCCTTATGCACACCTGGGTACCGGCAATTACCACCCGACCACGACGAAGCTCTACACGGACTTCGGGATGCTGACGGCCAATGCCGACCTCTGCGAGGATGTCGAAAAGGTGTTCATGCACCTAACGAGTCTCACGAAGGTCGAGCGGCTGAAGCAACTGTGGCTGGCGCCGTTCACCCTGCATCGCAATCTGCTGGCCGCGCTGACGACCGAAGTGGGATTCGCAAAGGCCGGCAAGCCGGCGCGTGTCATCGCGAAGATGAATGCACTGACGGACGAGGCAACGATCCAGGCCCTGTATGCCGCCTCGCAGGCCGGCGTGAAGATCGATCTCATCGTGCGCGGCGCCTGCGCGTTGCGTCCGGGGGTGAAGGGGCTTTCCGAAACGATCCGCGTGAAATCCATCGTCGGCCGCTTCCTCGAGCACCATCGCATCTATTACTTCCGCAATGGCGGCAAGCCTCGCGTCTACCTCTCGAGTGCAGACTGGATGGGGCGCAACCTGTTCCGGCGCATCGAAGTGGCTTGGCCGGTGCTCGAGCCGAAGCTGGCCCGCCGCGTCATCGATGAAGGCTTGAAGCCGTACCTTGAAGACGGCCGGGACGCGTGGGTGCTGCTACCCGATGGTGACTACCGTCCGCCGCGACGCGGCACGGGGGCTGCGTCGGCGCAGCAGGCACTGTTGTCAAAGCTTGCGGCAGAAATCGGGATCTGATGATGGAACTCATCCTGTGGCGGCACGCCGAAGCCGAGATCGGTGAACCTGATCTCGGTCGCAGGCTTACGGCGCGTGGCGAGAAGCAGGCGCGCCGTGTCGCCGAGTGGCTGAACGCGCAGTTGCCCGACAGCGCGCGCATCCTCGTCAGCCCGGCGACACGGGCCGAGCAGACGGCGCGCGCGCTGGGTGAAATCTCTCACCGCAAGCTGCGAACCGTCGACGAGATCGCTCCGGGCGCGGACGTGCGCGACGTGCTGCGTGCAGCGGAGTGGCCACACGCCAAGGTACCGGTCGTCGTCGTCGGCCACCAGCCGACACTGGGCCACGTGGCGAGCTTCCTGCTGGCAGGTGAAGCGCAGGACTGGTCAGTGAAGAAGGCCGGCGTGTGGTGGATCAGTTCACGCGAACGCGACGGAGCCGAGCGGATCGTCCTGCGTGCGGTGATCAGCGCGGAGCTGCTCTAGGCGGGCTGCAGCGCCCGCACATTGAAGGCCATGCCGACGCGCGCCCAGTGCGCGGCTTCTTCTTCCAGCAGGTACTGGGTCAGCGGATGGCGGGTTAGCCATTCGCCGTCGATAGCGAGTTCGATGGAGCGTCCGAATTTCATCGCCAGTCGCGGCAGCGCGGCGTTGCGGCGCGCGTGATTCAGGATCACGGCCAGGCGCAGCACCAGAACCTTGCCCAGGCGCTCGCGATCCTCGAGCACTTCGTGGATTTTGCGCAGGTTGCCTCGCTGGCCGAGCACCAGCAAGGCGATGTGTTCCTGATCCGACGTTGAAAAGCCCGCCATGTCCGCGTGCTGCACGAGATAGGACGAGTGCTTGTGATAGTCGCTGTGCGAAATGGCAAAACCCACTTCGTGCAGCAGCGCGGCCCAGCCCAACCGTTTGCTCATTTCCTCGCGCGCTGCCGGAACAAGTTCTTTGAAGAGCCGCAATGCCGTGGCTGCAACACGCTGCGCCTGGGCACGGTCGACGCTGAACTGGTCAAGCATCCGCTCGACCGTCGAATCCCGCAGATCATGTTGTTCGCGCCGTCCGAGCAGGTCATACAGCACGCCGACGCGCAGGGCACCCCGCGCGGGCCGCATTTCATCGACGCCCAGTGTTTCGAAGACGGCTGAAAGCACGGCCACGCCGCCGGCGAGCACTTCCTGGCGATCGGGTTTCAGACCGGCCAGCTTGATGCGCCGGATCTCGCCAGCGTCCAGCAGAACATGGCGCAGCTTCAGCAGGCCTTCGCCGTTGATCGTCCCGTCCGACCAGCCTTGCGCGCGGAAGATTTCCGATACGGCGCCCACGGTGCCGCTCGACCCGAATGCCTCCTCCCACTGCGCACGCGAGAACCCGGCAATCGCCTCCTCGAACTCCGCCGCCGCGGCAACCTGCGCTTTCTTCAGCGAGGCACGGTCGATGCGCCCGTCCTTGAAGAACCGCAGCGACGTATTGACGCAGCCGACCTTGAACGATTCGGCCTTGTCTGCGGTGAATCCGCGGCCGACGATGATCTCGGTGGAAGCCCCGCCGATGTCCACCACCAGGCGGCGCAGGTTCGAGGGCGGCAGCGTGTGCATGCAGCCCTCGAACACCAGCCGCGCCTCTTCCCGGCCGGAAATGACTTCGATCGGATAGCCAAGCGCGTTCTGCGCTTCCATGAGGAAGTCATTGACGTTGCGGGCGAGGCGCAGTGTCTGCGTGCCCACGGCACGGACCTGTTCGATCGGCATGCCGCGCAGCCGCTCGTTCATGCGGGCCAGAGTCTCGAGCGCGGTCTCGATCGATTTCTTCGACAGCTTGTTGGTCTCGTCGAGACCGGCGGCGAGGCGCACCGTTTCCTTCCAGTAGCCCTCGCGCACGATGTGGGAGCCTTCGACACGGCCGATCTCGAGCCGGAAACTGTTCGAGCCGAGGTCGACGGCGGCAAGATTCATTGCGCGGCTCCCGCGCCGACGAGCGCGTCGGCGAATTCGACAGCGGAAAATGGCTGCAGGTCGTCGATGCCCTCGCCGACGCCGATGAAGAGGATCGGCAGCGGCCGGTCACCGCGGGCAGCGGCGATGGCGGCCAGCACGCCGCCCTTGGCGGTTCCGTCGAGCTTGGTCACGACCAGGCCCGTCAGGCCGACCGCGGCATCGAAGGCCTGCACCTGAGCCAGCGCGTTCTGCCCGGTCGTGCCATCGACGATCAGCACGATTTCGTGCGGCGCGCCCGGCATTGCCTTGTCCTGGGCGCGTTTCACGCGTTTCAGCTCCTCCATCAGATGCGCCTGCGTTGGCAGGCGACCCGCGGTGTCGGCAATCAGCACATCGACTCCGCGTGCTTTCGCAGCGGCGACGGCATCGAACACCACGGCGGCCGGATCTCCACCGCTTTGCGAGATGACCTCGACGTTGTTGCGCGCCCCCCAGATGGCGAGCTGCTCTCGAGCGGCGGCACGAAAGGTGTCGCCGGCAGCGAGCAGCACCGAGCGGTTCTGCCCGGCGAACCACTTGGCCAGCTTGCCGATGGACGTCGTCTTGCCCGAACCATTGACACCGCAGACCATGACGACGAATGGCTTGACACGAGAGACATCGAACCGACCCTCGGCCGGAGCAAGCCGGCGTGCCAGTTCATCACGCAACGCCAGTCTCACTTCGTCCTGCGTCTTCAGTCCCTTGAGCTTGATCTGTGCACGCAGCGCCTCCACGAGGTCGGCCGACACGGAGACACCGACGTCTGCCGTGATCAGCGCCATCTCCAGTTCCTCGAGGAACGCGTCGTCGACAACGCCGCCGGAAAACAGGCCGACGATGTTGACGCGTGTCTTTGTAAGACCCCGCTTGAGCTTTGCAAGCCAGCCGCCCTTGGCACTGTCGACGTTGGCGGGGCTTATCATCGTGCGATGCGGGGAAAGCGAACGGGGCGCGCTGCGGAGGAAGAGACACGCGGGCGCCATCACCCGATGTCTCAATCGAGTGTAACAAAGCAACATCGCGCTCCGATGACTGCCCGCAAGCACGGGCCGACTCCTCCGCGGCAGGTTCGCATCATTGGCGGTCGCTGGAAGCGCACGCCGCTGCCGGTCGTCGATCTGCCCGGCCTACGCCCCACACCGGATCGTGTGCGCGAGACGCTGTTCAACTGGCTCGCGCATCTGCGGCCCGATACGGCGTCGCTTTCCGGCCTGGACCTTTTCGCCGGTACCGGCGCGCTGGGTTACGAACTGGCGTCGCGCGGCGCACGTTCGGTTACGCTCGTCGAGTCCAATGCGCAGGCCCTGGAGGCCCTGGAGGCGACCCGCGCGCGCCTCGATGCGCGCGAGGTCGAGATCGTTGCCGGTGACGCGTTCACGGTGGCCGCGCGCCTGCCCGCCGCTGCATTCGACATCGTGTTCCTCGACCCCCCGTTCGACGGCGCATTGCAGGCGCCCGCGCTCGTCGCGGCGCGGCGCCTGCTGGCACCGGAAGGCCTGATCTACCTCGAGGTGCCGGCGCCGGTCTCTGCGGAGCAGCTCGATGACGCGCGACTCGATCTGGTGCGGGCCGGGCGCGCCGGGAAGGTCGCATTCCAGCTGCTGCGAATTGCGCGTGCATAATCGCCTGCGCCAAGACTGCTTCATGAGGCGCTGAGGAGAGCCGACATGGTGATCGCCGTCTATCCTGGTACGTTCGATCCGCTCACGCGCGGCCACGAGGACCTGGTGCGACGCGCTGCCGGCCTCTTTTCCAAGCTTGTCGTCGGTGTCGCCGACAGCCGGAACAAGAAGCCGTTTTTCGTCCTCGACGAGCGCATCGCGATCGCCCGCGAGGTGCTGTCCCACTACCCCAATGTCGAAGTGGCCGGTTTCCGCGGGCTGCTCAAGGATTTCGTGCGCGATCAGAACGCGCGCGTGATCGTCCGTGGTCTGCGCGCGGTGTCCGACTTCGAATACGAGTTCCAGATGGCCGGCATGAACCGCTATCTGCTGCCGGATGTGGAGACGATGTTCCTGACACCGTCGGACCAGTACCAGTTCATCTCCGGCACGATCGTGCGTGAGATCGCCCAGCTCGGCGGGGACGTCAGCAAGTTCGTCTTCCCGTCCGTCGAGAAGTGGCTGAAGGCGAAGATCCAGCAGATGGGCGGCACCACGGAATGACGCACATCGCGGCGTGATCACCGGCCCGGCGCGCGATCCGCGCATCGACGCGCTGCGCGGCTTCGCGCTGCTTGGCATCCTCCTCGTCAACATCCAGTCGTTCATTTCCGGTGCGCCGAACGCGCTCGGCTTCCTGCCAGCCGACGCCGGTCTTTCCGACCGGATTGCTTACTTCATCACGGCCACCTTCATCCTCGGCAAGTTCATGCCGCTCTTCGGCATGCTGTTCGGGGCGGGGTTCGCGCTGCTCTACGACAAGCTCAGCGCGAGTTTCGAGGCGCCGCGGCGGCTGTATCGACGCCGCCTGGCGTTCCTGGCGGGCTTCGGGCTGCTGCATGCGCTGCTGCTCTACTTCGGCGACATCACGCTGGCGTATGCCATCGCGGGCTTCGTGCTTCTGCTCCACGCCGACAGCGACGTCCCGCGCCTCGCGCGTGCCACTGCCGGCTGGTGGTTGTTCGCCGCGGCGTGGTTGCTCATTTCGATCCTGCCGGCCGCCGGTTCCACCGCCACCGACGCGTTGCCACTGATCGAAATGGTCGAGCGCAATATTGAAGCCGGCATGGCGCTCGGCTTCGCGGCACAGTGGCCGCTGCGAGTGCAAATGGGCCTGTGGCAGATACAGGCGAATCTGTTCGGCCTGCCTTCGATCATCGCGTTGATGATGACCGGAGTCCTGGCCCAACGCGCCGGTTGGCTGCGACACCCGGACGCGCTGGCATGGCGGCGTGCCGCGCTGATCGGCCTGGGGATTGGGCTGCCGGCTGCGCTCGCGTACGGCAGCTGGGCGGTGACGCACGCAGAACTGGAGCCGAGCCTGTCGATTCCCGCCGTTGCGCTGGCGCTGCACGCGATCAGTCTCGTACTGGCCTTCCTGTACGCCGCGTGGTTTCTTCGACGCGCGCCCGACCGGGTGGTGGCATGGCTCGCACCGGCCGGACGCATGCCGCTCACCAACTACCTGCTGCAATCGGTCGCGCTGGCGATGCTGCTGCCGGGCTGGGGGCTCGGCCTCGGGGCGCGGCTGGGCTATGCGCAGTTGAGCATGCTGGCCATCGCGATCTTCGCGGCGCAGACACTGCTGAGCCGATGGTGGCTCGCGCGCCATGGGCAGGGCCCGCTCGAGGCGATTTGGCGCGCGTGGACCTACCGCGGGGCAGTGCGCCGCACCGCCTGATCGGTCCCGTCAGAGCGCGAGCGTGACTTCGACGGTCGAACCCCGTGCGATGTCGTCGCCGGCGCCGCGCTCGACGATGCAGTTGACCCCGAAAGTCACGCCGCCTGCGCGCGAGTTGTCGCGATAGACGGCGAGGGCGTCCCCGGGCTCGGTCGATGGCGTACCGGTCGCCGGGTCGACGTTCGGCACCGAGCAGCGCACGCAGGGCTTCACCACGCGAAGCTGTATTGCGCCAATCGAGAGCCGATCGAGGTAGTCCTCTTCGAATGCCTCGATGCCGGACAGGACCAGGTTGGGCCGGAAGCGTTCGATGCCGACTGCGGACCCGCCGCGCTGCTTCAGGCGCTCATTGAGATCAGCCAGCGATTCGGTCGACACAATCAGCAGTGCAAATGCGTCGGCAAACTTGTAGGGCGCCTCGGTAGCGCCGGTGTAGCGCACGTTCGAAAGGCGCCTGGCCTCTGGATCAAAGCGCATCAGCCGGCACGGTCGCTCCAGGTAGCGGGAGAACCACGCATCGGCTACCTCGCCCTGCGTGACCGCCGCGATGCTGTCGTCCCAGACGCGCACGTTGAGGATGTCACCCTCGCTCGCGAATGGCACCTCGAGCCGCAGCATGCCCGGCGCCTTCAAGCGCAGCGCCGAGGGCGTCAGGCGCGTTTCGATCAACGCCATTTGCGGCAGCTCACGCTGGCTCAGGAACTCGCCATCCTCACCGACGACGACCCACTCGCGGTCGCCAATGCCGTCGATTTCCAGCCCGGTCGCGGCAAGCGTCGCTTGCTCAACCGCAATGCCGCGACAACCCTTGACCGGGTAGATGAACAGCCGATCGATCGTGGCGTGCATGGCGATCAGACGTTGAAGCGGAAGTGCATGACGTCACCATCGTGCACGACGTATTCCTTGCCTTCGAGCCGCATCTTGCCGGCTTCCTTGGCCCCGGTCTCGCCCTTGAACTTCACGTAATCGTCGAAGGCAATCGTCTCGGCGCGGATGAAGCCCTTCTCGAAGTCGGTGTGGATCACGCCGGCGGCCTGCGGCGCGGTTGCACCGGTGGACACGGTCCAGGCGCGCACTTCCTTGGGCCCGGCGGTGAAGTAGGTCAGCAGGCCCAGCAGCTGGTAACCGGCGCGGATCACGCGGTTCAGTCCCGGCTCGTGCATTCCCATGTCCTCGAGGAACACCGACTTGTCCTCGTCCGAGAGGTCGGCAATCTCGGCTTCGACCTTGGCACACACGGCAACGACTGGCGCGCCTTCCCGGGCGGCGAACTCGCGCACCTTCTCGAGCAGCGGATTGTTCTCGAAACCGTGTTCCTCGACATTGGCCACGTACATCGTCGGCTTGGCCGTCAGCAGGAACAGCGGCTTCAGCACCGCGCGCTCTTCCGGATACAGGTTCACGCTGCGCACCGGCTGGCCCTGGTTCAGCGACGGCTGGATTTTCTCGAGCGCGTCGACCAGTCGCTTGGCTTCCTTGGCCTCAGGTCCCTGGCCGGTCTTCGCGACCTTGCTGTACTTTGCCAGTTGCTTGTCGACGGTCTGCAGATCGGCCAGCGCGAGTTCGGTGTTGATGACCTCGATGTCCGAGATGGGATCGACCTTGCCCGAGACATGCACGATGTTCGGGTCGTCGAAGCAGCGCACGATATGCGCGATCGCATCGCACTCGCGGATATTGGCGAGGAACTGGTTGCCGAGACCTTCGCCCTTGCTGGCGCCGGCCACCAGGCCCGCGATATCGACGAACTCCACCGTGGCAGGCAGGAGCTTTTCCGGCTTCGCGATTGATGCCAAGGCGTCGAGCCGCGGATCCGGCACCTCGACGATGCCGACGTTCGGCTCGATCGTGCAGAACGGGTAGTTCTCCGCGGCGATGCCCGCCTTGGTCAGCGCGTTGAATAGAGTCGACTTGCCGACATTGGGCAAGCCGACGATGCCGCATCGAAGGGCCATGGGGGTATCCGGTTCAAGCGTGGAGCAAAGCGTGCGATTATCGCAAGCCCGAAGAGACTTTCCCAATCACTATGCCGGTTGAACTGCGGGAAGTGACGCGCGCGACGGTATTGGCCGTCTGCAAGCTCGATGCGGGCGACGGCGGCAAGCAGGTGGCGCCGAACGCCGTTTCGATGGCCCAGGCCCATTTCACGCCGGAAGCCTGGTTCCGGGCCGTTTACGACGGCGATGAGCTGGTCGGTTTTGTCATGCTTTACGACCCGACGCTCGCCGAGACCCCCGAGGAGCACGAGTTCTTCCTCTGGCGCCTGATGATCGACAAGCGCTTCCAGGCCCGGGGCCTCGGCCGCGCCGTCGTCGAACGGCTGGCCGAGCATGTCCGTACGCGCCCCGGAGCTGAGCGCCTGCTCGTATCGCACGTCAGGGAGGCCGATCGGGTCGCCCGTTTCTACCAGTCGCTGGGTTTCGAGTACACCGGCCGCGAGGAGGATGGCGAACTGGAACTGGCGCTGAAGCTGCGTTGAGTCCGCTGCGCTCCGATGCCGGGTGGATGGCGGTCGCGGCGGACCGTGCCGCGGCTGCGGAGCTTCAGTCTTTTTATGAGGCGAATCCCGAGTACTGGCACCTGACGCATGGCCATGCACCCGGCCCGGGCGAAGCGGAGCGCGGCTTCGATGCACGGCCTCCGGACGACATGCCGTACAGCGACCTGCCGATGTGGGTCATCCGCGACTGCGCGAGCGGGCGGATCGTCGGTGAAGTCGCGGCGGCCACCGACCTGCTGGTGCCGGGCGTCATTCACCTGGGATTCTTCGTCGTCGAGACGGTGCGGCACGGCAGCGGCTTTGCAGCGGAGGTCTACGCCAGCTATGAAGCGTGGGCGGTCGGTCGGCGCGCGCGCTGGCTTCGACTCGGTGTGGTCGCGGCCAATCCCCGCGCCGAGGCGTTCTGGCGCACGCAGGGTTACACCGAGGTGTGCCGCCGTGACAACTACGTGCTGGGCGCATGCACTCACGAACTGATCGTGATGGTGAAACCGATCGGGTCGAACACCGTGGCCGACTATCTGGCCGAGGTGCCGCGCGATCGACCCGATGCCGCCTAAAGTGGCCGGGCCAGCGACAGGTCGGGCTGGTTCAGCCAGGCGAGCGCCGCCTCGGCGAACCGCTCGCACTCGGCGATCGCGCGCTCCCACGCGGCGATGCGCCCCGCGTGGTCGACCCCGTAGTGATAGAAGTCGCTGCGGTCGGGCAGCTTGCCGTTGGGCAACCGCTGGAGCATCGCTGACGACGGGGCGATGAGGACTACGTTCGCCAGCCAGGCATGGTCGCGTGGACGTGCGCGCCAGCGCAGCGACTTGTCGAGCCAGCCCGGCGTGACCCACGGCACGAAGTGCGGGTAAAGCACCACTCCACCGAGCTCGCGGTAGGGCAGGAGCAGGTGGAAGTCGATCAGGCCACCGTCCCAGTAATCACCGGACGGCGCGCCAGGGATGTTTCGAACCGGGTCGCAGATCAGCGGGATCGACCCTGACGCGAGCAGCGCGTCTTCGAGGTTGACTTGCGTGAGCGGCACGGTTTCGTAGCCGAACGGATCGTCGCGCACCGCAAGCCGCGGCGGCGCGCCCGCCTGGAACACGACGCGCTCCAGATGAGCGGCCAGTCGACGACGAGCAACAGTGTTCGCGATTGCGGCCCGCGCGAACGCCCCACGCGTCCCGGCAGCCAGCGGACCGCGCGCGCGTGCCGTGATGATCGACAGCGAAACGCGATCCGCAAGGCGCAACGCCGTGTCTTTGGTCAGTGCACGTGCAACTCCACGACACACCGTGGCGACCTGCGACGTCGAGGGACGGTGTGGATAGTTCTGCTCGCGCACGTAGGCGGTCTGCAACCGGTCCAGCGCGCGCAGCGGGTCGGCGTGCGCCAGCGCGGCCATGCGCCAGGCGCCGATCGAGGCGCCGATCAGCTCGATCCGCTTCGTCTGTGGCAGCCATTCGCGGGCGAACAGCCGGTCGAAGGGCAGCAGTGCAAGGCCTTTCGGTCCGCCGGCGGCAGCGGGCATGCACGTGATATCGCGCGGAGACAGGCCGCGCTCCGCGATGTGCCGGCGCGCGTCAGCGCCGAGACGGATATCGAGCAGGACGGAGTCGCGCAGGGAAGACACGGCAGTTGGAGCGCCGCCGCCGTCAGCGCGTGTGCAGCTTCAGCATCGCCGCCTCGAACTTGCCGCTCACCAGCAGGTCGACGATGCCTTCCGACCGCTCGACCGCTTCGTCGATCAGCGTCTGCTCCTCGCGGCGCGGTGGATGCAGCACGAAATCGACGACCTCCTGTTCCAGTTGCAGCTCCCGCGGGTGGCCGATGCCGATACGCAGCCGCCAGAAATCGGCAGTCGTCAGTCGTGCCTGCGTGTCCTTCAGGCCGTTGTGACCGGCGGTGCCGCCGCCCCGCTTGAGCTTCACCACTCCCGGCAGCAGGTCGAGTTCGTCGTGGGCGACCAGGATTTCGGACGGCAGGATCTTGTAGAACAGCGCCAGCGCCACGACGGCGTTGCCAGAACGGTTCATGTAGGTCGTGGGCTTCAGCAGCCAGACGTCGTGGCCGCCGCAGTGCAAGCGGGCGACGTCGCCATGGAACTTGCGCTCGCTCGAGAAGCGCGCACCTTCGCGCCGGGCAATCGCGTCGACGAGCCAGTAGCCGGCGTTGTGCCGCGTTGCCTCGTACTCGGCGCCGTAGTTGCCGAGGCCGACGATCAGGCGGATGCCGCGAGTGTGTTCAGGTTCGTCCACGATCCGGCTGAAGAAAAAGGCCCGCTGTCGAGGACAGCGGGCCGCATTGTGCCGTAGCACTCGCCGCCGCTCGCGCGGCGGCGAAGCCGACGGTTACTTCTTCTTGTCGCCGCCCTTTTCTTCCTTGCCGCCCTTGGCCGGGGCGGCGCCAGGCGCAGCAACAGGCGCCTTCTGCGCGGTGGCGGGGACCTCGACGGCAGCCACCGGTGCGGCAACCACCTCTTCCTCGGCCTGCTCGCCGTGCGTGGACACCGACGCGACAACCGGGTTCTCCTTGCCCCTTAGCACCGGCGAAACGCCGGCAGGCAACTTCAGGTCGAGGACGCGAACGGTCTGGTGCGCCTGCAGTTCCGACAGATCGACTTCGATGAACTCCGGCAGGTCCTTCGGCAGGCACGCCACGTCGACCTCGGACATGATGTGGCTGATCAGGCCGCCACCCAGCTTGAACGCCGGCGAGTCCTCCTGGCCGACAAAGTGCAGCGGTACCCGCATGTGGATCTTCTGGTTCTCCGACACGCGCTGGAAATCGACGTGCAACACCACCGGGCGGTACGGATGCATCTGGAAGTCGCGCAGCAGCACGCGCTCCGATGTGCCGTCGAGTTCCATGTCGAGGATCGAAGCATGGAATTTTTCCTTGCGCAGTGCGTGGAACAAGGGGTTGTGCTCGACCTCGATCGCCTGTGCAGCACCGCTGCCGCCGTAAAGCACGCCGGGCACCTTGCCGGAATGGCGCAGGCGGCGGCTCGCACTCGTGCCTTGCGCATCTCGTTTGTTGGCTACGACTTTCATTTCACACTCCAGTTCTCGTCCGCGGACCGCGACCAGTCACAACGGACAATTTCGACGCAGGCGGTTGCCCATGCCGACCTGAACACGAGGCACGCGCCTCTGCGTTGCAGTTACATCAAAAAAATCGTCTGGCTCCGCCAGCGATTTTTTCTAACCATTCCGCGCAAAAGTAGGGGTGTACTTTTGCGCGCCTATTCAATAAACAGAGAACTCACCGAGTCCTCACGCGCAATGCGCGAAATCGTTTCGCCCAGCAGTGCCGCACACGACAGCTGGCGGATCTTCCGACACGATGCCGCGGCGGCGGACAGCGGGATCGTGTCAGTGACGACGAGCTCGTCGATCACCGAATTGTTCAACCGCTCGATTGCCGTGCCTGAAAGCACCGGGTGCGTTGCATAGGCCATCACGCGCAGCGCCCCGCTGTCGCGCAGCGCCTGCGCGGCCTGGCACAGCGTGTTCGCGGTGTCGACCATGTCATCCATGATCACGCAGTTGCGGCCCTCGACCTCGCCGATGATGTGCATGACTTCAGCCACGTTCGCACGCGGCCGTCGTTTGTCGATGATCGCAAGATCGGCTTCCATCCGCTTTGCGAGTGCGCGTGCACGCACGACGCCGCCGACGTCGGGCGACACCACGACCAGGTTGTCGTAGTTGTGCTTCCACAGGTCGCCCAGCAGGATCGGACTCGCGTAGATATTGTCGACCGGGATGTCGAAGAAGCCCTGAATCTGATCGGCGTGCAGGTCCATCACCAGCATGCGGTTGATGCCAGCGACCTGCAGCATGTTGGCGACGACCTTGGCGCTGATGGCAACGCGGGCGCTGCGCGGCCGGCGATCCTGGCGGGCGTAGCCGAAGTAGGGAATCGCCGCGGTGATCCGACCAGCGGACGCACGCTTCAGTGCGTCGGCCATGATCATGATCTCCATCAGGTTGTCGTTCGTCGGCGCACAGGTCGGCTGCAGGATGAAGACGTCCTTGCCGCGCACGTTTTCGAACAGTTCGACGGTCACCTCGCCATCGGAAAAGCGCGAAACCTGCGCTTTTCCGAGCGGGATGTTGATCTGCTGGGCCACGGCCTGCGCGAGCTTCGGGTTCGCGTTGCCCGTGAACACCATCAGGTTGTCGGGGACCATCAAGGCCATGGCTGAGGTGCCTGCGCGCCTGGCGCGTCGGTTTTATTCCGGCCGGAACGCCGGCCCCGAAAAGAACCCGCCGCGACGTGCACGAAACGCCTGAGCGTCTGTTACATCACGGCGGTGCTACGAATGGCTGGGGAGGAAGGATTCGAACCCTCGAATGGCGGAATCAAAATCCGCTGCCTTAACCAGCTTGGCGACTCCCCAGCACTAACCTCGAATTCTCAAGTCTGCGCTGTCCTGCGTACTGCATGTGCGGGGCCTGCCGCACGACTTCCACGCCTACCAGGCACTCAGCGGATGCTCTGCCAGGCCACGCACGACCCAACCGCGCCAGTTTTCCGGCAGGTCCGCGACAGCCGCGCGGGCCTGATCTTCGTTGGCCGTTATGGCAAACACTGCGGAACCCGAACCGGTCATGCGCGCCACTCCGAACCGGGCGAGGTGGGCAAGCACTTGGTCGATCACAGGAAACCTGCGGCGCGCCACGGCCTCGAGATCGTTGGCGCCGAAGAGGACCGGGGTCCCGGTTTCGCCGCGTTCTCGGAGGGTCTGCGGCACGGGGTCAGCGGCCGCAGAAAAGTCCGACATTTTCGTGGCTTTGGTATTTCGTGTCAAACCGGAGTCTTCGAAGATTTCCTTTGTCGAAACATGCACTTGAGGCCAGATCACCGCATAGTGAGCTGGCTGCAGTGCAAGCGGCGTCAACTGCTCGCCGCGGCCCTCGGCAAAGGCGTTCCTGCCGTGGACAAAAAACGGCACGTCTGCGCCGAGTTCGAGCGCCAGGTCAGCCAGCTGCTGTCGAGCAAGCCCGGTGTTCCAGAGCCGATTCAGCACGATCAGCGTTGTCGCCGCGTCCGATGAACCGCCACCCAGCCCGGCGCCTGCAGGAATCCGCTTGCTGAGATGGATGTCAGCGCCAAAGCGCGACGCGGTGCGCTGCTGCAGCAGCCGGGCGGCACGCATCACAAGATCCAGTTGGACATCGCCGACGACATCACCGCTGCGATGCAGTTGCCCATCCTCGCGCCGTTCGACATCGATCCAGTCAGCCAGGTCGATCAGCGCGAACACGGTCTGCAGTTCGTGATAGCCGTCGGCACGACGCCTCAGCACATGCAGGAACAGGTTCAGCTTGGCCGGGGCCGGCAGCGCGAGGGCGCGTTCCATAGCCTGTGGCAGGCGATCAGACGGCCGGATCGTCGACGATGAGCCGGACCGAAACCGCTGGCTGGCCGTTCACCATGGGGCGATCTAGCTGCAGCCGGCGTGGCTTGTTCGTCACCGTTGAATACTCTTCGATGCGGATGGTCCAGCCGTCCTGCTCGATACGGCTGATGCGTTCGCTGTCCATCTGCGTGCGCGCCGGCCGGGAGGGCTCGGGCCGGCCTTCGAGCCAGTCGGCAAGCCCACTGACGGGGAGGCGCCAGCCGAGCAGGCCTTCGATCAGCTGGTCGGCGTTGGGTCCGCTGGCCATCTGCATCTCCGGACCCGTGGCCGTTGCACGTCCCGGCTCGATCTCGATGCGGGCGAGCGTCGTTCCGACCGGTGTCGCCAGGTCGATCACCTGTTGGTTACCCCGTACCTCGACCGTGAAACGTCCGCTGACATTGCTGGCGCGGCCATTGCCCTGCGCCTGGGCGGAAAACCGTCCGCTATAGGAGCGCTCGACGGGTAGGGGTGCTGTTGCACAACCGGCGAGCGCGACCGCGAGCGCCAGCCCGGCCAGCCAGAGGAGTCGATCGCGAATCACAGTCCGATGCGCAGCCGCGCGATCGTCGACTTCAGCAATTCGTTGCCGGGCTCCTTAGTCCGCGCATCGCGCAAAAGCGCGCGCGCGCGCGCCTGCTCACCGCTGACCCACAGCACTTCGGCAAGATGGATCATCACCTCGGGGTCGGGCTTGGCCTCGTAGGCCTGCTCGAGGTATTTGCGCGCCTTCGGTAGATCGCCCATCCTGTAGTAGACCCAGCCGAGCGAGTCGAGGATGAACGGATCCTCCGGCGCCAGCTGGTGCGCCTTTTCGATCAGCTGCAGCGACTCGCCAAGCCGGATATTGCGATCGGCGAACGAATAGCCGAGCGCGTTATAGGCGTGGGCGTAATCCGGCCGCAACTCGATGACGCGGCGCAGGTGGCCTTCCATCGCATCGATGCGATCGAGCTTTTCCGCGGTCATCGCGGCGTCGTACAGCAGCGCAACGTTGTCCGGTGCGGATTCCAGCGCCTGCGTCAGCAGTTTGTAGGCTTCCTCGTAGCGGCGGCTCTCACGCAGCACCTGCGCTTCAGCCAGCAGGACCTGGATCCGCTCATCGGGCGAATTGACGGTGACCCCACGCAGCAGCTTGCGGGCCTCCTCCGGGCGCTGCATTTTCGTCAGTACCGCAGCCTCGCGAACCCGCGCCGGGATGTATTCGTCGCCGCCTTCGATCTTGCGCAACCACTTGAGCGCCTCGGCATAGAGTTTCTCCTCCTCGGCAATTTGCGCGAGGTACAGATAGGCCGCATCCGGATCGCGTTCGTCGCCTGGCTGGCTCTCGATCAGCTCGAGGTAGCGCTGAAACTGTGCACGCGCATCGCTGTGCAGGTTGCCCTGCAGGGAGAGCAGGGCGAGCGAGTAGGCGAGGTCGGGGTTCTTGGGTTCTGCCTGCTGCAGCTGCTCGAACTGGGCACGCGCGGCCGTGTATTGCTTGTCGGCCACCAGCATGCGCGCGTAGGCAAGCCGGACGTCGCTCGACGCGCCGGCGCGGTCGAGCAGGTGTTTCAGTGCATCAAGCGCGGTGCCGCGATCGGTGGTCTGCAGCAGCGGCACGGCGCCGAGGACGGTGCGCTCATTGTCCGGCTGCAGCGCCACGGCGGCCTTGGCTTCGGCCGCGGCCCGCTCAGGCAGGCCGGCGGCATGGGCACCAGAGGCGAGCGCCAGCCGGACGTCGGCGTCCCCCATATACGGTTGTGCGAGGCGCTCGAGCAGGCCGAATGCGCCCTTGCGGTCCTGAGCGCGTGCCAGCTGCCGCTGCAAGCGCGACAGTTCGAGCGCGGGGTTGGCCGCGCCCTTGAGCGCCGGAGCGAGGATCGTGTAGGCGTCATCGAATCGCCCGCTGCTGGCGTACAGCAATGCCAGCGCCTGAGAGGCTTCCCGGGAGGAGGGCGACAACTGCCGCCAGAGCTCGGCAGCTTCAACGCTCTGCTGCAGCGCGCGCCCCTGCAATGCGAGCTCGGCAGCGCGTCGAGCCAGCCGCGGATCACGTGTCTCGCGCGCCAGCTTGAGATAGACCGCGTAGGCTGAACCGAGGTCGCCCTGCTGGACCGCCAGTTCCGCCGCCATCAGCTGGTACATCAACGCGCCGGTAATCGGGACATCCGGCACATCGGACGGCTTGCTCGCCTCGGCAGCTGGTGCCTGGGCTGTCGTTGCGGGGGTCGTCGCCTGGCCGGACGGATCAGAAGCCGGTGCCTGCGCCGGCGGCGCGGCGTCAGGGCGGACGGCGCATCCTAGAATCGTGGACGCGATCAGCAGCGGAATAAGGCGCCGCGCGCAATGGGCGCGACGTGCAACGAAAGGAAGCATCAGGTGGACGCACGCGCTTGAGCGCGCGGCAAGCGGCATCGACCCCACATTATCAGAACGACCCGTCCCTGTTCCCTGAAATTCCATGCCCGAACTGCCCGAGGTCGAGGTCACCCGGCGCGCATTGCTGCCAGCCGTCGAGGGCCAGCGCGTCATTTCGGTCGATGTGCGCGAGTTCCGGCTGCGCTGGCCCGTGCCGCGCGATCTGTCGCAACAGCTGTCCGGCCGACGCGTGTGGCGTCTTCTCCGCCGTGGCAAGTACCTGTTATGGGAGTTCGATCACGGAACCCTGATCTCGCACCTCGGGATGTCCGGGGCCTGGCGAGTATGGCCGGGGGATAGTGCACCACCGCCGCGCCTGCACGATCACGTCGACATCGTGCTGACCGGCGGGCTGCTGCGACTCACCGACCCGCGGCGCTTCGGCGCGCTGCTGTGGCACGCCAGCGTTGCCGGTCCGCTGGAGCAGCATCCGCTGCTCGCGTCGCTGGGCATGGAACCGTTCGACCCGCGCTTCGGCGGGGCGGTGCTGTATGCGGGGACGCGCGGCCGGGCGATATCGATCAAGCAGGCGCTTCTGGCAGGACAGATCGTCGTCGGCGTCGGCAACATCTACGCTTCGGAAGCGCTGTTTCGCGCGGGCATCAACCCGAAGCTGCCGGCGCGACGGTTGGGGCCGGCGCGCTGCAAACTGCTGGCGGCGGCCGTGCAGGAGGTGCTGACCGAAGCGATCCGGGTCGGCGGCAGCACGTTGCGCGATTTCGTTTCGGCCGCCGGGGATGAAGGCTACTTCATGCTCGATGCTGCGGTGTATGAGCGCGAGGGCGCGCCGTGCCGCCGCTGCGGCACGCCGATCCGCCGCATCGTGCAGGGGCAGCGTTCAACCTACTACTGCCCGGCCTGCCAGCGTCGGTGAGCCTCGCAAACTGCGTGCAGTCGCGCCCGTGCGTCGATTTGCACCGTATGTCGGTACGTTTTCGTGTCATATCGGAGCCTCTCATGCGTCGGGCCCTGTGATAGATTGAATCGACCCTGCTTCCCGGCGTGGCCCATGGCCCAGCTTGCTTCCAGCTTCGAGGAATACGGCCAGTGGCGCGACACGCTGGCGAACGCCATTGTGCAGTTGCGGCAGTGGCTTGCCGACGCGCAGATGCTCGACACCGATGCTGCGCGCCGCATGGATGTCGCGCTCGACCGCCTGGCCGAAGACAAGCTCGTCATCGCCTTCGTCGCCGAGTTCTCGCGCGGCAAATCCGAGCTGATCAACGCGATCTTCTTCTCCGAGTACGGCAAGCGCATCCTGCCGTCGTCGGCCGGTCGCACGACGATGTGTCCGACCGAACTGCTGTACGACGAATCGTTGCCGCCGTGCATCCGCGCGCTGCCGATCGAAACACGCAGCCGGCACGGCTCGACGTCGGAGTTCAAGCGGCTGTCGGAGGAGTGGCAGGTATTCCCGCTGGACACGAGTTCCGCGGACGGCATGCTCAACGCCTTCAAGATCGTCGCCGAAACGGTGCGGGTTCCGGTCGACGAGGCGCGCAGCTACGCGTTGTTCGATGCCGACGATCCCGACCAGGCAGTCGCGCTCGACAAGAACGGGATGGTCGAGATCTCTAAGTGGCGGCATGCCGTCATCAATTTCCCGCATCCGCTGCTCAAACACGGGCTGGTGATCCTGGATACGCCGGGTCTGAACGCGATCGGAACCGAGCCTGAACTGACGCTCTCACTGGTCCCGAACGCACACGCGGTGCTGTTCGTGCTGGCTGCCGACACCGGCGTGACGAAGAGCGATCTCGACGTCTGGCGGCACGTGGTCGGCGACGCCGGGCACAGGAACCACATCGCGGTGTTGAACAAGATCGACGGCCTGTGGGATGCGTTGAAGACACCGGGCGAAATCGAACTCGAAGTGCGGCGCCAGTGCGCCGGTGTCGCGAACACGCTCGGACTCGAACCTCTTCGCGTGTTCCCCGTCAGTGCGCAGAAGGGTCTCGTCGCGAAGGTCCAGAACGATCCGACGCTGCTGGAAGCGAGCCGGTTGCCCCTGCTCGAGGAAGCATTGATCGATCTGCTGGTTCCGGCCAAGCAGCAGATCGTCCGTGACCAGACGGTGGCACAGGTCGAGCGGGTCGCGTCCGAGGCCAGACAGACACTGGGCACACGCGAGCGCGGCGTCATCGAGCAGCTGTACGAACTGCGCGGGCTGCAGGGCAAGAACCAGAGTTCGATCGAGCGCATGACGCGCCGCGCGCTCGCGGAGCAGAAAGAGTTCGAAGAGGTGGTGCGCAAGATCGTCGCCGCCCGCGTGGTGCTGCAGAAGCTCTCGGAAAAGCTGTTCGCTCCGCTGCGCGTCAGCGCCCTGCGTGCTCAGGTGCTGGCGACACGCGGCACGATCAAGAAGTCGGCACTGTCGCCGTCGATCACCGGAGCGGTGCGCGAATACTTCACAAACGTGCGCGAGCTGCTGCGCGACGCCAACAGCCGTGCGATGGAAGTCGAGCAGATGGTCCTCGGCGTGCAGCGGCGCTTCGCCGAAGAACTGGGCTGGAGCCTGAGCCCGCCGATGACGTTCTCGCTCGAAACGTATATCGCGGAACTCGAGCGCGCGGAACAGGCGTACCGCTCGCAGTTCGGCGCGTTTGCGGTGCTCACTCGCGATCGCTGGACGCTGATGGAGCGCTTCTTCGAAACCGTGGTGGCCAAATCGCGCGAAATATTCGCCGCGGCGGAGCGTGATACCGAGGCCTGGGTCAAGTCGCTGCTCCCGCCGATCGAGCTGCAGGTGCGCGAGCAGCGTTCACAGTTGAAGAAGCGCGCCGAGTCGATCTCGAAGATCCGCGATGCCCAGGGCTCGCTCGACGAGCGCATCACGGAGCTGGAGCAGGCGCTCGAGGACACCCAGGCGCGGCTTGCCGAGCTGAAGCGCCGGTCGGACCGCGTGCAGGAGATCGGCGCGCGCATCCCCGACGAGCTGGCACTGGCGGAAGAACCGCTGGCCGCCTAATCCGCGGCGCGGTCGCCGCGGCTGCCGTACAGTCGCGAATTTCCGCTGACCGGCTGGCCCGGTTGCTGCTTCGTCGCCATCGTCCATGAGGTTTTCCCATCGAGTCGTCGCCTGGCAGCGGCGGCACGGGCGTCACGACCTGCCGTGGCAGGGCACGCGCGACCCGTACCGCATCTGGCTGTCCGAAGTCATGCTGCAGCAGACGCAGGTGGCGACGGTCATCCCCTATTTCCAGCGCTTTGTCAGCCGGTTCCATGACGTTCAATCGCTGGCGGCGGCCGCGCTGGACGACGTGATGGCGGCGTGGGCCGGGCTCGGCTACTACTCGCGGGCGCGCAACCTGCATCGCTGCGCTCAGCAGCTCGTAGCGCAGCACGGCGGGGTGTTCCCGCGGTCGGCCGACGCGCTGGCGCAGCTGCCGGGAATCGGGCGCTCGACTGCAGCCGCAATTGCCGCCTTCGCCTACAGCGAGCGCGCCGCAATCCTGGACGGCAATGTCAAGCGTGTCTTCGCCCGGCACTTCGGCATCGAGGGCTATCCCAATGCGACGACAACTGAACGGGACATGTGGCGCGTCGCCGAAGTGGAGCTCCCGGATACCGGGATCGAAAGCTACACGCAGGGACTGATGGATCTCGGCGCGACGATCTGCCTGCGGCGGCGGCCGCGATGCGGCGACTGCCCGGTGCAGGCGACGTGTGTCGCCGCGCGGGACGGACGTGTCGACGTGCTGCCGGCGCCGCGCCCTGCACGCGCGCGTCCGCTGCGGGTCGCAACGCTGGCGTTGATCACGGACGACGAGGGTGCCGTCCTCGTCGAACGGCGTGCGCCGGACGGCATCTGGGGCGGACTGCTCAGCGTGCCCGAGTTCGACGCAGATCTTCCGGATGCCGAGTTACTGGCAGCGGTCGAACGGCGTTTCGGGCTCCGCGGCGCGGTGCTCCGGCGCCTCGAACCGCTGCGCCACGAGTTCAGTCATTACAGCTTCCTGATGCAGCCAGGGGTGGTGCACATCACGGCTGCGGTGGCGCTGAACGAGGGGTGCGGGGTTGCCTGGCTCGCCCCGCGCGACGTGGGCGATGCCGCGTTGCCGGCGCCGGTGCGACGCCTGCTGGTTTCACTCGGCGGCGACGAACGCGGCGCCGGGCGCGAGATCGAAGCTACCTGAAGACCGAGTGCTGCTTCAGGTAGGTGTGCACGATTTCGAGTCGCGCACGCCCGTCGTCGAGCTCCATCAGCTTCTGCTTTGCCTTGAGTGGCACCGGCAGCACTTCGCAAAGCCGGTTCGACACCCAGCTGCTCGATTCCATGTTGAACGGCTCTTCGAATGGCGGCCGGTTCAGCACATCATCGTCATCCACCAGTTCTCGCCGGCGCTCGGCGACCTGCGCACGCAGGTCGTCAAACACCCGGCGCAGCAGGTCGACGCAAGGCGTGTGTTCGGGCGCGATCGGCGCATCCGTGTCGTCCTCGATCCAGTCGACCTCGGCGATCTTCAGCCCGTTGCTCTCCGTCCGTGATTCGACAATGCGAAAGCGCCGGCCACCGACCGCGCGGACATGCAGCAGACCCAGCTGGCGCATGTCCCAAGCGCCAATCGTGGCGCTGCAGCCGACCTCGGCGATGCTTGCGTTGCGGCTTGCCTCGCTCGCCTTGGGGTCAGTGAGCATGCAGACGCCGAAGCTCAGTTCGTCGCGCAGGCAGTCGCGCGCCATGTCCATGTAGCGCGCCTCGAAGATTCGGAGCGGCAGCACGCCGCCCGGGAACAGCACCGTGGACAGCGGGAACAGCGGCAGGCGCATCAGGCCGCGCTTTCGATCGCGCGATGGCGCACGATGACCGGACGGCTCAGGGCAAAGCGGCGTGCCAGTTCCTCGACGATGTACACCGAGCGATGGCGGCCGCCGGTGCAGCCGATGGCCACCGTCAGGTAGTGGCGGTTGTCCGCGACGTAGCTGGGCAGCCACTTTTTGAGAAAGTCCGCGATGTCGTCCAGCATCTGGCCCGCTTGTGGCACCTGTTGCAGGTATGCCACCACCGGGGCATCACGGCCCGTGAGCGGCCGCAGCAGTGGGTCGTAATGGGGGTTGGGCAGGTTGCGCACATCGAAGACGAAATCGGCTGCGACCGGCACGCCCTGCTTGAATGCAAAGGACTCGAAGGCCAGAACCAGGTCGGCGGGCGGAACGTCCGTGAACTGGCGCACCCACTGCCGCAGCGTGTTCGGATGCAACTCGCTGGTGTCGATCAAGTGGCTGACGCTGACCAGCGGCGCCAGCAGTTCGCGCTCGAGCGCGATGGCTTCGAGCAGCGTGCTCTCGGCGGCCTGCGTCCGTCCGCGCAGCGACATCGGGTGCCGGCGGCGTGTTTCGGAGAATCGCTGCACCAGTGCCGCGTCCGAGGCGGTCAGGAACAGCACCCGCACGTCATGACCCGCAGCGCGCAGCGCGGCGATGATCGCCGGAACGTCGCCCAGCGAGGTTTCGCTGCGCGAGTCGACCGAGAGCGCGACATCGTCGTGGCCCGTGGTCTCGAGGAACCTGCAGACGTCGCCGAGGAACCTCGACGGCAGGTTATCGATGCAGTAGTAGCCAGCGTCCTCGAGCAGCCGGATCGCCACCGACTTGCCCGAGCCCGACATACCGGTTACGAGGACGATGCGCATCCCATGACAAGCGAGTTGAGGCGGAATTGTTGCATGCGTGTCCGCGTCCGTTTGCGCAACAGATGCGCAGGCGCGGTCCGGCCGTTAGCTGTCGTTCATGTGTTGCTGATGGCGCTGCAGGAACTCGGCCATCGTGTCGATCCCGCGCAGCTGAAGGATGGTGTTGCGTACCGCGGCCTCCGTGAGTACCGCGAGGTTTCGACCCGACGCCACCGGAATGAGGACCTTGCGCACCGGCAGACCCAGCACGTCCTGCGTCTGGCCTTCCAGCGGCAACCGCTCCATCGTGTCCGAAGCGCCATAGCGACGCAGTTCGACGATCAGGCGCAGCTTCATCTTCCGTCGCACGGCGGTCTCGCCGAAGATTGACTTGATGTCGAGCAATCCCAGCCCACGCACTTCCAGCAGGTTTGCGAGCAGCGGCGGGCAGCGCCCCTCGATCGTGTCCGGCGAGACGCGCGAAAAGTCGACGACGTCATCGGCAACCAGGCCGTGGCCGCGGCTGATGAGTTCCAGACCCAGTTCACTCTTGCCCACGCCTGATTCGCCGGCGATCAGCACCCCCATGCCCAGCACGTCCATCAGCACGCCGTGCATCGTGCAGTGCGCGGCGAGGACCTTGGCCAGGTAGATGCGCAGCACCTCGATGATCTCGGCGGCGGGCTGCGGCGAAGCGAGCGCCGGCAGGCCGGCGCGCTCTGCGGTCTCGATGAGTTCGGCGGGCGGCTGCAACCCTTCGGCGATCACCAGACCCAGCGGGTTGCCGGCAATCAGTTCATTGGCGTAGTGCAGCCGCCGCGCGGGCTCCATTTGCGTGTAGTAACGCACCTCGGCCTCGCCGAGGACATGGAGCCGGTTCGGGTGAATCAGGTTGAGGTGACCGACCAGATCCGCGCTCGCTAACCCCGCCGTCGCCGGCGTATCAAGTGGTTTGGCAGCGGCACCCTGTGCCGCGATCCACGAAAAACGAAGCGCGTCGCGGTTGTCATCGTAGAGCGACTGGAAGGTCGGCATGGCAGTCCAAGAATGCCGCGCGGCAGTGCGGGCTGCGCGAGGCTACTGCATCGGCCGCCGGCGCGGGAGGGGTATGGCGATCAGGCCGCAGGCCGAATCGGCTCCCATGTCGTGAGCGCAACATGCACCGCGTTCGGATCGGTCGCCGTCTGCAGAGTGTCGCGGAAGGACTTGTCCGAGAGCATCTGAGCCAGTTCGGAAAGAATGTCCAGGTGCTGTTGCGTGGCCTGCTCGGGCACGAGCAGGAAAACCATGAGGGCGACCGGCTGACCGTCCGGCGCGTCGAACGGGATCGGTTCGGAGAGCCGAACGAAGGCGGCGACCGCCTCCTTCAGCCCCTTGATGCGTCCATGCGGTATCGCAACGCCCTGGCCGAGCCCGGTAGACCCGAGCCGTTCGCGGGCGAACAGGCTGTCGAAGACCTTGGCGCGCGCGATCGCCTGGTTGTTCTCGAAGATCAATCCCGCCTGTTCAAATGCCCGCTTCTTGCTCGACGCCGGGAAGTCGATCAGCACGTTCGACGCGGGGAGCAACCGGGAAAGGTGGTTCATGAGGGGCCAGGGACGCCGGTACGGAAACCGAGGCTAGGCGCGTTGAGCGCCGTCCATCGATCGGGAAGCGGAGTCTTCAGGTTTCTTTTCCAGCCGGCGACGATGTCGACCGTCTAAAACGAAGGCGCGGATCATACACCTGGGATCAACGAGCGCCGTAGTGCTTTCCCTGATTGGACGAGGGGCTCCACTTCAGCGACGCGACCCCGAACGCAAGCATGCAGCGGGCCCGTACCGCATGCGCGGCCGGGCCCGTTGGAGTGCGGAGCATGGCTATTGGGATTGCTGGATTTCCTGTTGGCGCTTGAGCGCATCGACCGAATGGTCCTTGATGCGGTCCTTGTGGCGGAGCACCTGGCGGTCCAGCTTGTCGACCAGCATGTCGATCGCCGCGTACATGTCGT
>Ga0316601_100000093_pt1 | contig 32382 bp, 27 predicted proteins | sample OWC_soil_day5_no_FD_207663 | JGI IMG/M metagenome (GOLD analysis project Ga0316601, IMG submission 207663) | Wetland soil microbial communities from Old Woman Creek delta, Ohio, United States - OWC_soil_day5_noCT | ecosystem: Environmental > Terrestrial > Soil > Wetlands | place: USA: Ohio... | reverse complement strand
CAATAAGAGGATCCCTGTAATAGCTGGTACAGGTACAAACAACACTGCAGCATCTATCAAGATGAGCCAGTACGCAGAGAGCGTAGGCGTAGACGGCCTGCTTGTTATAACCCCTTACTACAACAAAACAACCCAGAAGGGCCTTATCGCACATTTCACAGCAATTTCTGAAAGTGTTAATACGCCTATAATTATTTACAACGTCCCTTCCCGAACAGGAATGAATATCACTCCTAAGACACTGCAGCAGCTCTGCGGAGACAAGAACATAGTGGCAATAAAGGAAGCAAGCGGAGACATAAGCCAGATAGCCAAAATCAAGGCTCTCTGCGGAGACAAGCTTGACATATATTCAGGAAACGATGACCAGGTGATCGCGCTGATGGCTCTCGGCGGCTTGGGCGTAATCTCGGTTCTTGCAAATATAATACCTAAAGATATGAGCGTAATGACTCATCTTTACCTGGAAGGAAAAACAAAGGAAGCTCTTAAAATGCATCTTGATACCCTCGCGCTTAACGATGCGATGTTCATAGAGACAAATCCTATCCCTGTAAAGACTGCGATGAACCTTATGGGGATGAAAGTTGGAAACCTGAGGCTTCCTCTTGTCGACATGACAGAAGGAAATCTTGAGATAGTAAAAGACGAGATGAAGAAATACGGGTTGCTTTAAGCCTGTAACGGGAGGTTCCTATGATTAGAATTTTATTGAGCGGATCCAACGGGAAAATGGGCAAGGTTATCTGCAATTCCGTTTCGAATTTCCCTGAGCTGGAGATAGTTGCGGGAATAGACAGGAACACTGCCTGCGACAAGTTCCCTGTTTACTGCTCACCGGAAAACTGCGAAGCGGAAATCGATGTGATTGTTGATTTTTCAAGGCCTGACGCCCTCGACGGACTGCTGGAGCTTGCAAAACTGAACAAGACGCCTGTTATATTCTGCACCACAGGATACACTAAGGAGCAGCTGGAAAAGATGAAGGAGGCCTCCAGGGAGATACCTGTCTTCCGTTCAGCCAACATGTCCATAGGCATAAATGTCGTAAACAGCGTCCTAAGGAACATAAGCGCATTTTTATACAGCAATTACGACATAGAGATAATCGAAAAGCACCACAACCAGAAGGTCGATGCACCTAGCGGAACTGCTATTCTGCTTGCGGATACGATCAGGGATTCTATCCCTGAAGAAACGGAGTACACCTACGGCAGGGTCGGCAATTCCAAGAGGGAACACAAGGAAATCGGCATCCACGCAATCAGGGGCGGCGCTATCGTGGGAGACCATGAAGTCATATTTGCCGGCCAGGGCGAGGTTATCGAGATCAAGCATTCTGCGATATCAAGAGAAGTGTTCGCCGTAGGCGCGCTGAAGGCATGCGAGTTCATGTTCGGCAAAGGGCCGGGACTATACAACATGGATGACGTAATAGCAGAAAACTAGACAAGAATTAAGGCAGCAGCAAATTTTATTTGCTGCTGCCTTTCTGTTTATAGTTTTCAACGAAATTTCTCAACCGACCCGCGCATTCCTCAAGCTGAGGCATGCTGTAGGCGTAGGATATCCTTATATAGCCCTCTCCCCCCGGCCCGAACGCCGAGCCTGGCACTATGGCGACCCCTTCTTCCTTGAGGAGCCTTTCGCAGAACTCGTCGCTGCCCATGCCGAATTTCCTTATGCTCGGGAACATGTAGAAGGCTCCCATAGGCATGTTGACATCGAAGCCCATGTCCCTGAGCTGCCCGTAGAGGTAATCCCTCCGCCTTGCGAATTCCTCCTTCATGCTTTCCACGTCACCCATGCATTCCCTGAGGCCCGTGTAGGCTCCCCACTGCACTATGGAAGGAGCGCAGGATACGTTGTACTGGTGGACCTTGATTATGGAGTCCATGTACTGCTTCACCGCGCATACGAATCCCAGCCTGAGCCCTGTCATGGAGAACATCTTCGAAAAGCCGCTCACAAGGACCACCTTTTCCTTAATCTCATCGTAGCCTGCTATTGAATGGTACTCCTCGTCAAAGCACAGCGAGCTGTAGATCTCGTCGCTGATCACGATAATGTCGTTCCCCCTTATGATGTCCCTGAGCTTTTCGCTGTCAGCCTTCGAGAGGACTGCGCCCGTCGGATTGCTGGGGTATGAAACCACCATCAGTTTGGGCTTCTCTTCCGCGATGACCTTTTCCAGCGCCCCGAAATTTATGGAGAAATCACCGTTCAGCTCGTAGTTGACAACCTTTCCTCCTATGAGCTTCACGCAGCTCTCGTATGCAGGATATGCGGGAGTCGGTATCAGCACCTTGTCGCCGGGATTTATGAAGGCCATGAATACATCCATGAGGCCTTCGCTGCCTCCAACGGTGAGGCATACCTCCTCAGGCTCGTACCCGATGCCGAAGCCCTGCAGATAGCTGCATATCTCCCTCCTCAGCTCTATTATGCCGGCATTTGAGGTATACTCGGTCTTGTTCTCGTTGATGGCCGCTATCATCGCTTCCTTTATCTTCTTCGGCACGCTGAAGTCCGGCTGTCCCAGCGTCAGGGATATGGCATCCGGATAGTTGGCCAGCTTGTTGTAGAATTTCCTTATGCCCGATATTTCTATGCTGTTTACGTTGTCTGCAATTTTACCCATTTAATCTTACACCCCTATACATTTTCTCAATTATTATTTCAACGGAACCGCCACCTCCGCGGACATTCCCGATTTCAGTTTTCCAGCCTCGCCTTCTATGGACACCTTCATCTTGACCGATTCCTGTTCGCTGTCGGAATCCGACTGCATATCCTTCGGAGTATATTCGCTCTCAAGGTCCAGGTAAGTCACCCTGCCTGTCCTGGTGCCCAGGGATGTCTTGACCTCCAGCTCCTGGCCGTAGGATACCCTGTCCAGGTATTTCACAGGCACGTAGCACAGCACGTATATGTCGTCCATGGCTATGTCCGCTATGTTGCTGCCCGCTGTGACTATGTCCCCGAGCTGGTAGTTCCTGCTGATCACTATCCCGTCCGCAAGGGCTATGATGCTGCAGTTGTCCAGAGCATACTTCGCCTGGTTAAGCTGGGCAGTCGCCTGGTCCAGGTCAGCCTGAGCCGCAGCTAAGGCCTGGCTTGTTGCACCGCTTTTGAGGAGGTTCAGCTGGGCCGCTGCCGCATCATAATTTGCCTGGGCGGTCTTAACCTGATCCTCCAGAATCTTAACGTCATAGGAGGCAGCGCCTGCGCTTATCAAACCCAACTGGCTTTCTGCTGCATTCACGCCCGCATCAAGTGCATCGATCTGAGAATAAGCCACTTTTATCTGTCCCTCCAGCTGGTCTATTGCAGCTTCAAGCTGGGCTTTGTTTGAAAACAGCTGGTTTATGTAATTCACCTTTTCGGTATACTGGGCCTCTGTGATCAGCTTAGCTGCAAGCATATTGTCCAGTTCAGCCAACGCTGCATCCGGACTGTAGTCACCCTCCGAATCCTTGAAGGATGACATGGATTTCAGAAGGTCGCAGTAATTTGATTCAGCCGTATCCAGCGAGTCCCGGAGGTTCGCCTTTCCTATCTGAGCCCCGCTCAAGGATGCCTTCGCCTGATCCACCACAGCTTGCGCCGAGGCAACTTCCTCGGCTCTAGCACCGCCCGCTATTTTCGCCAGCTGGTCCTTCGCTACGTTTACCTGTGACCTGGCTGCATTTACCTGCGCCTGCGCCTGGTCAATCTGCTCAGGCCTTGTCCCAGCCCGGAGCTCCTCAAGCTTCGCCTGCTTTATGTTAACTACAGCCTGCATCTGGTCCACTATGTACTTCTGATTTGTGTTGTCTATGACGGCTATTATATCGCCTTTCTTAACGCTCTGCCCCTGCTCAACCTTCATCTCGACGATCTTGCCGGCGGCAGTGCTGTTTGAGGATATTATATTGTTCTGTACTTCCCCCTTGATTGCAGCCTTGTCCTGGTCCGCTGCGCATCCTGCTGAAAGGACAGCAATCAGGGACAGTGCAATGATGATTATCTTCTTCATATGGTCACCTCCGATTCCTAACTATATCTTTCTGTATTTTTTCAAGATCAGAATGTTAGCCGCTGTGAAAAACAGGCATATCGAGCCCAGGACTAGGACATCGAAATAAATCGCCTCCCAGCCTTTCCCCCTTATCATTATGTTCCTGAGGGCGTCCGCCACGTACCACAGCGGAGTGAACCGGCCTATGGCCTGAAGCCAGGCCGCCATGGTGCTCAGGTCAAAGAGCCCCGAGAAGAATACCTGAGGAACTATGATTATCGGAACGAATTGTATCATCTGCATCTCATTGTTTGCGAAGGCCGATATGAATATGCCTATTGTCAGCGCTGTCATCGCTGTCAGTATGGTTATGAGGAGCACCAGCGCAAAGGAGCCCACCATCATAATGTGCAGCACTTCTATGGAAAACCATGCTATCAGCGCCGATTGGAGTATGGTGAAAACTCCGAATCCCAGAAGGTACCCGGCGACTATCTCCCATCTCCGGATCGGTGTCGCCATGAGCCTTTCCAGCGTCCCTGAGTTTCGTTCGCCAAGGAATGCAATGCCGGATACAAGGAATACGAAAAAGAATACGAAGAACCCTATGAGAATCGGGCCGAAGTTGTCAAAGCTGGACATGTCCTCGTAACCGAACAGGTAGGACTCCTCCACCTGTACCTGAAGGACCGCCTTCATGGATGAGGTCTTTACCAGGGACAGGACCGCCCTGCTCTTGGCCGGGTCGCTACCCTCCAGCTCCACATTGGGAACGCCGTTTTTGAAATCTACAACGGCGTCTATCTCCCCTTCATAAAGCGCCCGGGCTGCAGCCGCCTCGGTGTACCGCGTCACCTCCGCATCGCCGTTTTCAAGCGAATTCACAAACTGGAGAGGGGCGTTCACTACACCAATTTTGGAATGGTAGGCCTCCCCACCGAAGATGAAGCTCATGAGTGTGAGCACCAGTATCGGCGCAAAGACCATAAGCCCGATTGTCCTCTTGTCGTGCTTGAGCTGCAGCAGGATCCTTATCATTACCGCCCTTACCCTCATCTCTTAACACCCCCGTAGAAGAGGAAAGCTTCCTCTATTGTCTCGGAATCTGATGCCTTGAGGATTTCTTCAGGGGTTCCAAGGGCTATGAGCCTTCCCTCCCTGATCATGCCCAGTTCATGGCACTTCTCAGCTTCGTCCATGACATGGGTGGTTACGATGATGGTAGTGCCGTTTCTGCACAACTCGTAGAGCTCCTCCCATATGCTTATCCTCAGGACGGGATCGATTCCTACCGTTGGTTCATCGAGAACCAGGATGGGAGGTTTATGGAGAAGCGCTATGGCAAGGGACAGCCTTCGCTTCATGCCGCCCGAATACTTCTTAACCTGAATCTTGAGGTAGTCGTAAAGATTCACTATCTTCATGACTTCTTCGATCCGATTCTTCTTTTCAGACTTCCTTAGGCCGTACATCGAGGCGAAAAATTCCAGATTCTCTTCCGCCGTAAGCTCCCCGTACAACGCGTCTGCCTGGGCCATGTAGCCTATCCTGTTGAGCATCTTGAGATTAGGTACTTTCTCTCCGAGGATGAAGACCTCTCCGCTGTCCGGTGAGTCTATACCCGCCATTAGCTTCACCAGAGTCGTCTTTCCCGATCCCGATGGTCCAAGCAGCCCCAGGATTTTTGCTTTATGTACGTCAAGGCTTACATCGTGGAGTATCTGCTTTTTGTCAAAGCTCTTGTTCAGATGTTTTACCTGTAGCGCTATTTCGTCCTGCACGCGACCGCTCCTTCCAAAAACATATTTTATAATTTTCTATTATTAATTATTATACTATCATTTTTTTAAATAATTTAATATACATACTCTTTCATAAATAAACATTATTTATTATAATGGTAGTACTGGAAAAAATAAAACGAATCAGAGGAGGATATCAATGAGTTACGATATGACAAACCCGTATGAAATAGCAAGATACATAAAGGATGCTAAGAAATCCACACCGGTAAAGGTTTATGTGGATGGAGATTTGGCAGGCTGCGACTTCGGTGCAATCGAAAGCTTCGGTTCAGGAAGCTTCTATGTGCTCTTCGGGGAAGGCGCTGAGATTAAGGCTTTCCTTAAAAAGAACGAAGGCAAGATAAGCAAATTCAAGCTGGAGCAGGACAGAAGGAATTCAGCTATTCCTATGCTCGATATGCTTGACATAGAAGCCAGGATAGAGCCGGGCGCAACAATCAGAGATATGGTCAAGATAGACAAAAACGCCGTAATAATGATGGGCGCCGTGATCAACATCGGCGCTGAGATCGGTGAAGAGACTATGGTCGACATGAATGCGGTTGTCGGAGCAAGAGGAAAACTTGGCAAGAGGGTTCACCTTGGAGCAGGCGCTGTTGTAGCCGGAGTTCTTGAGCCGCCAAGCAAGTCGCCTTGCGAAATCGAAGATGATGTTCTTATAGGTGCAAATGCGGTTATCCTTGAAGGCGTCAAGATCGGAAAGGGCTCAGTAGTTGCTGCGGGAGCTGTTGTAGTCGAAGACGTTCCTGCTGGAGTGGTTGTTGCCGGAACGCCTGCCAGGATAATAAAGACTGTGGACGACAAGACAAAGGGCAAAACCGAGCTGCTCGACGACCTGAGAAAATAGTCAGGTCGTGTTTCCTGGGCACATTGAAATCACTATGTTTTCGCATAGTGATTTTTTTCTTTCGAATTTCCTGCCGATATGGTGCATGCACACTTATGTGAGTGCCATAATGGAATGTTTGCATTAAGTGTTGTTGGATTTTGTTAGAAGGTCGTAACAACACTTAAACCGAACAATTCCCGAAGCACCGGAACAACCTTATGACGCTGCAACACTTAAAAAGGAGCAGCTTTTTTCTTGACCTTCTCTCCGATATCCTATTACAAAAAAATCATTATATGTTATAATATTTTTGGTTGAGACTTTCTTGCCATGGAGGTTAATAAAATGTTTGAAGATACTTTGGAATTAGCGGAGAACAAGCTTCTTCTCCTTTATATAATAAACAGACTGAATCTGCCTGTTTCCAATGCCCAGCTCACCGAGCTGGTTTTGAAGAACAGCCTGATGAATTATTTCATACTTCAGCAGTACATCGATGAGCTTGTCTCTTCGGAATTCCTGAAGCACACAAATGTAAGCGGCAGCCAAAGACTCGTAATAAGCGGAAAAGGCAAAAAGGTGCTTGAACTGTTCGGAGACAGGGTGTCTGAAAAAAAATGCGCAGTCGTGAACGATTATATCGAGAAAAACTGGGACGATATAGAAAAAGATATGACTGTAACTGCAGACTACACGATCGAGAAAAAAGACAACTTCATTGTAAGTCTTAAGGCCATGGAAAAGGACAGGCTCCTGATCGACATCAGGATGAATGTGCCTTCAAACAAGCAGGCAAGGGATCTGTGCTCCAAATGGAAGGAAAAATGTCCTGAGCTGTACGAGAAAATCACCGGCATTCTGACCGAAGATATCTAACGGATGTAAAAACATGTACTCATTTATTCCTGAGGGCGTATGCTCAAGCCAGATCGACTTCGACGTCATCGACGGCAAAATCAAAAATGCAAGCTTCACTGGGGGCTGCAGCGGCAATCTCAAGGGGATATCCAGCCTCGTAGAAGGCATGGATGCTGCCGAAGTCCACAAAAGGCTTAAGGGAGGCACCTGCGGCTATAAGGACACGTCATGTCCCGACCAGTTCGCCAGGGCAATTGAAAAACTTGTACTCGGAAAATAGCTTGAAACGGAAAACGCTGTGCGCACGCACAGCGTTTTCCGTTTATTCTCGCAATCTAGTTAACTTCAACCCGGCCAGTCCCGTCTGTCTTTATCCTGTATATGTTGTCATCGCTTATATTGAGATAGTAGATCCAGTCCCCCACTATGTTTATGGAATTTGAACCATCTTCATTCATTTTTGTTTTTTCTGTGCCGTCCGTATTCATCCTGTATATTTTGCTGCCGTCGCCCGCATTCTGGTAATAAATCCAGTCTCCCGAATTATTGATATAGGAAGTGCTGTCTTCTCCAAGCTTGGTCCTGCCCGTGCCGTCGGTTTTTATTTTGTATATTTTTCTGTCGTCGCTTGAATTGCTGTAGTAAATCCAGTCTCCGACCACATCTATTGAGCCGGAAATATCCTCGTTGAGCTTTGCCCTTTCCGTGCCGTCGGTTTTCATCCTGTATATTTTACTGCCGTCGCTGGAATTCTGGTAATAGATCCACCCGCCCGATACATTTATAAAGGCCGAGGCATCATCGCTCAGCTTGGTCCTGCCCGTGCCGTCGGTTTTTATTTTGTATACCTTGTAATTGTCGCTGTAGTTACAGTAGTAGATCCAGTCTCCTGCTGCATTCACGTAGTCAACGCTGTCTTCACCCAGCTTTGTTCTTTGTGTCCCGTCTGTCTTCACTTTGTAAAGACTGCAGACATCACTGCAGCTTCTGTAGTAGATCCAGTCTCCTGCTGCATTTATGCTTGATGCAGCCTCGTCGTCAGACAGCTTGGCTTTTCCTGTCCCGTCAGCCTTTATTTTGTATATCTTATCGCTGTCACTGCCGTTTATATAGTAGATCCAGTCTCCCTGCTTTGAGGCAATCCCGCCATTCGATATGTTGCCGCTTGTATTGCCTGAGGTATTAACCGCCGTATCGCCGCCTGAAGTATTTTTATCGGCATCGGGACTGCAGCCTGCAAAAACCGATGCCGACAAAACAAATAAAATCAGCAAGCTGAACACCTTTGCTCTCTTCATAGTTTCACCTGCCCTGCATTTTTATCATCCTGCCATAGACCGAAGGTGTTGCCTTCAGTATCTGTACAGATGGACAGGTATCCCCACCCCGGCACAACCAGCTTTGGCTGCTCCACCTTTCCTCCAAGTTCAGCTACTCTCTTTCCATACTCATCAACGTCATCGACACCAATATAGGCGGTTATCCTTTGGGAAGGATCTCCCCTCAACCCGAGTCCTCCTCCGACCCCCCTTTTCCCATCAAGGTCTTCGGTTTCGATCAAGAAGTAATCTGTCATCCCTGGCGGGCCTTCCATTCTCCAGCCAAATAATTCTTCATAGAACTTTTTTGCTCTCTGAGCGTCATCTGTTGCAATGTCGAAATGAACGATTGTTGGCATAAAAATTACCCCCTTTTTTTGAAAACATCATTAATCTACTTATACACCCAGGCCGCATGAAAGTCAAAAAAAATATTCCTCCGGAAAGAATTCCGGAGGAACATACGCTTATTGATCAATCTATTTAATTTCCTTCAATACTCCGAGCAAGTAGTTCCATGTTCTGTCTGTTGACGAAATGCTCAGATGTTCTTTTGGCGTGTGCACATCATAGATGTTCGGTCCGAAAGATATAAGGTCAATATCTCCGTTGAATTTATCGCTGAACAGTCCGCACTCGAGCCCCGCATGTATGGCTGATATTTCAGGCATCTTTCCGTACATATCGTTGTATACCTTCTGGAATATAGTCCTTATATTGGAGTTAGGATTATACTGCCACTCCGGATAGTCTGACTCGAATTCTATGGATGCTCCTACCATTTCTGCAAGAACTATAGTCTCATCACATATAGCCTTCTTTAAAGTCTTTACAGAACTTCTGACAGCGGAATCAAATTCTACGTTTTCTTCATCTGTAGTCACCACTCCGATGTTTGTCGAACTCTGCACCAAGCCCGGGATGGCCATGCTCATGTTTTTGACTCCGTTTGGAATCAGAAGAAGTACTTGAAGCGCTCTTTTGGCTGTATCATCAGAGAAAACCCTGTTTGCCTTTTTGTCCAGGATTTCAACAGCTAGACTTATGTCCGGATCAATGCCGGCCAGTTCATTTTTGAATATTGAATTCCACTGCGACAGCTTTTCAAGAACCACCGCTTTATCCTTTTCCATGAACAATATGATTGCATCAGCTTCTCTAGGAATCGCGTTGTTTTTGGATCCGCCTGTTATTGAATTTATCTTGAAATCCACTACTGATTTTAAATCCATCAGGAAACGTCCCATCAGTTTGTTGGAATTTCCTCTTTCTTTGTCGATCTCCATTCCGGAGTGACCGCCTAGCAACCCCCTCAGCCTGACTGCGCAGTTCACCAGGTTCTGATCTGCTTTAACCCAGGTTATCGGAAGCTTTATTTTTTCTCTCACTCCGCCGGAGCAGCTAACTAAAAGTTTTCCTTCTTCCTCTGAATCAATATTTATCAGCGTTCTACCCTCTAAATGCTTAGGGTCAAGCATCTGCGCTCCGCCCATACCTGTTTCTTCCTCGGTAGTCACCAGTAATTCTATTGGAGGGTGAGGTATGTCTGTAGATGCAAGCACTGCAAGCCCGAAAGCTACTGCAATGCCGTTGTCGGCCCCTAAGGTTGTTCCGTTAGCCCTCAGGAAGTCGCCTTCTACGATAAACTCGATAGGGTCTTTTTCGAAATCATGCTCTGTTCCTATGTTTTTTTCGCAGACCATGTCCATGTGCCCCTGGATTATTGTAACAGGAGCATTCTCATATCCTTTTGTGCCAGGCTTTTTGATAATTATGTTTAACGCTTCATCCTGGATAACCTGCAGATTATGCTCTTTTGCAAATTTCACCAACCAATCGCTTATGGCTTTCTCATTGCCAGAACCTCTTGGAATCTCGTTCATCTCTTTAAAATATCTAAATGCCTCAAATGAATTTAAATGTTCTAATTCTTGTAACATGACTATCATCCTTTCTTTAAAAGATGGCAGCTACAGTTTGCAGTGCCATCTTTATTTTTTAGAACTTTGTTTTTTCTATATAGTGGCAATTTACGTCGATATGGTTTAAGAACAACAATAATCTTTCATAAAGCGGGTAAGCTTTATCACAATACCTTGCTTCCAGGCTTTCTCCGATATCCCTTACTGTTCTCCTGCCGTCTATCAGCAAAAACACACAGCTTCCGTATTCGTCCAGGGAAGTTTTTTTATATTCCGGAATTCTGAATTTAAGTTTCCTGAAGAGTTTTTGTACCGCATGGTCTTGTTTTTCAAGAATGGTTGCAATACCTTCTTCGCTCACTTCGTATTCCAAACCGTCCTGAATTTTATATACTATACTTAAAACCTCTTCGTTATTGCTGGCCATTTTTTACCTTGCTGTTTATTATCGGTATTATGGTAGCTATTAACAGACCTGCCAATAATACAAATGCCATCCCGTTAGAAGCAGCGAATCCGCTTGGACCGGCTCCTTTTATGACATCTGTAACCTGAAGTATTATGCCAACAAGTCCAATTATTGAACCTCCGGCAACAAGTCCTGAAGATAAACTGATACCGTTTGAAACCTTAACTTCTTTTTCTGCTTCAGATTTGCAGGTTTTTTCTACAAACATTCTAACCAGTGCACCTATCAATATTATTGAAGTTGTAGATATCGGCAAGTAGAATCCGATTGCAACAGTCATTACAGGAAGTTTCAGCAGGAATAGAACAACTCCCATAACTGCGCCCACAATGATCATAACCCAAGGCAACTCGCCCGACATTATGCCGGCTGTCAATGTTGCCATCAGGTTAGCCTGCGGCAGTGCGAACGGAACATTGTCGCCAGTCATAGAAAGCTGGCTGGAAAGCAACAATATCGTGCCAACTACTACTGCAACGCCTACTATACCAGCTATTGTAAAGTATCTCTGCATTTCATTTTTGCTGCCGCCTATAATGAAAGTAACCTTCTGCGACTGGGCGTAGCCGCCAGCCATCGCTATAGCAGTTACTATGAATGTACCGAACAAAAGCAGCGATCTGTTGTTTTCAGGGCTTACCCAGCCCATTACTACGAACAAAAGCGTTACAAGAACCAATGAAGCTATAGTCATGCCGGATACAGGAAGGTTTGAAGTTCCTATTGTTCCGGTTAAACGTCCTGAAACTATGACAAACAGCAATGACAAGAATACTGATAAAATCGAAGCTGCTACTGCCATCATTACATTGCCGCCTGATACCACGAAGCCAGCTACGAAAGCAATAACTATACCGCTAAGAAGTATTATCTTTCCTACGGATGAACTGTCAGCACCAGCTGCAGGTTTAGCATTAAGAGTTTCTTTTATTGATGATATTATGGTAGGTATTAGCTTTATAGCTCCTATCAGGCCACCGGAAAGCATCATGCCTGCGCCGATATATTTCACATAGCTTCCGGCAATATTCTTGACAAGCATAGCATTTATAGCCACGTTCGGATTATTCCAAACATTTGCGCCTTCTCTTCCAAATCCAGCGAAATAGCCAATTAGGGGCATAATGCCGAAGTTGGCTAGTATTGAACCTGCAAACATAGCTACAGAAACTTCCAAACCAACTATGAATCCGATACCTAATAACAACGGGCTCACTTCAACTTCAAGTTTCCACTTGTAGAAGGTTTCGTTTACATAGCTTATAACGTTGTTTGCTACATTCAGGAACGAACCAGTGACAACAGTAATAATACCGCCGATTCCGAAACCTATGCCCATGTACTTCATCGATTCACCAGCGCCTTCTGAGGCAACAAGCGTTTCAGATATAGCCATCGACTCAGGATACATTAATTTCCCGTGTTCTTCAACAATCAGATAATTATGGACCAGCGCAGCGGCTCCTATACCAAATAAGACTCCGCCTATACCAACAACAAAGCCTTCCAGGAAAGAGACTTTTGAACCTATCAGCAGGACTGCCGGCAAAACGAAGATTATACCGCTTGCAACAGATTCTCCACCGCTTGACATACCTTGAACCAGGTTTTTGCCAAGGATACCTTTTTGCTTCGCAAATGCAGCTATAAACGCTGAACCTATTATAGATCCAGGTATACCAGCCGCAACTGTAAGACCTGACTTCATGCCTGAATAGGCAGTAGACGCTGCGAATAAAGCAGCCAGAACAATACCGATTATCAATACAGCAACGTTCCCTCCAGATTTAGAACCACTGGAAACGTAAGGTACGTAGTCCTTGCCGGCTACGCCGCCATATGCATCTTTAGATAATTTTTTATCCATAAGATGTATCCCCCTCTTTTTTTCATTATTTTTGAGTCGTACTATAATAATTACAGTACCGCTTAATTATATCATAATTATTTTTCATATTATTTTTTTCGAATTTTACAAATAATGAATTTTACGCATTTGACGAATGCTATTATTGGGATTAATTTTTTGTATAATGCGAAAAAAATAGGGATTTACACAGTAAATCCCTAAAAACTTCAATCTCTTTTACTATTTGTACAGCTCCATGAAGATCGGTGCGACGCTGCAGGGCTGTATGTCTATCTTCTGCCATACATTACCCAGCACGTACGGCTCAACCTCAAGCCACTTGTCAAGCTCTTCCCTGGTCGGATACTGAACAACCATGATCGAGCCCTTCATCTTTCCTTCCTCATCAAGAAGCGCAATCCCGTAAAGGAATTCCCCTGCCTCGAACCTTTCTTCAACTGATTTCAAGTGTTCCGCCCTAGCTGCCAGCCTTCTTTCCAAAGCTTTCTCGTCTGTTCCGTCGTAACCTGTTACAATAAACTGCATTTTAATACCTCCTTATTACCTTCCTCATATCCCCTATCATGTAGAGCGACCCGCAAACCAGCACCATATCATCCTCGCCTGCATACCCGAGTGCCTTTTCATAGGCTTCGGCGTAATCATCGCAGGCTTCAGAGCTGCTGTTGTATTTCACTATCACCTCGTTCAGTTCGGCTGCGCTTTCCGCACGCCCGCTGTTCGGGGTTACCGCTATTACCCTGTGCGCCTGAGGAGCGATCGTTTCGATCATCGCCTCCACCTGCTTGTCCCTGAGGATGCCTATTATGAGAATGAGTTTTTCATATTTGAAATATGTTTTAAGGCTTTCGCTCAGAAGCGTTATCCCCTCGATATTGTGGGCCCCGTCGATTACTACCAGAGGCTTTTCCCTGAGCACCTCGAGCCTGCCTATCCACTTCACCTTCCCCAGAGCGCTCAGGATGTTGTCCCTGCTTATGCAAAGCCCAAGGTCCTGAAGTTTTTCTGCCGCAGAAATGGCTACCGCGCAGTTCATTATCTGGTGCTTCCCAAGGAGGGAAAGCTCAGGCTCGTAGACTCCACTTAGGGTTTTCACCCTGATTCTCTGTGCATGTTTCGTTGTTTCAAGGAACTCCCCGGAGCCGGGTTCTACGCTGATGAGTTCGCATCCCAAGCTGCTGCATGCGTCCGCAATGACCTTCTCCGCTTCCTTTTCCTGAGGATAGGAAACGACGGGGACGCCTCTCTTGATGATTCCCGCCTTTTCCCCTGCAATCTCCCTCAGTGTGTCCCCCAGAACGCCTGTGTGGTCAAGGCTTATGGAGGTTATCACGCTCAGCACGGGAGTGATGACGTTTGTGGAGTCAAGCCTTCCGCCGAGTCCCACCTCGATTACGGCATAGTCCACCTCGGCCTCGCAGAAATGCTTGAACATCGCGCAGGTTATTATCTCGAATTCAGTCGGGTGGTCGAAGCCCAGGCTTATGACCTTCTCCACGACCTTAGACACTTCCGTCACGGTCCTTGCCAGGTCGTCCTTTCCGATGTTTTCCCCGTCGACCTGTATCCTCTCCTCGAATTCTTCAAGGAAAGGGGATGTGTACATCCCCGCCTTGTATCCTGCTTCCCTGAGTATCCGGGTGATCATGGCCGTTGTCGACCCTTTTCCGTTGGTCCCGGCAACATGGATGCATTTTATTTTGTCCTGCGGGTTGCCCAGCAGCTCCAGTATCTTCAATGTCCTGTCCAGGCCCAGATTGCTTCCGAATTTTGCTGTGTTCTGAATGTATGCCATGGCAGCTTCGTAATTCATTCTATCTACCTCATCAATCAATATGGCCTTTACTTGAAGGCGTTCAGTCTCTCTATAACAGCCGCAAGCATCTCCTGGTACTTCTCGCCCTTGGCTTTTTCCTCTTCTACGACATCGGCAGGAGCCTTCGCCACGAACCTTTCGTTGGCAAGCTTGCTTTGAACCCTTTCGATCTCCTTCTCCAGGTTGTCCTTTTCCTTGCTGAGCCTTTCGATTTCCTTCTCTGCGTCGATGAGCTCCATCATAGGTATGAACATCTCGGCTCCCCTTGAAACTATTGAAACTACCTTGTCAGGAAGAACCTCCTTGCTTTCGATATACTCAACATCGCTGGCAGATGCAAGTTTGATGAAGTACGCTTCACCGTCTTCGAATGCAGTGGCTGCGTCGTTTTCGGTAACGAATACCTTGACCGTAGCCTTCCTTGATGGCGGTACGTTCATCTCGGTCCTTACGTTTCTGACTGATTTTATTGCTTCTATGATGTACTCCATGTCTCTCTCAGACTTTTCGTCGTATGCTGCCTCATCGTACTCAGGCCATTTTGAGATAGCTATTGATTCGAATCCGCTGTACAGGTGTGAGAATATCTCCTCCGTTATGAAAGGCATGAACGGGTGCAGGAGCTGAAGGCTCTTAGCCAGCGTGTCGTGAAGTACGTTGTATGCAACTCCCTTTGCTTCCTCGTCGTCCCCGTACATTACAGGTTTAACAAGCTCGATGTACCAGTCGCAGAATTCTCCCCAGATGAAGTCGTAAACCTTCTGTGACGCCAGGCCAAGCTCGAACTTCTCAATGTTGTCTGTTATCTCCTTTACAAGCGTGTTTGCCTTCGACATTATCCACTTGTCCGCTACCGAGTAGTTTTTGCAGTCCTTGTATTTGTCCATGAGATCCTTGTCCAGGTTCATGAGGACGAATCTTGACGCGTTCCATATCTTGTTCGCGAAGTTCCTTGATGCCTCTACCCTTTCAGGATAGTACCTTATGTCGTTTCCTGGTGTGTTTCCGTTTATCAGTGTGAACCTGAGAGCGTCTGCTCCGTACTGCTCTATCACCTCGATCGGGTCGACTCCGTTCCCCAGGGACTTGGACATTTTCCTTCCCTCTGAATCCCTTACTATTCCGTGGATCAGCACGTTATCGAAAGGGATTTCATCCATGCAGTATAATCCGCTGAATATCATCCTTGCAACCCAGAAGAATATTATGTCATAGCCCGTAACCAGTGTGCTGTTGGGGTAGAAGTACTTGAGGTCAGGGGTCTCGTCAGGCCAGCCAAGTGTCGAGAAAGGCCATAACGCTGAACTGAACCATGTATCCAGAACGTCGTTGTCCTGCTCAACGTTTGCGCTTCCGCATTTAGTGCATTTCTCTACAGGTTCAACGGAAGCTATAACCTCTCCGCAGTCCCTGCAGTAGAATACAGGTATTCTGTGTCCCCACCAGAGCTGTCTTGATATGCACCAGTCCTGGATGTTCTCCATCCAGTTGAAGTATGTCTTGTCGAATCTCTCCGGAACGAATTTTATAGTCTTGTTCTTAACAACTTCAATGGCAGGCTCTGCAAGAGGCTCCATCCTTACGAACCACTGCTTTGAGGTCATAGGCTCTATAACTATTCCGCATCTGTCGTGGCAGCCTACGTTGTGGTTGTGAACCTCGGTCTTTACAAGCAGTCCCTGGGCTTTGAGGTCCTCTACCATCATCTTTCTGGCTTCGTATCTGTCCAGGCCGTCATATTTTGAGCCCTTGAGGTTGATGCTGCCGTCCTCGTGCATTATGTTCGGCTCAGGCAGGTTATGTCTCTTTCCTACCTGGTAGTCATTAGGGTCGTGGGCAGGTGTTATCTTAACAACGCCTGTTCCGAACTCCATGTCAACATAGTCATCTGCGATTACAGGTATCTCCCTGTTCAGAAGCGGCAGTATGACATTCTTTCCTATCAGGTCCTTGTACCTGTCATCGTTCGGATTTACTGCAACGGCAGTATCTCCGAGCATAGTCTCAGGCCTTGTTGTAGCTATAACAACATAGCCCTCGCCTTCAGCGTATGGATATTTTATGTGCCAGAAGCTTCCTTCCTGCTCGGTATATTCTATCTCGGCATCCGAGATGGCAGTCTTGCATTTTGGGCACCAGTTGATAATCCTGTTTCCCTGGTATATAAGGCCGTCATCGTAGAGCTTGACGAACATTGTCCTGACAGCCTTGTTCAGCTTCTCATCCATTGTGAAGGCTTCCCTCGTGAAGTCGCAGGAGCAGCCAAGCTTCTTTACCTGACCGGCAATCCTCTCCCTGTATTCTCCAGCCCACTCCCATACCTTTTCAAGGAAGGCTTCTCTGCCCATTTCCCTCTTTACAAGTCCCTGCTTCAGAAGCTCATTTTCCACCTTTACTTCAGTGGCTATACTGGCGTGGTCCTCTCCCGGAAGCCAGAGGGTGCTGTATCCCTGCATCCTTTTTGTCCTGATTATTATATCCTGGATGGTATCGTCAAGCGCATGTCCCAGGTGAAGCTTTCCAGTTATGTTTGGCGGAGGCAGCACAATCGTGTAAGGCTTTTTGTCCTTGTCGACTTCCGGAGTAAAATAGCCCCTTCCCTGCCACATGTCGTATATCCTGTCTTCGAATTCCTTTGGATCATAATTTTTTGCGATGTTTTTTGTTTCTTCCATCTCTTTTCCTCCTTTTTAAATAAAAAAAATCCCCGTCCCATAAAAGGACGAGGATCCGCGTTACCACCTTTTTTCCTGCATAAAATACAGGCTCTTGAAATTTTATCGGTTAAGATAACCGTCCCTGCCTACTTGGGTTCAGCAGAGAAGCTCCAAAGCTACCTTCAGGATACGCCCTATAGAAAGCCTTGCAGCGAACCGGCCTTCCTCTCTTAATACGTTGTATTCCTTACTCCTCTTTATCAAAGCTTGTTATTGTATTAATAATAATTATATTCTAAAAAATTAAACTGTCAAGTGATTTTGTGCGGCTGCAATTTTTTTCGCCTCAGCCTTTTCCTTCTCGTCGTTCATGGCCTTGAAGGCAACGGAGAGCATCAGCTTTATCCTGTTGAGCTGGTTTACTTCGCTGGCGCCAGGGTCGTAGTCGATTGCTGCGATATTGGCCCCAGGGTAAACCCTCTTCAATTCCTTGATCATGCCTTTTCCTGTTACATGGTTAGGCAGGCAGGCGAACGGCTGCATGCAAACGATATTTTTTACACCGCTTTCAATGAGCTCAACCATCTCTGCAGTGAGGAACCAGCCTTCTCCTGTCTGGTGTCCCAGCGATACGATGGGGGAAGCTCCTTTTGCAAGCTCGTAGATTGTCTCGGGCGGCGTGAACCTCTCGCTCTTCGACAGTGCGGTCTTCGCATGTTTCCTGTACAGTTCGAGGAACCCTATGAAGGAATTTCTGACAAACCTGTTTTTCCTTGTGCCTGCAAGGTATTCATACTTGAAGTTTCCGTCGTACGCGCAGTACAGGAGGAAGTCCAGCAGGTCAGGCATAACAGCCTCGGCACCTTCCGCCTCGATTATATCGACAATGTTGTTGTTGGCGGTAGGGTGGAATTTGACAAGGATCTCTCCTACAATTCCGACCTTCGGCTTAACCACATTGTGTATTTCAAGTGTGTCGAAGTCTTCAACCAGCTTGTGCACGTTGTTTTTATATGTGATAGGGTTGCCGTCCTTTACATTCTGGATGCATAGAGCTTCCCACTTGTCGAACAGGATGTTGGCTGAACCCTTGATCTTCTCGTAAGGCCTGACCCTGTACAGAACCCTCATCAGAAGGTCGCCGTATGCCAGCGCCATCAGCAGCCTGTTCATGAGAAGAGGCGTCATCCTGAATCCGGGGTTCTTCTCCATGCCCACAAGGTTCAGCGAAATGACAGGTATGTGCTCCATCCCGGCTTCCTTGAGCGCTTTCCTCAGGAAAGCTATATAGTTGGTAGCCCTGCAGCCTCCGCCGGTCTGCGAGATTATGACGGATGTGCTGTCCAGGTCGTATTTTCCTGATTTCAGGGCTTCTATGAGCTGCCCCACCACAATGATTGACGGATAGCAGGCATCGTTGTTTACATACTTCAGCCCTTCGTCTACAGCCTTTTTATCCACCGAAGGGAGCACCTCCAGCTTGTATCCTGCAGCCCTGAAGGCCGCCTGGATAAGGTCGAAATGTATCGGGGACATCTGCGGGCACAGGATTGTGTGCTCTTTCCTCATTTCCTTTGTGAAGATAACCCTGTTGTTTTCAGCTTTTACCTTCTTCGGAACAAATTCCGCGCCGTCTCTCTCCATGACTGCCGCGTTGAGTGACCTCACCCTTATCTTGACTGCGCCAAGATTGCTTCCTTCGTCTATCTTGAGGCAGGTATATATCTTTTCGCTTCCGCTCAGGATTTCCTGCACCTGGTCTGTTGTCACGGCATCGAGTCCGCAGCCGAAGGAGTTCAGCTGTATCAGCTCGAGGTTCTTCGTCTCTGCCACGAAGCTGGCGGCTGCATAGAGCCTGGAGTGGTAAACCCACTGGTCTACAACCCTCAGCGGCCTCTGAACATGGCCCAGATGAGCCACCGAGTCCTCTGTTAGGACAGCCATCCCATAGCCTGTGATTATGTTGGGAATTCCGTGGTTTATTTCAGGATCAGTGTGGTAAGGCCTTCCGGCCAGCACAACGCCCTTCCTGCCGGTCCTCTCGAGATACTTAAGCACCTCTTCTCCTTTTTTCCTGATGTCAGCCTTCACGCCGGCATCTTCCATGTATCCTTTTTCAACCGCCCTGCAGACCTCCTCATAGGAGACGCCGAAGCCGGCCAGCTCCTGGCACAGCCTCTTGACGAGCCTTTCAGGGCTGTCCAGCGGTAGGAAGCAGCTCAGGAAATTAACATCGTTTTCCTCGAGAACATCCATGTTTTTCTTTATGACATCCGGATAGGATGTTACTATCGGACAGTTGAAGTTGTTGTTTGCCTCCGCCTGCTCCCTCTGTTCGTTAGGGATGCACGGGTAGAATATGAACTTCAGCCCCTTGTTGACAAGGCTCATGATGTGCCCGTGAGTCAGCTTTGCAGGATAGCATGCCGACTCTGACGGTATGGTTTCAAGCCCAAGCTCATAGACTTTTTTCGTTGACCTCGGCGACAGTTCGACCCTGAAGCCCAGTTCTGTGAATACCGTGAACCAGAACGGGTAGTTCTCATACATGTTGAGAACCCTCGGAATTCCAACGGAGCCCCTGTGAGCCGCTTCTTTTTTAAGCGGAACATATTCGAATACCCTCCTGTACTTATAGTCAAAAAGGTTCGGTATATTTTCCTTGTTTATTTCTTCGCCGATTCCCCTCTCGCACCTGTTTCCGGAAACGAACTCCCTTCCGTCGCTGAAACGGTTCACTGTGAGCAGGCAGTTGTTCGCGCATTTTCCGCATCTCCTCATGTCAACAACCGTTTTGAAGCTGTCGAGTTCTTCTTCTCTTAGGATGGTTGAAACGTGTCCTTCGCCGCACCTTTCCCTGGCGATGAGCGCTGCTCCGAAGGCACCCATGATTCCAGCAATGTCGGGTCTCACAGCCTCCCTTTCTGATATCAGCTCGAAAGCCCTGAGCACGGCGTCATTATAGAATGTCCCGCCCTGCACGATTATGCTCTTGCCCAGAGCCTTAGGGTCCCTTATCTTTATTACTTTGAAGAGTGCATTTTTTATGACTGAATAAGCCAGCCCTGCAGAGATGTCCCCTACAGTGGCGCCTTCCTTCTGTGACTGCTTGACCCTTGAATTCATGAACACCGTACACCTTGAACCCAGGTCCACAGGATTTTTCGAACGGACGGCTTCCTGTGCAAACTCCCTCACATCCGTGTTGAGGGATTGCGCAAATGTCTCTATAAATGAACCGCAGCCTGACGAGCATGCCTCGTTCAGCATTATGCTGTCGATCACGCCGTCCTTTATCTTGAGGCATTTCATATCCTGCCCGCCTATGTCCAGTATGAAGTCCACACCCGGCTGGAAGAAGCTCGAAGCCTTGTAGTGCGCCACTGTTTCCACTTCGCCTAAATCTACGGAAAGAGCTGCCTGTATGAGGCTCTCTCCATAACCCGTCACAGCGGAGTTCGCTATTCTTACCCCCTCATGCATGTGGCTGTACAGATCCTTTAATATCTTTACGACGGAAGTCATAGGGCTTCCTTCGTTGCTTCCGTAGAAGGAGTAGAGAAGGTTGCCTTCGCTGTCAATGAGAGCTGCCTTAGTTGTTGTGGAGCCTGCATCTATACCAAGGAAGCAGTCCCCGGAATATTCCTCGAGGCTCTTTCTGACGACCGCACTTTTTCTGTGCCTTTCCTTGAACTCACTGTATTCATCCTCATCGGCAAACAGAGGTCTCAGTGTCTCCACTTGTTCGTCAGACTTGTCGGAAAGCTTAGGAAGCCTATCCACGAGTGAGCTGAACTTGATCCTGTCCCCCCCTTTGGATGCTAAAGCAGCTCCCATAGCAACAAACAGCTGGGAGTTCTTAGGGAAAATTATCTGTTTTTCAGTAAGCCCCAGGGTCTCGATGAACCTGACTCTGAGTTCCGACAGGAAGTATAGAGGGCCGCCAAGGAAAGCAACATTGCCTTTGATGGATTTCCCGCAGGCTAATCCGCTTATCGTCTGGTTTACGACAGACTGGAAGACGGATGCAGCGATGTCCTCCTTCGCGGCGCCTTCGTTCAGCAGCGGCTGTATATCGGTTTTTGCAAACACCCCGCATCTTGCTGCGATAGGATGTATGACCTTGTAATTTTTAGCAAGTTCGTTAAGCCCCTGTGCATCGGTCTGCAGAAGCGATGCCATCTGGTCTATGAAAGCCCCGGTTCCTCCAGCACAGGTCCCGTTCATTCTCTGGTCGATTCCGCCTTCAAAGAATGTTATCTTTGCGTCTTCCCCGCCAAGTTCTATGGCGACATCCGTATTCGGGATATACCTCTCCACAGTGTTTGTGCAGGCGATAACTTCCTGAATGAAGGTTACATCAAGCCACTTTGAAACGGACAGACCGCCTGACCCGGTGATCATGATGGTTATCTCATCGTCTTTGAATTGCTCGTAGGCCTCGCTTATTACATCTACAATAGTACTTTTTATATCAGAAAAATGACGCTGGTACCTGCTGTACAGCGCGCTATCGTTCTTGTCTGCTATTACTACTTTGACAGTTGTTGAGCCGACATCAAGCCCCATATGTAGTACTTTTCCCATAAAATACATCACCTTTTCCTAAATTTAAAGCAAGACGCCTGACAAAAAACTGCTTTCATCAGAACGTCTCCACTCTTAATTTTACTATATTTTGTCCGCTTTGTCCAATGTCGAGTGGTCCAGCCCTACCATTCTCCTGCTATCTCGCCATATTCATGGTCCAGCTCAAACCTGATGCTGTCGAAATAATTGCCTCCCTTATAAAACGTAGGATCGACATTTATCCACTCGCCGCGCTCAGGTATGTAAACCTGATTCCATGCATGGCTTACCCAGCTCACGCCGTTGAACCCTTCACCGGTGACGATCCTGACTTTTATGTTGTTTGCCCTGCACATAGCTACATAGAGGCATGCGTAATCAAAGCATATGCCCTTGCCGGTTTCGAAAGCAGGTATCGCGCCTGATTCTACTTCGAAATCATTATTGAGCACCTTTGTGGCTTTTTCATAGTCATAAGTAATATTGTTCCCGACCCAGCCGTACAGCACCTCAGCCTTTCCGTAAGCGGATTCTTCCTGGCTGGCGAGGTTTCTGGCGTACTCATTAATCTGGGCGTTTGATCTGACCCCTTCAGCCAGCGTGACTCCGTTGTAGTAAACTATCGTGTTTCCGCTCTGGTCAGCACGGGTTACCTCACCGGTACCGCTGTCCTTTATGACTATCTTAAAGGAATTGTTCAGAATTTCCGGCATCTGCTTTGCCAGCTGCGAATTTGTGACCGGTATTATTATCCCTTTGCATATCTGATTGTACAAACCCGACTTTTCAAGCTGCTTGTCAAGCTTTTCGTTCGGGACCACTAAAGAGAATATGTTTATGGTGAAGGCTGCAAGAAGAACATAGCATGCAGCCCTGGGGATCTGGAAAGCGGCGCCCGCAGCCCTTTTCAGCATATTCTTCCTTGTGAAAAGGAATCTCTCAATGCTGTCTATCAAAGGGAATATGATTATGGCGCTTATAAAATTCAGCACCAGCAGGAATATTTTATATAGGAGGAGGATCAGCACCGGCATTATGACCGCGTAAACAAAGAGCGTATTGCCCTCTATGAACAGGACAAAGCTCTGCGGCAGAAGGCTGAATATCTCACTGTATAAACCCTCCTCATGAAATATGAATATCTTCTTTCCCATGTACACCCCGAGAATCAGGGATATTACGAAGGAAATGTTCTTGTTTGTAGCCTCCACATCGCCCTTTAACCCGTATGATGAAAATTTGAAAAGAAATCCTTTTATCAGCGGGTACAGGAAAAGCAGAAAAAACATCAATGTTATCAGATTAATCTCGAACATATAAATTACTCACCGCCATAATATTCATTGAAAATACGATTCAGCACCTTCTTTGAGATATCATACGAATAGCCTCTCCTGACAAGAAAATCTCCCAGCTTTCTGTAAAGCTTTCTTTTATCCTCTTCCGCGGCCGCCATCCTTATGTATTTTTTGATAGCCAGATTGTAGGCGGTTTCCTCAGCCGCATCCTCATCAATACCGTCCACCTTTTCTTTGATTACAGCCTCCGGGATTCCTTTCCTGTACAGAAATCCCTTGATCCTGTTTGCACCTTCCGACTTCAGCTTCTGATTTATATACATATCGGAAAGCTTTCCGTCATCTATGTATCCGTAATCCTTCAGCAGGCTTATGACCTTTGTGCAGGTCTTTTCATCGAAGCCCTTTCCCTGAAGCTTTGTCAGGATTTCCTTCTCGGACTTCATCCCTCTTTCAAGGATCCTGAATGCATACGCCTTGCCTTTTACATAGTTGTCTTCTTCAATTATACTACTTAGATACGAAGAATCCACGGATTTTCCTAAAATTAATTTATATTTAACAACTGTATCCAGGCTGCAGGCGAAGGCATACTCGCCGTCCAGATACACGTTCACCCTGTCGCTGCATTTTTTCTGGTTTTCGATGCTCGTTATCTTCTTCTCCATATACAGCGCTGCTCCTAATCTTCATTCTTAAGGATGTGTATTGTCGGTTTGTCCAGGATCTTCACCGCTATGTCGTATATATCCTCTTTCTTAATCCCTTCAAGCCTTTCCATGTCCTCGACGAATTCCAGCACGCTTTCATCCTCTATCAGCTGATGCAGCACATAGTTCCCTATGTCCGTCGAGTCCTCCAGCGTGAACGCCACAGCAGTGTTCATGACCTTCTTCATGAGCTGGATGGTATTCTCATCGAATACTATTTCTTCATTCTTCACCCTGGAGATGCAGCTTTCTATGGTGTCTATGGCCTCCTGCACATTATCCTCGCCGACGGCCGTATAAATGTAGAGGGTCTTCACGTTTTTTGTCAGGTCAAGATGCGTGTAGACATCGTAGGCCAGCCCCCTGTCCTCCCTCAGCTCCCTGAAGAGGATGGAATTCGAGCTCTCCCCGAATTTATGGTTGAAAACCTTGAGAGCCATCTCCTCCTGCTTCGAGATACCGTGGAATGTAAACAGGTAGAGAATCGTGCTCTGCTCGATGTTCTTCTTGTAGGATGTTTCTACAACAGGTATGTTTTTTTCGAACGCAACGTCGCCAACCTTGAGCTCTCTGGCAGTCCAGCCTCCGAAGTGCTCCATGACCAGTTCCTTTACGAACTCATGCTCATAAGGCGAGACTATTGAAATGCAGCAGTTGTTTGGGACGTAGCAGCTTTTGTAAAAGTCAAGCAGCTCCTCTCTTCCGAACTTCTTGATTGTCTTGCTTTCCCCGATAGTCTCATATTTCAGCGGGCTGTGCTTGAAGGCGATTTCGTTGATCCTTTTGAAGCTGTACTGTTCAAGGTCGTCCCTGCCGCATCTTATCTCTGACAGGATGACCTCTTTTTCCTTGATTATCTCCTCTTCCGGAAAAGTGGAGTTCTGCACCATGTCAGAAAAAATATCAAGTATGCTGTCAACTTCGCTGCAAAGGGCTGTGGCGCTGTATACGGTGCAGTTGTGGTCCGTATACGCGTTATATTCTCCTCCGAGGTTTTCAAGGTCTGAGTTCAGACCTTCATTGGTCCTGCTGCCTGTACCCTTGTAAAGCATGTGCTCGATAAAATGGGATATGCCCTTCTGGCTTCGCTTTTCATAAAGCGGTCCGATTTTCATGCCCATATGCACCGAGACGACCCCGGTATCCTTTTTTATTGAAATTAGTTTTATTCCGTTTGGCAATACAATACTATTATAATTAAACATTTGAATCTCCTCGATTTTTTTCTGCAAATTATATTATATTAGATTTCAGCTCAAATAGGAAGGAAATATTAAATATAATTTGACACTAAGGCATAATTGTATTAAACTATATAAGGTTATACATAATAAAATAAAGACAGTTCGAAACCATCCTGTCTCTAAAAAAAACTAGGAGGACTTAATGAATAATAGAAGCAATAAAGTGAAGCATCTTGTTTTAGCTGCATTTATTGGTTCAGCATACGCTGCCCTTACCATAATGCTTGCTCCCATCAGTTATGGACAGATTCAGGTAAGAATATCTGAAGCCCTTACTCTGCTGCCCTACTTTTCAAAATTCTCGATACCGGGACTTTTCATAGGTTGTATCATAGCAAACCTTGTAGGCGGATACGGTTTACCAGACATAGTGTTCGGCTCACTTGCAACACTTACCGCCGCAATTCTGACATACCTAATAGGGAAAAGCAACATTAAATATAAAAAATACCTGGCTCCGCTGCCGCCAGTCGTAATAAACGCGGTCGTTATAGGGCTTATACTGAAATATACGTTGAACCTCCCGCTGCTCATCACCATATTCTGGGTGGGTCTCGGGGAAGCTGTGTCCTGTTATTTGTTCGGACTTTTTCTGGTATCGGTTGTCGAGAAGAATGCCAGATTGAAAAAATATTTTATTGAATAACACAAATTTAAGAAAAATGAGGAATGTACATGGAAAAAATTAAATTTACCGAGCTTGGCTTTAACAAGAAAATACTAGATGCGATCGATGCAATGGGTTTCGAGGAGCCTTCGCAGATTCAGGCGGAAGCAATACCTGAAGTGCTGAAAGGAAACGACATAATCGGACAGGCCCAGACAGGTACCGGAAAGACAATGGCTTTCGGAGCGCCTATGCTCAACAATATCACTGCCGGAAAGAAGGTATCCGCCCTCGTGCTTGCTCCTACAAGAGAGCTCGCTATACAGGTTAACGAGGAACTGATGCGAATCGGAAAATTCAGCAGAATGTCAATACTGCCTATATACGGCGGCCAGCCGATAGACAGACAGATAAAAGCGCTCAGAAGAGGAGTCGACATAGTTGTAGGAACACCTGGAAGGGTAATCGACCACATCAACAGGAAAACCCTTGACCTTTCAGAGATCGAGTTCCTGGTACTTGATGAAGCGGACGAAATGCTCAACATGGGCTTTATCGAAGACATAGAAGAGATAATCAAGAGCTCAAACGAAGAAAGGCAGACCTTGCTTTTCTCGGCAACAATGCCTGACCAGATAAAGAGACTTGCCAAGAGATACATGAAGAAGGATGCCAAGCACATCTCCATCGCGAAGAATACTGTGACTGTTGAAAAGATCAAGCAGTATTACTATGAGATAAAGCACAAAGACAGATTTGAAACCCTGTGCAGAATTCTTGACGTGGATGAGCCTTCCAGCGCTATAATCTTCTGCAAAACCAAGCGCGGAGTTGATGAGCTTGTTGAATGGATGCAGGGACGTGGCTACAACGTTGAAGGAATGCACGGCGACATGAACCAGAGCCAGAGGATGAATACCCTGAGGAAATTCAAGGAAGGCAACCTTGACTTCCTTGTTGCGACAGACGTTGCTGCGAGAGGAATTGATGTAGAGGACATAACTCACGTTATAAACTACGACCTTCCTCAGGACACAGAGTCTTACGTACACAGAATAGGAAGAACAGGCAGAGCAAACAAAGAAGGTATCGCATATTCATTAGTAACTCCGCGAGAATACATGATGCTCAAGCAGATAGAAAAATATACAAAGAGCAAGATCAAAAGAAAAGAGATCCCTACTATCGATGAGATTTTCGAGTCAAAATACAAGAGCATCATCAATACAGTTAAGGAATCCCTGGACAGCGAAGACTACAAGGACTTCATACCCGTGGCTACCGAACTGGACGAGGAATACAACCTGGTAGATGTTGCTGCAGCCCTTATGAAGATGTACTTCAGCAGGGAACTGAGCTTTGATTACAAGGATAATAAATTAGGCGGAGCGCAGAATGTAAGATTGTTCCTGTCAATAGGAAAGATCGACAAGATCGACCCAAAAAAGCTTCTTAAGTTCATATCAGAAAACTCAGGGCTTGATGTCAGCGACATAGGGGACATCGACATACTGACTAAGTTTTCTTTCATAAATGTTCCTGAGAGGTTCGTCGACGTGCTTCTTAAGAAAGTGAACGGGAAAAGGCATAACGGAAGAAGAGTAAATATCGAGATTGCACAAGGAAAGACAAATTAAGATGTCAAAGATAGCACTGAAAGGAAGCGCTATGCTCAACCCCGTACCGGCAGTTCTGATAACATCAAGGAAAGACGGCTTTGTCAATGTCTTTACTGCCGCCTGGGTAGGCACCATCTGCACTAAGCCTCCGATGGTGAGCGTCTCCATACGCCCTGAGAGATTATCCTATGAAATGATAAAATCAACCGGCCAGTTCACTATCAACCTGCCCGGCAGCAAGCTCGTAAGGGCCCTGGACTTCTGCGGAGTCAGATCCGGCAGGGATGTGGACAAGATAGAAAAATTCAACCTGACCCTTGAGGACGGCATCCAGATAGACGCCCCTTCAATCGCGGAATGCCCAGTGGCGCTTGAGTGCAGCGTCACGGAGATTCTGCCCCTGGGAAGCCATCACATGTTCATCGCAGAGGTTGTTCAGGTGAAGGTGGAGGAGACCCTGGTCGACGGCAACGGCAGGATACGCTTCGACAAAGCCGACCTGGTATGCTATTCCCACGGCGAATATTTTCCGCTGAAGAACGTGCCCTTGGGCAAATTCGGATATTCAGTCCAAAAAAAGAAAAGCAAAGGCAGAATCAAATAAATGATTCTGCCTTTTTTCCATTTAAAACGGTGCAAATCCCTGTTCAGACCACCAGTCACCCAGCATGTCTTCATATTCCTGAGTCAGAAACTCCAGATGGTTCTTTTCCCATTTAGCAAGTTTTTCAAACAGCTCCTTCGCACCCTTTACCTGCGTTTTTGCTGCTGCATTTGTATAATATTCGATCGATGCCTTCTCCATGTTTATTGCGATGCCGAACACTGCAACCGCGATGGAGCCGCTGTCTTTTTTGAATTTTTTCCATTTCTCGTTGCCCGGAGCCGGAACATCAAGCTCGATTTCTTCGGCGAGGTCTTCTATCTTGCCGCTTTTGACCCTTACGAACATTTCCTTGAGGAAGTCCACATGCTTGAGCTCTTCATTCGCCAGCTGCTTGAATGACTCCTTTGTTTCCAGGGAGTTGCCTGGCCTTTCCGAAACCATTTTGTAGAATTCATACCCTTCAAGTTCCTTCACTATTGCCTGTCTGATTATGGTCAGTTCTGCGTTACTCATTAATACATCCCTCCATATAAACATTTTAATAGTTGGCTTTGATAAGAGTATAAACCATATGCGCAGCAGGTACAAGCAATTATTTTTTCACAGGATCGCTGTAGGTCTTCCCCTTCAGGTCGACGGTCACCTTGCTCATAACGATGGATTCCACCGGCTTGTCGTTCGAATCCCTTTCAGCGCCCACTATTTTGTCTACAACCTCCATACCCTCGGCGACCTTTCCGAAAGCCGCATACTGGCCGTCAAGGCTGTGAGTGTCTGCAGCCATTATGAAGAACTGGGACCCGGCCGAGTCGTAACTCTGGGCCCTGGCCATGGAGATCACACCCCTGGTGTGCTTTAGGCTGTTTTCGAATCCGTTGTCCTCAAATTCCCCCGCTATGGAATATCCGGGGCCGCCTGTCCCGTCCCCTTTTGGATCTCCGCCCTGGATCATGAAACCGGGAATTATCCTGTGGAAGGTAAGCCCGTCATAAAAACCGCTGTTTGCCAGGTATATGAAGTTGTTTACTGTATTCGGCGCCGCCTCAGGATATAGCTCTATCTTTATCACGCTGCCGTCGCTCATCGTAATTTCCGCCACAGGATTCGATTCGTCCGAATAGTCAACAGTCTCAGAGCTGCCCGAATCCGTGCTTTCACCGCTGCCGGCGCAGGCGGCCAAAGACAGGCACAGAGCCCCCGCCATTATCAAGCTGATTATTTTTTTAGTCTTCATTCTTCTCCCATTCCCTCCTTAGCATTCCGTACATGTACAGGTCGTGTCTTTTTGAATCCCTGAATATGAATTCACGAACGACACCCTCCCTCACAAAGCCTACCTTTTCGTACAGGTTTATTGCCGCGCTGTTGTAGGATATCACACTGAGCTGGATGCAGTGGAGGTTGAGCTCCATGAAACCGAAATCTACAAGCAGCCTCAGGGCTTCGCTCGCAAAACCCCTTCCCCGGTGCTCGCTGTCTCCAAGCCCTATATGAAGCTTTGCCGATCCGTTGTTCCAGACTATGCTCTCAAAGCCGCATATGCCTATGAGCGTGCCTCCCACGTTCTCCCTTATGGCAAATACGCACTGGTCCTGAGCATTTGAAGAGCTATCTATGAATTCTTTTATCTGGCTTGCCGCCCGCGGTATGGCAGGCATGAAATCGTAATGCCTCAGGAATCCTGAATCGCCGTACCATTTTTCAATCAAACTGAAATCTTCTTCTGAAAAAGCTGTCAGCCTCACCTTTTCCCCTTTTAACAGTTCCTTTACGCTCATAGTTTCCTCCCGATAGATGTGTTTATATTCAATTTTACAGAAAAAATGAAGGCCTGGCAATACGCCGGACCTTCATTAAAAATTAAAATCTTATTAAGCTTTAGTCATTTTGTTTTTTCTTGAAAGGTATATCGGCAATCCGATTAACGCAAGCGCTAAACCTATTCCTGCATTCATCGGCTGAGTGATTAAAGTGTTTATAATCATATATACTCCGCCAAGGATACCTATCATAGGTATTACCGGATATAATGGAACCTTATATGGTCTTTCCATGTCCGGTCTTGTCTTTCTGAGCACAATTACAGCAAGGAATGTCATAACATAGAATATCCAGATTACAAACATCGCCAAGTCTGTTAGCAAGTCAAATTTTCCTGTGAATGACATCGCTATTGAAATAACTGTTATCAATATTCCGCAGTTCACTGGAGTTTCAAATTTAGGGTGTAATTTTGAAAAGAATCCGCTGAACGGTATTCTGTTTTCTACTGCCATAGCGTAAGGAATTCTCATTCCAGTCATTATATAACCGTTTAATGCGCCAAATATTGATACCAGGATACCAATGGTTATTACTTTTCCGCCATTTTCTCCGAACAATATCTTAGCAACGTCTGCAGCCGGTGTATCTGTAGCTGCCAGTGCTGTTGCAGGCAGTACGAAAAGGTACGCAACGTTTATCAACACGTATATTGCCATTACTATCGAAAGTCCGCCGATTATTGCTTTAGGAAGGTCCTTTCCAGGATTCTTCATTTCTCCGGCAATAGCTCCAACGTTTATCCAGCCGTCATAAGCGAACATTATTCCGATTAAAGCTGAACCCATGCTTGTTGCAACCGGATGGTCCGCTACTGTGACAGGTAAAAGATTAGCTGCACCGCCGTCGCCACTCAATAAACCTATTATTATTATTGCGATTAGAGGTATTAATTTACCTATTGTAGCAACTGTCTGGATTGCTCCGCCTGTTTTTGAACCCAATGAGTTCATTATTACCAAAAATAAAATAACTATTATTGCTATTGGTATTAACATTCCGGCAGATAAATTCAGTAATGAAAGCACCTGCTTTGAAAATATTATTCCGAGTGCTGCAATTGTTGCAGGGAAGTATATTACAGTCTGAGTCCATCCTAAAAGGTATCCCCATATTGACCCGTAGGTTTCTTCCAGGTATGCAACCATACCGCCTGTTTTTGGAATAGCTGCAGCTATTTCTGCTGCTGTAAGTCCGCCGGCTATTGTTATTACTCCGCCTACTACCCAAGCTATTAAACCAAGTCCAGGAGCTCCAGTAGCGCTGAAAACTGCATGAGGTTTAAAGAAAACCCCTGATCCGATAACCATTCCGATAACGATTGCAAGTGCAGGGACAAAACCTATGGTTTTTTGCAATCCATCGCCGGAAGTTCCATTTTTTGTTACTTCGCTCATTAGTACAATCTCCTCCTTTTAAAAAAATATTATTCGTTAAGATAGTAACATGCTTTGAATTATATTTCAACACATTTTGATAAAATCAACAAATTTTCTGAAGTTTTTCCATTCATCATCCAGTAAAATACGAAGCATTGTATGCATTTTCGCCGCAGAATCAATGCTGCAAACACTGCAACTTAATAAAATCCCGGCAATTATGCATATTTCGCTGTATTTTGAATAAATACTCTTTACAAAATATTCTGGCATTTAATCCTATGCCGTCATATTGAAATAGAGCGACACTATGCTGTTCCCGAAAAACAAAGACACGATAGCCGATACGGCCAGGAACGGCCCGAACGGCATACTGTCATTTAGTCTTCTTTTGGAAGACGTTATAAGGAATATGCCCGCCGCTCCGCCTGCAATAAACGAAACCAGGAGCATAACCAATGTGCACCTGACGCCCAGAAATAGACCGCACAGGAGGCATATGTCGGCATCGCCCCATCCCATGCCTCCTGTTAAGGCTATAGCCGCTATCACTGCAAAGCCTGTCAGTGCCCCCAGCACAGAATCTGCGCACGTTCCCGGAGCAATCGCCGCAAATACAGCTCCTGCGGCCGCCCCAGCGGCAATTGTCGACGTATACACCTCTCCGGTTTCAAGGTCTATCATCCCGATGACGATCAGTACAGACACCAGCATTGCATATTTGAAAAACTCCAGCCCCGTTCCGAATTTCATGAAGAGCATCACACCAAATAATCCTGCCGCTAACTCCACCGCAGGGTACCTGAAAGAAATCCTGCGTCCGCAATCCCTGCACCGCCCCTTAAGCAGAAAGTAACTGATCACCGGCAAAAGGTCGGATGCTTTTATTAGTTCCCCGCAGCCGGGACAATGTGAAGGATCCAAAACTAAGCTTTCTCCCCTGGGGATCCTGTAAATGCAAACGTTAAGAAAACTCCCGACTG
>Ga0316601_100000091_pt1 | contig 33070 bp, 30 predicted proteins | sample OWC_soil_day5_no_FD_207663 | JGI IMG/M metagenome (GOLD analysis project Ga0316601, IMG submission 207663) | Wetland soil microbial communities from Old Woman Creek delta, Ohio, United States - OWC_soil_day5_noCT | ecosystem: Environmental > Terrestrial > Soil > Wetlands | place: USA: Ohio... | reverse complement strand
CGTGTCCGGCGGCGTGCAGCGCCTCGAGCGCGGGCACGGAGAAATCCGGGGTGCCGGCGTAGACGATGCGCAGCCGGTTCGTCATGGGGCGGAGTCGCGCGGTCGGCGGCCGCTCGGGCGACTAGATCACCGGCACCTTGGAGCGCTCGCGTCCCGCCTCGGCGGTGCCGCGCTCGCGGCGTTCCTTCTCGAGCTTCTTGCGGATGCGGCCGCGCTTGAGCTCGGAGAGGTAATCCACGAACAGCTTGCCCTCCAGGTGATCCATCTCGTGCTGTATGCACACGGCCAGCAGACCGTCGGCCTCGAGCTCGAAGGGCTTGCCGTCGCGGTCGAGCGCGCGAACGACGACACGCTCCGAGCGGGTGTTCAGCTTGTCGAAGATGCCAGGCACGGACAGGCAGCCTTCCTCGGCCTCGGTCTTGCCCTCCCGCTCGATGATCTCGGGATTGACGAAAGCGAGCGGCTGGTTCTGCTCGCGCGTGATGTCGGCCACCAGCACACGCTTGTGGACATTGACCTGCGTCGCGGCGAGGCCTACCCCGGGCGCCGCGTACATCGTCTCGAGCATGTCGTCGATCAGGGTGCGGATCGAATCGTCAACCGCGGCGACGGGCACGGCTCGCGTGCGCAGCCGCGGGTCCGGGTATTCGAGGATGGTGAGCTTCGCCATTCGTTTGAATTTGCTGCTAAAGTTAAGTCTCGCTTGAGATTGTGCGCCGTCGCAGGGCACTACCGCCGTCCCGTGAACCGCTCCGACTGAGACGTGGTCGGCAGCCGGGCCAGGCCGCGGCGGATTATAAGGCGGCGGTCCCCACCCCGACACCCGATGGAGATTAAGGGATGGATCGTAGCCTGCGTCTCGAAAACAGGTCTTCGGGCGGCCGCCGCTCCTGGATCCGGGCCACCGCCGTCGCCGCCGCTGTGACAGCCCTCGGGCTGACGCTCGGCGCTGCCATCCCCGAGCCTGCCCGGGCCCAGGCCTCCGGCACCTCGATGTCGGTCCCGCTCGCGCCCGATGCGCCCCAGCAGTACGTCGTCAAGAAAGGCGACACGCTCTGGGACATCGCCGGGGTGTTCCTGCGCGACCCGTGGTACTGGCCCGAGATCTGGTACGTCAATCCCGAGATCCAGAATCCGCACCTCATCTACCCGGGCGACGTTCTGAACCTCGTGTGGGTGGACGGTCGCCCGCGCGTCACGGTCGGCAGCAGCGGCTCCGCCCGGCTCTCGCCCCAGGTGCGCACGGAGCCGCTCAAGGACGCGATCCGGGCCATTCCCTACGACCTGCTCATGGACTTCGTCCGCCGTCCGACACTGCTCGACCAGTCGCAGGTCCGCGACCAGCCCTATGTGGTCGGCATGCGCGACCGGCACCTGATCGGCTCGACCCAGAACGAGGTCTACGCGTCGGGCCTCGGGGAGCCGACCGTCGGTCGGCGGTTCACTATGGTGAACGTGGGCGACGAGCTGCGCGACCCTGACGACGGCGACCTGCTCGGCTACACCGGCCACTTCGTCGGCACCGCCGAGGTCATCCAGAACTCGGGCGCCGTGGTGCCTGGCGCGACCTCGGTGCGCAAGATGCAGCGCGAGGACGAGCTCACGCACCTGCGCGTGCTGGAGACGGGCCGCGAGATCCTGCCGGGCGACAAGCTGTTCCCGACCGAGGCCGACCTCGGCGAGGACTTCGTGCTTTCGGCGCCGGCCAACGAGGACGTGATCGGCCAGGTCGTCTCCGTGGTGGACGGCGTGTACGTCGCCGCCCGGTACCAGGTCGTGGCGCTCAACCGCGGCAAGCAGCACGGCCTCGCGCCGGGCAACGCGCTCGGCGTCTTCAGTCGGGGCGAGGAGGTGCGGGACCGCTTCGGCCGCGGCACGAGCTGGATGTCGCCTGCGGTGAACTACCGCAAGGTAAGGCTCCCCGACGAACGCAGCGCGACCGTGCTGCTGTTCCGTGTGTACGACCGCATGAGCTTTGGACTCGTGGTCGAGTCGTCGCAGGTGATCCGCCTCGGCGACTTCGTCGCGCACCCCCGCTACGGGCACCGCGAGGCGGGTCGCGAGAACTATTTCGTCCGCTGACCAGGCTCCGCGCGGAATTCGACGAACGCACGCGATTCGCGCGCGCTGGCCGGCGGCTTTGCCGGTAGTCTCGGGGGCATGGACGACCCCCGACCGTGGCTCACGCTGGCGCGCGTGCCGGGCCTGCATGCCGGGCACCTCGGCCCCGTAACCGACCCGCTCGCGCTCGCCGTCGAATCGCGGAGCGGACTCGTGAGCCTCGGGTTCGGCGACCCGGCGATCGCCGCCCTGCGCCACCCGGACCCTGACGCGCTCGCCCGCGACGAAGCGTGGCTCGCGGGCGCGAATCGCTGGCTCGTCGCCTGGGGCTCGCCGGACTACCCGCCATTGCTCGCTGCGATCGCCGACGCGCCGCTGGTGCTGTTCGTCGAGGGCACGGCGGCCGCCCTGTCCCTGCCCCAGCTCGCGATCGTGGGCAGCCGTAACCCGACGCAACTCGGCCGCGACACCGCCCAGCAGTTCGCCGAGCATCTCGCGAGCGCGGGGCTCGCGATCACCAGCGGGCTCGCGCTCGGCATCGACGCCGCGGCGCACCGCGGCGCGCTCGCGGCCGGCGGGTCGACCGTCGCCGTGCTGGGCTGCGGCCTCGACACGGTGTACCCGCGCGAGCACGCCGGCCTCGCCCGCGAGATCGCGGCGTCCGGTGCGCTGGTCTCCGAAATGCCGACCGGCACGCCGCCGCTCCGACAGCACTTCCCGCGGCGCAACCGCATCATCAGCGGGCTCTCCGTCGGCACGCTCGTCGTCGAAGCCGCGCTGCAGAGCGGCTCGCTGATCACGGCGCGGCTCGCTTCGGATCAGGGCCGCGAGGTCTTCGCGATCCCCGGCTCGATCCACAACCCGATGGCGCGCGGCTGCCATCGCCTGATCCGCCAGGGCGCGAAACTGGTGGAGACCGCGGATGACATATTCACCGAGCTGGGCGCGCTGCTCGCGGGTCTGCGGGCGGGTGCGCACGTCGAAGCGCCTGACGTGCAAGAGGATTCCGGCCCCGCGTTGGACAAGGACTACGAAATCCTGTTAGATGCGCTCGGCTTCGCGCCGGCCGGCATCGACACGCTCGTCGCGCGCACCGGGTTCGCCACCGACGTGGTCGCGTCGATGCTGCTCATCCTCGAGCTCGATGGACGAGTGGCCCAGCAGCCCGGCGGACTGTACTGCCGGCGACTGGCGGGGAAGTGAGGAATGAAGGAAGGCGTTCTCGACATCCTGATCTACCTGTTCGAGAACTACTTCGACGGCGAGCTGGACGAGGGCGACGAGCCCGACCGCGACACCCTGAAGCAGGAACTCGAGCACGCGGGCTTTCCCGCCGGCGAGGTCGAGCGCGCGCTGTGCTGGCTCGAGGACCTCGCGTCCGACCCGACCCGCAACAGCGGCACGCCCACCGGCCGCGGCGCGATCCGGGTGTTCGGCGCGCTGGAGCAGGCCCGGCTCGACACCGATTGCCGCGGCTTCCTCGTGCACCTCGAGAACGTCGGCATCCTCTCGCCGGAGCAGCGGGAGCTGGTGATCGACCGGCTGATGGCGCTCGAGGGCGACGACATCGACCTCGAGAAGCTCAAGTGGGTGGTGCTGATGGTGCTGTTCAGCCAACCCGGCCAGGAAACCGCGTTCGCGCGCATGGAGGACCTCGTCTTCGAGGAGCGGCCGGCGGTGGTGCATTGAGGCCCGCCCGGGCGGCGCCCGACACCGATGCCGCGGCCCCCCGCGGCATGATCGTTTTTGGGGTACGCGAAACTTTGCAGGGAACATGACCAGGAACCTCGTCATCGTCGAGTCGCCGGCCAAGGCCAAGACCATCAAGAAGTACCTCGGCAAGGACTTCGAGGTGATGGCCTCCTACGGCCACGTGCGCGACCTCGTGCCCAAGGAGGGCGCGGTCGACCCCACGCGCCGATTCGCGATGCGCTGGGAAGTCATCGACAAGAATCGCAAGCATGTGGACGCGATCGCGCGGGCGATGAAGAAGGCCGACGCGCTGTACCTCTCGACCGACCCGGATCGCGAGGGCGAAGCGATCTCCTGGCACCTCTACGAGCTCCTGAAGGACTCCGGTGCGCTCGAGGGCAAGGAGATCCACCGCAGCGTGTTCTACGAGATCACGAAGAACGCGGTGCAGGAAGCCATCGACCAGCCGCGTGAGATCGCCGACGCGCTGGTGAAAGCCTATCTCGCGCGCCGTGCGCTCGACTTCCTCGTGGGATTCAACCTCTCGCCGCTGCTGTGGAAGAAGGCCGGCCTGTCGGGCGCCTCCGCCGGGCGGGTGCAGAGCCCGGCGCTGCGCATGATCTGCGAGCGCGAGGCGGAGATCGCGGCCTTCGTGCCGCGCGAGTACTGGACGATGGACGCCGAGGCCGAGAAGGCGGGCGCGGCGTTCGGTGCGCGCCTCGTCGAGTTCGGCGGCTCGAAAGTCGAGCAGTTCACCATCACGAACGGCCCGCGCGCGGAGGAAGTCCGCCGCGCGCTGGAGCAGGCGGCCGGCGGTAACCTCATCGTTGCCAGCGTCGAGAAGAAGCAGCGCAAGCGCAACCCTTCGCCGCCCTTCACGACCTCGACGCTGCAGCAGGAGGCCTCGCGCAAGCTCGGCTTCGGCGCGCAGCGCACCATGCGCACGGCGCAGCGGCTCTACGAGGGCGTCGATTTCGGCGAGGGTCCGGTCGGCCTCATCACCTACATGCGCACCGACTCGGTGAGCCTCGCCGGCGAGGCCATCGCCGACCTCCGCAAAGCGATCGCGCGCATCTACGGCGCCGAGGCCGTGCCATCCTCGCCGCGCCAGTACCGCACCAAGTCGAAGAACGCGCAGGAGGCCCACGAGGCGATCCGCCCGACCTCCGCGGCGCGCACGCCCGAGCAACTCGCCGGCAAGCTCGACCCCGAGCAGCACAAGCTCTACACGCTCATCTGGCGTCGCGCGGTGGCGAGCCAGATGGAGGCGGCGGTGTTCGACACCGTGGCCGTGGACCTGGCCGCCGGTGCCGGCAACACCTTCCGCGCCAACGGCTCGACGCTCGTCTCGCCCGGCTTCCTCGCCGTCTACCGCGAGAGCGTGGACGACGCCACGCTCGACGACGAGGACGATCGCCGCCTGCCGGCGCTCGAGAAAGGCGACCGCGTGAAGCTGCTGTCGATCAAGCCCGAGCAGCACTTCACCGAGCCGCCGCCGCGCTACTCCGAGGCGAGCCTAGTCAAGGCACTCGAGGAATACGGGATCGGCCGTCCCTCGACCTACGCGAGCATCATCCAGACGCTGCTGTTCAAGAAATACTGCGAACTCGTCAGCCGGCGCTTCGTGCCGACCGACCTCGGCAAGATCGTCAATCGCTTCCTCACCGGAAACTTCGAGCGCTACGTCGATTTCGGCTTCACGGCCGCGATGGAGGACGAGCTCGACAACATCTCGCGCGGCGAGGAGGAGTGGGTGCCGGTGCTCGACCGCTTCTGGAGCGGGCTCAAGAAGCAGATCGACGACGTCGAGGAGAATGTCACGCGCTCCGACGTCGCGATGGCGCGCGACATCGGCGTGGACCCGGTGTCGGGCCGGCCGGTGAGCGTGCGCTACGGCAAGTACGGCGCCTTCGCACAGATCGGCACGCGCGAGGACACCGAGAAGCCCAGGTTCGCGAGCCTGCGCCCCGGCCAGCACATGGACGACCTCACGCTCGAGCAGGCACTCGAACTCTTCAAGCTGCCGCGCACGCTCGGGACGATGCCAGACGGCCAGCCGATCCGCGTGGCCGTGGGACGGTTCGGGCCCTACGCGCAGTACGGCACGAAGAGCTACGTGTCGCTCAAGGCCGAGGACGATCCGTACACGATCACTCTCGAGCGCGCGCTCGCGCTCATCCACGAGAAGCAGCAGATCGAGGCGAACCGCGTGATCCGCGAGTTCCCCGAGGCCGGCGTGCAGGTGCTGAACGGCCGCTACGGCCCGTACATCACCGACGGGACGAAGAATGGCAAGATCCCGAAGGACCGCGACCCGAAGTCGCTGACCCTCGAGGAGTGCCAGGCGTTGATCGCCGCGGCGCCGGTGCGCAAGGGCCGCTGGGCGAAGAAGGCGACGCCTGCGAAGACGGCGAAGGCGAAGGCCAAGGCGAAGGCCAGGACCTCGACCGAGAGCGATGCGGCCGGGTCGGCGCCGAAGAAAAAGGTCACAGCGAAGAAGAAGACCGCTGCCACGAGAAAGACGGCGGCCAAGTCCGAGAAGAAGCAGGCCTGATGTTGCTTCCTCCTCTCCCTCAAAGCGGGAGAGGACCGGGGTGAGGGTCCGCATTTCCTCGCCGTTGGCGACCAGTTCCCGGGCCATCCCGGCTGGGTCGAGCCGGAAATAGCCGCTAATCTTCCGCACTCCTGCCTGAGCGGACTGCCTGAACGACATGAGTGCCCCCTCGACCGCCGCCGTCATCGCCTACCTGCGCTCGCTGCACGACTCGATCACGGGCGCGCTCGAGCGGGCTGACGGTGGCGCGGCGTTTCGCCGCGACAGCTGGGAGCGTCCCGATGGCGGCGGAGGCGAGAGTCGCGTGCTGCGACAGGGCACGGTGTTCGAACAGGCGGGCATCAACTTCTCGCACGTCATGGGCGGCGAGCTGCCCGCCTCCGCGACCGCGCAGCGCCCCGATCTCGCCGGCGCGAGCTTCGAGGCCACGGGCGTGTCGCTGGTGATCCACCCGCGCAACCCGTACGTGCCCACCTCGCACGCCAACGTGCGCTACTTCGTCGCGCTCAGGGACGGCGAGCCGGCGGCATGGTGGTTCGGCGGCGGCTTCGACCTCACGCCCTACTACCCGTTCGAGGAGGACGTCCTGCACTGGCATCGCACGGCCAAGGCCGCGTGTGACCCGTTCGGTCCGGACGTGTATGCGAAGTACAAGGACTGGTGCGACCGCTACTTCTTCCTGAAGCATCGCAACGAGACTCGCGGCGCGGGCGGCCTCTTCTTCGACGACCTCAACGAGTGGGGCTTCGAGAAGAGCTTCGCGTTCATGCGCAGCGTCGGCGATCACTACGTGCAGGGGTACCTGCCCATCGTCGAGAGGCGCAAGGACACGCCGTACGGCGAGCGCGAGCGCAATTTCCAGCTCTACCGCCGCGGCCGTTATGTGGAGTTCAACCTCGTGTACGACCGCGGCACGATCTTCGGCCTGCAGACCGGCGGGCGCATCGAGTCCATCCTGATGTCATTGCCGCCGCTGGTGCGATGGGAGTATGACTACCGGCCCGAGCCCGGCACGCCCGAAGCGCGGCTGTATTCGGATTTCCTGCGGCCGCGGGACTGGCTGGGCGAAGCATCGAGTTGAGGCGACTCCCGCTGCTTTCCATACGGGTCAACGAACGCCCTGCTCGAGACGACATCGTCGCGTTATGTCACCTCGCGCCGCAACGTGGCTCCGTCGCCCTTGTAATGGCTCCGCGACCTGAAGTACGGTCCGCCCTACGGCGTCGGCCGAAGGGCACACCCGTCGCGAGGCGGGGTCGCAAAGCCACAGCTCTTGCCGAACATCAGGACAAGAGGGCTGGGCCGCCGGTAATGGTGGACACGTGACTGCCTCGATATTCGAGACGGCATGGTCGACCTCTCCGCTGGGACGAGATGCAGCGCGCCTGGTTTTGCCAGCCACGCGCTGCGTCGATTCCCCGTCCGGCACGGATGATCGGCACATCACTCGGAGGGGAGCCTCAACATGAATAGCAGACCACTCGCGTCACTTGCGGGCGCCATGGCGCTCGTACTGGCGTCGGGCTTCGCCGGCGGCAGTCCCGCGCCGGACCGCAGCCTCGAACGTCAACTTCCATCATCGATCTCGTCGCTCAAGCTCAAGGCGCCGGCGCAGGCGACCGGGTTCGAGGTCGCGCGCCTCGATGAGAGCCTGCGCGCGGCCAAGGGCGAGAGCCGGGTGATCATCCGGCTGCGCAATCCCTCGGTCATCGAACAGGGCCTCTCGGGCAGCGAGGCTGCCCAGGCGAGGATCAACCTGCGCAACGAGCAGGCCGACCTGCTCGACCGGGTTTACAGGCTCGACCCCAAGGCGCGCGTCGTAGCCAGCACGCAGCTGGTCCTGAACGCCGTGTTCGTGGAAGTGGACGCCTCGGTCCTGCCGCGGCTCGCCAACGACCGCGCCGTGATGCGTATCACGCCGGTCGGCAACTACCAGCTCGACCTGTCGGAGACCGTGCCCTACATCGGCGCCTCCGCGGTGCAGGCCAAGGGCTACACCGGCAAGGGCATCAAGGTCGCGGTGCTCGACAGCGGCATCGACTACACGCACGCGGCGCTCGGCGGCTCGGGCGACCCCGCGGACTATGCGAACAACGACCCGAACGTGATCGAGCCCGGTACCTTCCCGACCGCCAAGGTTGTCGGTGGCTACGACTTCACCGGCAGCGTGTGGCCCAACGGCCCCGAGGCACCAGACCCGGATCCGATCGACGACGGCTCGGCAGCCGGCCACGGCACGCACGTCGCCGACATCATCGGAGGCAAGCTGGGCGTCGCGCCCGGCGCGTCCCTCTACGCCGTCAAGGTCTGCTCCTCGGTGAGTTCCAGCTGCTCGGGCATCGCGCTGATCCAGGGCATGGAGTACTCGGTCAACCCCAACGGCGACGGCCGGCTCAACGACCGGGTGGACATCATCAACATGTCCCTCGGCTCGAACTACGGGCAGCCGTTCGACGACGACCTGGCCGCGGCCGTGGACAACGCGACCAGGCTCGGCGTGCTGACGGTCGCGTCGGCGGGCAACGGCGGCGACAAGCCGTTCATCAATGGGACGCCCGCGGCGGCCAACACCGCGCTGTCGGTCGCGCAGACTGCGGTACCGAGCGCGTTCCAGCCGCTGATGCAGATCACGGCACCGGCCAGCATCGTGGGCACGTTCCCGGCGGTGTTTCAGCCGTGGTCGGCGCCTCTGGCAGGCGTGATCGAGGCTCCCGTGCAGTTCGGCAACGGCGCCGGCGGCAACCTGCTGGGCTGTAACGCGTTCGCACCCGGATCCCTCGCCGGCAAGATCGTGCTGGTCGACCGAGGCGCCTGCGGCTTCAGCATCAAGATCTCGAACATCGCGGCCGGCGGCGGCCTCGCGGGCATCATCGGCCTCGTTGCTCCCGGGGATCCGTTTGAGGGTGGCTTCGGCGGCGGCACGCCAAACGTGCCTGGCTACATGGTGAGCCAGGCCGTGTCCGCGCGGCTCAAGTCTGGCCTCCCGAATACCGTCGTCCGCTTCGATCCGGCGTTCGGCATCCCGCTCGCAGGAACCATGGTGGGCAGTTCCTCGCGCGGTCCGCAGCACGAGGACACGCACCTGATCAAGCCGGAAATCGGCGCGCCGGGCGCCTCGGTGTCGGCCATTGCCGGCTCAGGCACGGGCACCGGGCCGTTCGGCGGCACGTCGGGTGCAGCCCCGATGGTGGCCGGCTCGGCTGCGCTGCTGCTCGAGGCGACCGGTGGCACGAAGGCCACGGCCAAGGGCACCGCCAGCGGCAAGGCGATCGGCCACGGGCTGACCCCGGTCGAGGTGAAGGCCCGGCTGATGAACAACGGCTTCACCGCCGTCGTCAACAACCCGCTCACCGGCGAACTGGCTCCGATCTCGCGCATCGGCGGTGGCGAGGTCCGGGTTGACCGGGCAGTTAAGGCGCCGGCGGCGGCCTGGGACAACGCCGTGCCGCAGGGTGCGCTCAGCTTCGGGTTCGTGGACGTCGCCGACGAAGTGGTGACGATCACCCGCACGGTCAGGGTGCGCAACTACAGCAACAAGCGCATCAGCTACACCGTGACCCCGAGCTTCCGCTTCGCGAACGACGAAGCCAACGGCGCCGTCAGCGTCAGCGCCCCGTCCACCGTCTCGGTCGGCCCGGGTCGCGGCAGCGACACGCTGTTCGACGTCAGCATCACCATCAACGGCTCGATGCTGCGCGGGAATTTCATGAACTCGGGCAACCTTGGCGCCGATCCGGCGACGCTGACCACCAATGAGTACGACGGCTACCTCGTGCTCGACGACAGCAAGCACCCGATTCACCTCGCGTGGCACGTCCTGCCGCGCAAGGCGGCTCGGGTGACGCCGGACACGACGGCACTCGTCCCGGGTTCGTTCCCGCAGGTGATCGGCCTCGACAACACCGGCGCGGGCACGGCGCAGAACGATGCGTACGCGCTGCTGGCGACGAGTCCGCGGCTGGCGGTGGGTGGCCGCGGCGAGCAGTCGCCGACGCCGGACATCCGGGCGGTGGGCATCAACACCTTCCCGGTGCCGGCGGGCTTCTGCTCGGGGAATGCGTCGTTCCTGTGGGCGTTCTCGATCAACACCTGGGAGCGCCAGCAGCACCTGCTGCCGGTCAGCCACCAGGTCTACCTCGACACGAACCGGGACGGCATCGACGACTACGTGGTGCTGAACCGCGACGCCTCGGGCCTCACCACGATCGCGGACGGTCGGCAGGTGGCATGGGCGGTCAACCTTTCCACCGGCAGCGCGAGTGCGTTCTTCTTTGCCGAGCACTCGACCAACACCGGCAACACGGTGCTGCTCGTTTGTGCCGAGCAGATCGGCATGAGCGGGGCCGACCTGTTGGCCACCAATGTCGACATGGACGTGTTCGCCCAGGACTTCTACTTCGGAGGTCCGAGCGACCTGGTCGAGGGTCTCACCGTCACTCCGCTGGGTGAGCGCTTCTACGGCGTACCCAGCGACGTGGCCGGCAACACCTATGACCCAGCAGGTCTCTCGGTGTACGACTTCGGTGCGTTCCCGGGCAACTCGCCCGAGCTCGGACTGATGCTCATCACCAACGGGGATCGTGGCCCCGGCGCCCGCGGCGGCGCGACCAAGGACACGGAAGCTCTGCTGTTCCTCGCACCGTAAGACGTAACGGATTGGTGGGTCGCTGAGCGACCCCACCCCTGCAACCCCTCCCCGGCCTTGCCGGGGAGGGGTTTTCTTTTAAGAGCGTGACGCCTCATCGCCGCGCAACCGCAATCGCTTCCGCGCGCCCGCCGACCGACGTCCCCGCGCCCTGGGCTTATGTCAAATCCCGCTTATGTTCCAAAGCCCTTGTTGTCGCCACACAACCCGCGTACGGTCGGCCCCCTGGCATGCATTGAAGGGCACACCCGCTGCGAGGCGGGGCCGCAAAGCCACAGCTCTTGATCGAAACCGAACAAGAGGGCTGGGTTGCCGGGGAGAAAACATCGATCCGGGTTGCAACCGCAACCACGAGTCGGGCGGATCCCACGTAGAGCGCACGAACGGACACCGCGGTGACGCCGCGGCGGCTGTCCGTCGCTCCGGGCCTGCCGGCATGACATCGCCACACGTGCTCTGCAGGAGAAGATATGCGCAAAAAGCCACTGCTGACATTGCTGTCGACGGCCACGATCTCGGCCCTCGCAGCTCTGTCGGTCCCAACGACCCTCGTTGCCGCACCCGCTGCCCCAGCAGCCAGGGCGGTCGCGAAGGACAAGATCACCAACAACGCCTGGATCGTGCAGCTCGCCGAGAAGCCGGTGACGGCCTATGCCGGCGGCATCAAGGGGCTGCAGGCCACCAAGCCACGCCGGGGTCAGAAGATCGACCCGAACAGCCCGGCGGTGATCAACTACATGGCCTTCCTCGAGTCGCGCCAGAGCGAGGTGCTCGCGAAGGTCGGCGGCGGAAGGAAGCTGCACAGCTACGGCTACGTGTTCAACGGCTTCGCCGCCGAGCTCACCGCCGAGCAGGTTGCGAAGCTCGAGCAGATGCCGGGCGTCGTGGCCGTCACCAAGGACGAGGCCCGCAGCCTTGACACCTCCTCGACGCCCGACTTCCTCGGCCTCACCGCGCCGGGCGGCGCGTGGTCCAAGACCAAGGGCGAGGGCGTCATCATCGGCATCGTCGACGGCGGCATCTGGCCGGAGAGCCTGAGCTTCTCCGACCGCACCGGCACGAATGGCAATGCCACCAAGGACGGCAAGCTCTCGTACCAGCAGATCCCGGGCTGGAACGGGCGCTGCGTCCCGGGCGAGGAGTTCAACGCCTCGCACTGCAACCAGAAACTGATCGGCGCGCGCTACTACAACGCGGCCTGGGGCGGCAACGCGGGCATCGACGCGCAGCTGCCGTGGGAATACAACTCGCCGCGGGACTTGGGCGGCCACGGCACGCACACCGCCAGCACCGCCGGCGGCAATGAGAGCGTGCCGACCACGGGCCCGGCGGCGGTGTTCGGAACGATCAGCGGCATCGCGCCGCGCGCCCGCATCGCAGCCTACAAGGTCTGCTGGGAAACCGGCGCCAGCGGCTCCTGCTTCAGCAGCGACAGCGTCGCAGCGATCGACCAGGCCGTCGCCGACGGCGTGGACGTGATCAATTTCTCGATCAGCGGCAGCAGCACCAACTTCCGCGACGCAGTGGAGATCGCCTTCCTGTTCGCGGCGGACGCGGGCGTGTTCGTCGCGGCCTCGGCGGGCAACAGCGGCCCGACGAGCTCGACGGTGGCGCACCCCGGCCCGTGGCTGACCACGGTGGCCGCGGGCACGCACAACCGCAACGGCGCTGGTTCGGTGACGCTCGGCAACGGCGTGACCTACCCTGGCGCGTCGGTCGCCACCGCGGTCGGTCCGGCCCCGTTCGTCGATTCCACCGCTGCCGGCCTTGCTGGCGCAAACCCCAGTGAAGTAGCCCTGTGCTACCCGGGCACGCTGGACCCGGCCGTCGTCACGGGTAAGATCGTCTACTGCGACCGCGGCGTGATCGCCCGCGTGGACAAGAGCTTGGCCGTGCAGATGGCGGGCGGTGTCGGCATGGTGATGGCGAACGTCGCAGCCAGCTCGCTGAACGCCGACTTCCATTTCGTTCCCACTGTGCACATCTCGCACCTCGACCGGCCGGCCGTGAAAGCCTATGCCGCGATGCCGGGCGCGACCGCGACGATCAACGAGGCGACGATCGTCTACACCGAGCCGGCGCCGTTCACGGCGTCGTTCTCCTCGCGTGGTCCGCTGCGCGCAGGCGGCGGCGACTTGCTCAAGCCCGACCTGATTGCGCCGGGCCAGGACATCCTCGCGGCCGTTGCACCTCCCGGCAACGGTGGCCGGTCGTTCGACCTGTACAGCGGCACCTCGATGTCGAGCCCGCACGTCGCGGGTCTCGCCGCGCTGATGAAGGAGGAATACCCGAACTGGTCGCCCATGGCGATCAAGTCGGCGCTCATGACGACGGGCTACGACGTGCTCGATGGCGGCACCCCCGCTCCGAACACCAACCCGGTGCTGATCTTCCGCCAGGGCGCGGGGCACGTGCAGCCCAACAGCGCGCTCGATCCGGGCCTCGTCTATGACTCGGGCTGGAACGACTGGCTGGCGTTCATCTGCGCCACGCAGCCTCAGGGCCTCGACGCGACCTGCAACGCGCTGTGGAGCGCGGGCTACTCCAGGGATGCCAGTGACTTCAACTCGCCGTCGATCGCGATCGGCGACCTGGCGGGCGTGCAGACGGTCACGCGGCGACTCACCAATGTCAGCGGTGCGCCGCTGACGGTGAATTCCAGCGTAACGGGCATGGGCGGCTTCACCGTCAGTGTTACACCGACGAGCCTGACGCTGGCCCCGGGCGAGACCAAGTCGTTCGAGGTCGCCTTCCTCCGTACGACGGCCGCGCTCAACGCCTACACGGGCGGCCAGCTGTACTGGACCGGCGGCGGCTACACCGTGCGCAGCCCGATCGTGGTGCGTCCGGTGGCCCTCAGCGCACCGGCGTCGGTCGCGTCCAGCGGCGGAGTCATCTCCTATCCGCTGATCTTCGGGTACACCGGACCGTTCACGGCCACGGCCCGCGGCCTGGTTCCCGCCGCCACGACGGACGGAGTCGTGGCGGACGACCCGACGGACAGCACCTGCTCGCTGACGAGCCCGAACGCACAGCTGATCCCGGTCGCGATTGCGGCCGGCACCACCTACGCGCGGTTCTCGCTCTTCGACGCGGATGTCAGCCCGGGCGCCGACATCGACCTGTGCGTCTTCAACTCGACAGGTGGGCTGGTCGGGACGAGCGGCTCGGGCACCTCGGCGGAGGAGGTCAACCTGCTGAACCCGGCCGCCGGCGACTACACGGTCGTGGTGCAGGGCTGGGGTGTCGCGGGCACGAGCCCGTTCAAGCTGCACACCTGGCTGCTGGGCAGTGCGGATGCCGGCAACATGGCGGTCTCGGCGCCGGCCAGTGCGACGACCGGTGCGACCGGCACGATCAACCTGACCTTCAGCGGCCTGACCGCCGGTACGAAGTACCTGGGTTCGGTGGCGTACGGTGGTGCCGCCGGCATGCCCAGCCCGACGATCGTCCGGGTCGATCCGTAATCGGTCCGACCTGAGAGGACTTCGTCCTAACCGACGCCCCGGGGAGCAATCCCCGGGGCGTCTTTCTTTGGGGAACTGATTGGGCGACCGGACACCGATCCGACCCCGCCATGAGTTCAGATCGCGGCGTCCCCGATCGGGTCCGCCGACCGCCCGGCCGGGCACAGCACGAAGTAGCCGCGCCGGCTCGCGTGGTAATCGAGTCGCTGCTCACTTGCCCGGACGATGATCCGGTAGCCTGGCACCAGCGCCATCGTGTAGTTCATGCCGGGCTCCGGGCAGCCGAGCGAGCCGTCCGCCCAGGTCACCGCCGCGGCGCTCTCGACCACGAGCGAGGTCCGGCCGAGACCGGTCCGCTTCGCAGCGTCATCCAGTACCGACTCGGTCAGGGTCTCGAGTGTCGGCATCACGGGTCTCTCCTGGCCGGAACCGGCGGAAGTCTCGCCGGGCTCGGAATTCACGGCGCACGCCGCCAGCAGCATCGCGAGGCCCGCGCCCACCGCAGAACGCGCTCGTCTCATGTGCCGTCCCTCCCCGTGCAGTAACCTTCCCGTCATGAACTACCGCCACGCCTACCACGCCGGCAATTTCGCGGACGTGCTCAAGCACGTCGTGCTGATCATGCTCGTCGAGCACCTGAAGAAGAAGCCCGCGCCGTTCTTCTACCTCGACACCCACGCCGGGCGCGGCCGCTACGACCTGAGCGAGGCGCAGGCGCAGCGCAGCGGCGAGTACAAGGAGGGCATCGGCCGGCTGCTGGAGGCGCGTGCGGCCTCGCTGCCGCCCGCGGTGGCCGCCTACGTCGCGCTGGTGCGCGAGTCCGCCGGCAAAGGTCACAGCGCCATCACCGCCTACCCCGGCTCGCCCCTGATCGTGGCGCGTCTGCGGCGCCCGGACGACCGGATGGTGCTCATGGAAACGCTGCCGAAGGAAGCCGCCGCTCTCGAGGCGGCCCTTGGCCGGCAGCGGCAGGTGTCCGTGGTCGAGGGCGACGGCTATGCCGCGCTCAAGGCGCAGCTGCCGCCGCGCGAGAAGCGCGGGCTGGTGCTGATCGACCCGCCGTACGAGTCCGATCTCGAGTTCGACCGCGTGCTCGCCGGCCTCGAGCTTGCGCACGAGCGCTGGCCCACGGGCATGTACTGCATCTGGTACCCCGTCACTGACCGCGCCGGGCCGCTGCGCTTTCACCGCGGCCTCGAGGGCTCCGGCATCCGCCGGGTGCTCGACGTACAGCTCGGCGTGCTGCCGCCCGACGCGCAGGTGGGCATGGCCGGCGCCGGTCTCGTGATCGTCAACCCGCCATGGCAGCTCGACCAGCAGCTGAAGGAATTGCTGCCCCAGCTGCACCGGCTGCTGTCGCCGGAGGCCACGGGTTCGACGAGCGTGCAGTGGCTGGTGCCGGAGTAGATCGCCCCTCGAGGCCTACCCCGGCCGCGCCTGCTGGAAGCGCACGTCCGGCAGGCCCTCGAAGTCCGAGTCCTGGGTCCACAGTGTCGCGCCATGCGCGCGCGCCGTGGCCAACATGATGCTGTCGGCCATCGGCAGCCTGGCGCTGCGCGACAGCCGGGCGGCATCGAGCGCCAGCGACGCCGTGAGATCGATGACGTGTCCCTGGTGCATCAGCGCGATCGACTGCAAGGCCTGCGATTCTTCGCGCTGCACCAACACACGATTGAAGACCTCGAAGATAGATAGAGTCGGCACCAGAAGGTCGGCGCTGCGCTCGATGGCTGGCGCGAAGAATGCGGCGTTTGGCCCATCGGCGAGATATTCGAGCCAGCCGGAGGAGTCGACGACGTTCACACGCGGTCATCGTCGCGAGGCACCGACGTGTCGATGCCCCTGAGCATCCCGCGAGCCTTGCGGATCGGCCGCACCGGAATCAGCTCGATGCGATCCTGGTACTGGATCGCCTGGATCTTCTGTCCCGGCCGGATGCCCAGTGCTTCGCGGATCGCGAGGGGGATCACAACCTGGAACTTCGGCGAGACGGTGACAATGGCTGTCATACGATATTCCTATCGATCGAGTATTCGTAATACTGACTGATCGTACTTATCCGCCCAAAGGGCCGCAACACGGGATTCAACGGCGAATCGACAGTAATGACTAAGGCCGACGCGATCCGACGGAGCCCCGTCGTCGCGCCCCGCTACTTCAGTTGCTTGCAGGCCTTGTAGCGAAAGCAGCTGATCACGTGGTCGTTGACCATCCCGGTCGCCTGCATGTGGGCGTACACGATGGTCGAGCCGACGAACTTGAAGCCGCGTTTCTTCAGGGCCTTGCTGAGCGCATCGGACTCGGGGCTCGTGGCCGGCACCTGCTTCATGTCCGTCCAGCGGTTGACGATCGGACGGCCGCCGACGAAGGACCACAGGTAGGCGTCCAGGCTGCCGAGCTCGTCCTGAAGCTCGAGCACCGCCTTGGCGTTGCCGATCGTGGACTCGATCTTGAGCCGGTTGCGTACGATGCCGGGGAACAGCATCAGCTTCTCGACCCGCCGCTTGTCGAAGCGCGCCACGCGCTCGACGTCGAAGTCCGCGAAGGCTTCGCGATAGCCTTCGCGCTTGTTCAGGATCGTGGACCAGCTCAGGCCCGCCTGAGCCCCCTCGAGCACCAGGAACTCGAACTGCCTGCGGTCGTCGTGCACCGGCACGCCCCACTCCTCGTCGTGGTAGCGGACGTAGGCATCGGTCATGCCCGCGTAGGACCACGCGCAACGGACGGGCGGCTTCACAGCCACTCCACCGCCGCCGTCACCGCGGCCGTCACCTGCGCGAGATCCGTCCCGGCATCACCGATCACGGCGACGCTGCCGGGGCCCACGGGGACGATCTGGCCCGAATGTCCGCCCTCATCGAAGCGGACAGGTCGCGCCGGCCGCTCGTGACGCAGCACCATGACCGTCACCGGCCCGTCGCCCGTCTGTACGACGAGGTGCGGCACGCGGCGGCCGCGCAATACGCAGGTATTAGCGTAGGAGACCGTGCCGATCTCCGGACGAAGGCGGATGCCGCCCCGCTCGAGCACCTTACCGAGCACCCTCTCGTCCTCCGCTCGCTCGGTGACGACCAGTGCCTCGGGTTCGTGGCCGAGGTGCTCGATGAGGTCCCGGGCGAGCGAGTTCCGTGGGCTACCGACCCAGAGCAGCGTGCCGACCAGGACACCGCCGACGATGCTGGCCGCGAGCGCGAGCCAGCGGCGGCGATCGAGGCCCGCAACCGGAGCGGCCGGCCTGACCGCGACGACACCTGGCGCGGGCACCGGCACCTCGAGCGCCGCGAGGATTCGCGCGTCGAGCGCGCGCAGCTGCCGCAGGTGCTCAGCGCAGCGCGGGCAGGCCTGCGCGTGGGAACGGGCCGCGGCGTCGAGCTGCCGCGGATCGGCGCCGGCGATGCGGCGGAACTGCAGGCAGTCCATGGTCATTCGCTTTCCCCGTCGACCGCCGCCCCGAGCGCCCGACGCAGCTTCTGCCGGGCACGGAACAGGCGGGTCAGGACGGCCGCCTGCGTGAGGCCGAGCTGGTCGGCGATTTCCTGAGTCGAGAGGCCCATCAGCACCTGCAGCACCAGCGGCTCGCGATAGTCGTCCTCCAGGGCGAGGATGGCGCGACGCACGTCCATCGTTTCCTGGTCGGCAGCGGCCGCCAGCTCGGCGGACTCGCTCTGCACCAGCTCGTCGACCGACACCGTGTCGTGCCGCTTGCGCTCGTAGAGCCGCGCGTGCTCGCGGCGGACGATGGTCAGCAGCCACGGTTTGACCGCCCCGGCGGCCCCGAGGCTGTCCCGCGACCGCCACGCCCTCAGCAAGGCTTCCTGCACGACGTCCTCCGCTACCGCCCGGTCGCGCGCCAGCCAGAAGGCGAAGCGGTACAGGTCGGGCCGCAATTCCTCGCAGAGCCGAGCGAAGGCGACCTCCCCGTCCTTTCCGGCCAACGGCGCGTTCATGTATAAAGACCGACTGTTGAGCGAAGTTATTGCGCTCTGGCGGGCGTCGCCGGCGCTGGCGGCCATCAGGCTCCGGCCGGCCCAAACCATAGCCCGCGGACCCGCGCCGGCGCAAACCGGCCCCTGTCGCGACTGGAGTTCAGGATGAGCCATCACCAGAACCCGCACCAGTTTCCCCGCGTGCGCATGCGCCGTATGCGCCGCGACGAGTTCTCGCGCCGCCTGATGCGCGAAACGGTGCTCACGCCGGCCGACTTCATCTACCCCGTGTTCGTCATGGAAGGCTCCGGCCAGCGCGTGGCCGTGCCGTCCATGCCGGGCGTCGAGCGACTCACCGTGGACGAGCTGGTGCGCGAGGCGGAGGCCGTGGCGCGCCTCGGCGTGCCAGCCATGGCGCTGTTCCCCGTGACGGCCCCGGAGGCGAAGTCCCTGGACGGCCGCGAGGCCTGGAATCCCGACGGCCTCGCGCAGCGCGCCGTGCGCGCCTTGAAGAAGGCCATCCCCGGCCTCGGCGTCATCACCGACGTGGCGCTCGACCCGTTCACGACCCACGGCCAGGACGGCATCATCGACGAGACCGGCTACGTGATGAACGATGTGACGGTCGAGGCGCTGGTGAAGCAGGCGCTGTCGCACGCCGCGGCGGGCGCCGACGTCGTGGCCCCTTCGGACATGATGGACGGCCGCATCGGCGCCGTCCGCGATGCGCTCGAGGACGCCGGCCACATCCACACGCGGATCCTGGCCTACTCCGCCAAGTACGCCTCGAGCTTCTACGGCCCGTTCCGCGACGCGGTGGGCTCGGCCGGGAACCTCGGCAAGGGCAACAAGTACAACTACCAGATGGACCCGGCCAATTCCGACGAGGCGTTGCGAGAAGTGCAGCTCGACCTCGACGAGGGCGCCGACATGGTGATGATCAAGCCCGGGATGCCCTATCTCGACATCGTCCGCCGCGTGAAGGATCGGTTCGGCGCACCCACCTACGTGTACCAGGTGAGCGGCGAGTACGCGATGCTGATGGCCGCGGCGGGCCACGGCTGGCTCGACGAGCGCGCCGTGGTGCTCGAATCGCTCACCTCGATCAAGCGCGCCGGCGCCGACGGCATCCTCACGTATTTCGCGAAGCGCGCGGCGCAGTGGCTTGCGGATGACTGACGCCTACGCCCTGTTCGGCTACCCGGTCCAGCACAGCTGGTCGCCGTTCATCCACGGCATGTTCGCACGGCAGACCTCGCAGGACATGGCCTATCGCCTCGTCGAGTCGCCGCCCGAGCGCTTCCGCAGCGACGTGCTCGATTTCTTCAGCAGCGGGGGCTTCGGGATCAACGTCACCCTGCCGCACAAACAGGCCGCCGCCGAGCTCGTCAACGAGCTGACGCCGCGGGCGCAGCGCGCCGACGCAGTCAACACGGTAGTGCGCCGCGACGAGGGGCTGCTCGGGGACAACACCGACGGTGCGGGCCTGCTCGTCGACCTGACGCGCAACCTCAAGGTGACGTTCCGGTCACCGCGCATCCTGCTGCTCGGCGCCGGCGGTGCGGCACGCGGCGCGATCGAGCCGCTCATGTCCCTCGCGCCCGAGGTGCTGGTGATCGCCAACCGTTCCAGCGCACGGGCCCAGCTGCTGGCGAAGGAGTTCGCCGAGCTCGGGGAAGTGCGGGGCTGCGAGTTCTCCCAGATCGAGCACCGGCCCTTCGACCTCGTCGTCAACGCCACCTCGGCGAGCCTGCGCGGCGAGGTGCCGCTGATCCCCATCGACGTCGTGGACTACCGGACCACCTGCTACGACATGGCCTACGGCGTGGGCGACACGCCGTTCGTCACCTGGGCGAAGCGCCTCGGCGCGCGCCGGGCCGAGCAGGGCTGGGGGATGCTCGTCGAGCAGGCCGCGGAGGCTTTTCAGCTGTGGCGCGGCGTGCGGCCCGACACCGCGCCGGTGCTCGAGGTGCTGCGGGTGCGCGCCGCTACGGCTGCTCGTAATCCCGCTTGAGATCGACGTAGAAGCCCGCCATCACGGGGATGCGGGCGACCTCGACCGCGGTCAGCTCGCGCGCGCGGCGCGCCGGGTTGCCGAGGTAGAGCCCGCCCGAGGCGAGCCGCTTGCCGGGCGTGACCACGCTGCCGGCGCCGATCATGACGTCGTCCTCGACTACCGCGCCGTCGAGCACCACCGCACCGATGCCGACCAGCACCCGGTTGCCGATCGTGCAGCCGTGCACCGTGACGTTGTGGGCGATCACGACGTCGTCGCCGATGAGGAGCGGCCAGCCGGCGTCGCTGCCCGGGTACGGCCGGGTGACGTGCAGCACGCTGCCGTCCTGCACGTTGCTGCGCGCGCCGAGGCGGATGTAATTCACGTCACCCCGCACCACCGCCATCGGCCAGATCGACGCGTCGGCGCCGAGCTCGACGTCGCCGATCACCACCGCCGACGGGTCGATGTACGCGCCCGGCGCGAGCTTCGGGTGGATGCCGCGGTAAGGTCGGGCGGACATGGCGGGGGCCTCGCAGGTGCCTTAAAACGAAACGCGTAGTCTAGACGCTGCCGCCCCGCAGGCGGCAAGCTCACGACCCCGCCCCGGAGGACGCCTGCCATGATCGTCGTAACCCTGCTGTTCCTGGCGCTGCTCGTCGTGGCGGCCCTCTACGTCGTGCGGATCTACAACGGGCTGGTCGCGCTGCGCGAGAACGTGCGCAAGGCCTGGTCGAACATCGACGTGCTGCTCACGCAGCGGCACGACGAGCTGCCGAAGCTCGTGGAGGCCTGCAAGCGCTACATGGCCTACGAGCAGGAAACCCTCGAGCGGGTGATGCAGGCGCGCGCGGCGGTGTTCCGGGCGCAGGGCAGCGGCGATGTAACCGCGCTTGGCGCGGCCGAGCAGCAGCTGCGCGAAGGGCTCGGGCGGCTGTTCGCCGTGGCGGAGAACTACCCCGATCTCAAGGCCGATCAGGGGTTCCAGCACCTGCGCACCCGCATCAGCGAGCTCGAGAACACGATCGCCGACCGCCGCGAGCTCTACAACGAAGCAGTGAATCTCAACAACATCCGCATCCAGACCTTCCCGGACCTGATCGTGGCGCGGATGTTCGAGTTCAAGCCGTCGGCGCTGCTCGAGTTCACCGAGGAGCAGAAGCGCGACGTGGACCTCGGGAAACTGTTTGGCTGACCCGTCGGACCTCTGGTTCTGGCTCCTGGCGCTGGGAGCCGCGGTGGGCGGGGGCGGCTGGTTCGCGTTCCGCTGGCTGCACATCGCGCGGATGATCGAGGACACGCCGACCTCCCGCGTCCGTTCGGCCGCGCAGGGCTACGTCGAAGTGGCCGGTCGCTGCCGCCCGCTCGACGGCGCCCGCAACCTCGCGCCGCTCACGCACCGCCCCTGCGTGTGGTGGCATTACCGCATCCAGAAGCGCACCAGCAGCGGACCGCCCGGCAAGCGCCGCACCACCTGGCGAACCGTGAATTCCGGGCGCTCGGAGCAACCCTTCCTGCTCGACGACGGCACGGGCGAGTGCATCGTGCAGCCCGGCGGGGCCGAGGTGCTCACCGCCGAGCGCACCACGTGGTACGGCGATGCTCCCTGGCCGACGCAGGCGCCCGGCCTGGGCAATCGTCTTGGCGGCGCCGGGTACCGGTACTTCGAGGAGCGCATCTACGAGCACGAGCAGGTATATGCACTCGGCCAGTTCCGGACCCACTCCGCGGCCGGGCGGCGCGACCTCACGGCCGAGGTGGGCGCGCTGCTCGGCGAGTGGAAGCAGGATGCGGCGGCGCTCGCCGCCCGCTTCGACAGCGATCGTGACGGCCGGGTGAGCCTCGAGGAATGGGAACGCGCCCGCGAGGAAGCGCGCCACACGGTCACGCAGCGCCACCTCGACCAGCCCCCGCAGCCGGCGCTGCACGTCCTCGGGCGACCGGATGGCGGCCGACTGTTCCTGATCGCGACGTTGCAGGAGAAGGCGCTCGCGAAGCGCTATCGCCGGCGTGCGCTGGCGGCCTTCGCCGGCTTTGCCGCGGCCGTCTACGCGCTCGCCTGGCTGCTGCAGGGGGTGTTCGGCTGGGCCTAGAATGGCGCCCCCTGCCGCCATGGACGCGCGCGATGACCCAGCCCCTGCTCTCCGACGATTCCCTTCCCGCCTTCAGCGCCATCGAGCCCACTAGGATCGAGCCCGCGCTGCGCGAGCAGCTGGACGCCAACCGCGCCGCGATCGCCGCCCTGCTCGACGCGGGGGCCGACGCCTGGGACACGCTGGTCGTGCCGATCGAGCACCTGCACCACCGCCTCGCGCGCGCCTGGTCGCCCGTGAGCCACCTGAACGGCGTCATGAACAGCGAGGCGCTGCGCGCCGCCTACAACGCCTGCCTGCCGCTGCTCACCGCCTACCACACCGAGCTCGGCCAGAACGAGCGGCTGTGCGCTGCCTACCAGCGGGTCGCGGATCGCGAGGGCGCCTCGCTCGGGATCGAGCAGCGCAAGGTCGTCGAGAACGCGCTGCGCGACTTCCGCCTCGCCGGCGTGTCGCTGCCGCCCGAGCGCAAGCAGCGCTTCGGCGCGGTCATGGAGCGGCTCGCCACCACCCAGGCGAAGTTCGACGAGAACGTGCTCGACGCGACCCACGCCTGGTCGCGGCACGTGACCGACGAGGCCGAGATCGAGGGGTTACCCGCCAACGCGCTCGATCGCGCCCGCGCGGCGGCCATCGCCGCCGGCAAGGACGGCTGGCTCCTGTCGCTCGACGCGCCGACCTACCAGGCCGTGCTCTCGCACGCCGTGAGCGAGCCGCTGCGCCGCGAGTTCTACGAGGCCTGGGTGACGCGCGCCTCCGACCGCGGGCCGCACGCCGGCCAGTGGGACAACGGTCCGCTGATGGCCGAGATCCTCGCCCTGCGCCACGAGGCCGCGAACCTCGTCGGCTTCGCGAACTTCGCCGAGTACTCGCTCGCGACCAAGATGGCGCGCGACCCGGCGGAGGTGATCGAGTTCCTGCAGGAGCTCGCCCGCGTCAGCCGGCCGGCGGCAGAGCGCGAGTTCGCCGAACTCGAGCGGTTCGCGGGGCGGACGCTCGCCTCCTGGGACGTCGGGTTCTACTCCGAGCGGCTGCGCAAGGAACGGCTGCAGGTGTCCGAGGAAGCGCTGCGGCCGTACTTCCCGCTGCCGCGCGCGCTGGCCGGCCTGTTCACCGTCGTGCACCGGCTGTACGGCGTGCGCATCGTCGCCAACCCTGCCGTCGAGACCTACCACCCCGACGTGCGGTTCTTCGACGTGCTCGACCGCGACGACACGCCCCGCGGCGGCTTCTTCCTGGATCTCTATGCGCGGCCGAAGAAGCGCGGCGGCGCCTGGATGGACGAGTGCGTGGGCCGCCTCCGGCTCGCCGGCGCGAGCGCGCTGCCGATCGCCTACCTCGTCTGCAACTTCAGCCCGCCCTCCGGCGACCGTCCGTCGCTGCTCACGCACTACGAGGTGCTGACGCTGTTCCACGAGTTCGGCCACGGCCTGCACCACCTGCTCACGCGCGTGGACGTGCCGAGCGTGGCAGGCATCAACGGCGTGCCCTGGGACGCGGTCGAGCTGCCGAGCCAGTTCATGGAGAACTTCGCCTGGCGCGACGAGGTGCTGCCGCTCGTCTCGGCACACGTCGAGACCGGCGAGGCGCTGCCGCACGACATGCTCGCCCGCCTGCAGGCGAGCCGCACGTTCCAGGCCGGCATGCAGACGGTGCGCCAGCTCGAGTTCGCGCTATTCGATTTCAAGCTGCACGCCGGCTACGCGCCGGGTGCCCCACGAATCGCGGAGACGCTGGCCGAGGTGCGCGAGGCGGTGAGCGTGGTGCGTCCGCCCGAGTTCAACCGCTTCCCGCACAGCTTCCAGCACGTGTTCTCCGGCGGATACGCGGCCGGCTACTACAGCTACAAGTGGGCCGAGGTGCTCTCCGCCGATGCGTTCGGTGCGTTCGAGGAGCACGGCGTGTTCGACCAGGGCACGGCGCGGCGATTCCTCGCCGCGATCCTCGAGCGCGGCGGCAGCCGCGACGCGATGGAGGCATTCGTCGAGTTCCGCGGTCGCAAGCCCGAGATCGGGCCGCTGCTGCGGCAGATGGGCCTCGCGGCCTGACGCGCCATGCAGCTCGCCACCTGGAACGTCAACTCGCTGCGGGTTCGACTGCCGCACCTCGTGGACTGGCTCGCCGCGAATCCGGTGGACGTGATCGCGTTGCAGGAAACCAAGCTGCCGGATCCCGATTTCCCGCGAGCGGAACTCGAGTCGCTCGGACTCGAGGTCGCCTTCAGCGGGCAGCGCACCTACAACGGCGTGGCGCTGCTCGCGAAGACCGCGCTCGAGGACGTGGTGGCCGGCATCCCGGGCTTCGAGGACGAGCAGCGCCGCGTGATCGCTGCGACCGTGGGCGGCGTGCGCGTGATCGACGTGTACGTGCCGAACGGCCAGTCGGTCGGCTCCGACAAGTACGAGTACAAGCTGCGCTGGTTCGACGCGCTGCGCGCGTACGCCGCGGCCGAGCTCGCGCGCAATCCGCAGGTGGTGATCCTCGGGGACTTCAACATCGCGCCCGAGGATCGCGACGTGCACGACCCCAAGGCCTGGGAAGGTTCGGTGCACGTGAGCGAGTCGGAGCGGGCGGCGCTGCGCGCGCTGATCGCGACGGGCTTCGAGGACTGCTTCCGGCGCTTCGAGCAGCCCGCGAAATCCTATTCGTGGTGGGACTACCGGATGATGGCATTCCGTCGCAACGCGGGCCTGCGTATCGACCTGATCCTCGCGAGCAGCGCGCTCGCTCCGAAGTGCGACGCGTGTCACATCGACAAGTCCCCGAGGCGTCTAGAACGGCCCTCGGACCACGCTCCGGTGCTCGCCCGATTTGACATATAGAGATCCGGCCGGCGTGTCGAAGGGCAAATGTCGGATTTCTTTACTCTGGTGACCTGCCTGCTTGCACTACACTCCGGCGAAACGCGCGGGTCGTCGCGCAGACGAAAACAATAACGCCATGCAGTACCGGCGCAGCGACTACGACGTCACCAATACCGTGCAGGTGAGTTCGGTGGCCGCGGTGCGCCGCGCCGTCGAGGAACTCTACTCGCGGAGCTGGCCGAGCGGACCGCTCGAGCGGCTCGGCACGGCGTTCGAGGACTTCGAGCGGCTCTTCAACGGCCAGTATCCCGGTTACCTCGGCTGCGACACCGTCTACCACGACGTGCAGCACTCGCTCGACGACACGCTCGCGATGGCGCGGCTGCTGGTGGGCTACGAGCGCTCGCACGCACCCGAGCAGCAGTTCGGCGCCGAGCGCGCCCTGCTCGGGCTGGTGGTCGCGCTGTTCCACGACTCGGGCTACATCCGCCAGAGCGACGATCACCAGCACCGCAACGGCGCCGAGTTCACGCTCACGCACGTCGGCCGCAGCGCGCAGTTCCTCGCGCGCTACCTGCCGACGATCGGACTGGCAGCCTGGGTACCGGTGGCGACGCAGATCGTGCACTTCACGGGCTACGAGCTCAGCTTCGACCAGATCCGCCTCGACGATCCACGCGATCGCAAGGTTGGCCACCTTCTCGGCACCGCGGACATGATGGCGCAGATGGCCGACCGCTGTTACCTGGAGAAGGTCCGCGACCGGCTTTACCCCGAGTTCGTGCTCGGCGGCGTGGCCGTCTCGCGCAACGGCACCGGACTCAAGGTGAACTACGGCTCGGGCCTCGACGTGCTGCGGCAGACTCCGGAGTTCTTCGCCGAGACCATGCGCACGCGGCTCGACGGCGAGTTCGGCGGCGCCTACCGCTACTTCGAGATCCTGTTCGACGGCCGCAACCCCTACTTGGAAGCCATCGAGCGCAGCCTCGGGTACCTCAACCAGGTGCTCGAGACCCAGCGATGGGCCATGCTTCGCCGCGAGCCGCCGTGCTTCACGTGGGAGAAGAACCCGCTGCACAACATGCGTGCGCTGGTCATCGACCGCCTCAAGGCCACGCTCGCGACGTCCTGACCTCAGCCGGCCGGCGCAGCCGCCGGACGCAGCCCGCGCAGGAACGCCGCCGGATCCTCGCCGCGCTCGAGCACCTCCACGAGCGCCGATCCCACCACCACGCCGTCCACGTGCCCCTGCATGCGCTCGACCTGCTCGCGGCTGCGGATGCCGAAGCCCGCGCACACCGGCACCGGCGACACGGCACGCACGCGATCCATGTAGGCCAGTACCTCGTCCGGCACGGCGACACTCCTGCCGGTCGTGCCCGTCATGGTGACGGCGTACACGAATCCCGCGCTCGCCTCGCACAGCATCCTGAGCCGCTCCGGCGGCGTCACGGGCGTGACCATCTGCACCAGCGCGAGGCCTTGCGTCGCGAGCGCGACGCGCATCCCGGCGCTCTCCTCGTAAGGCAGGTCGGGGATGATGAAACCCGCGACGCCGGCGCGCGCGGCGGCCGCCGGCAGGCGATCGAGACCGTAAGCGAGCAGTGGGTTGAGGTAGCTCATCAGCAGGAGAGGTGCCTGCGGCCGGGGCTGCATCGCAGCGAGTTCCTCGAGCAGCCAGGGCAGGGTGAATCCGCCGGCGAGCGCCACCTGGCTCGCACGCTGGATGGTCATGCCGTCGGCCATCGGATCGGTGAACGGGATGCCGATCTCCACGACGTCGGCAGTCGAGGCGATTGCCGCGAGCCGGTCACGGAAGCCGGCCCGATCGGGGAAGCCGGCCGTCATGAAGCCGACCACGGCCGGGCGGCCCTGCGCCGCGGCGTCGCGGATGGCGCGGCTGATGGTGTCGCGGGGTGCATTCATCACAGCGTCCCCTTCAGCAGCGTGCGCTGCAGCGTCGGCATGTCCTTGTCGCCGCGGCCCGAAAGCCCGATCAGGATGCGGCTGCCCGGGTTCGCCTGCGCGTAGCGCTTCGCGCCCGCGAAGGCGTGCGCGCTCTCGATCGCGGGCAGGATGCCCTCGGCACGGCAGCACTCGGCGAGCGCCTCGAGCGATTCGTCGTCGCCGGCCGCCTCGTACGCGACGCGCCCGATGCTCGCGAGCAGCGCGTGCTCGGGTCCGACACCCGGGTAGTCGAGTCCTGCCGACACGGAGTGCGTCTCCTGGATCTGGCCGTGCTCGTCCTGCAGCAGCAGCGAGTAGCAGCCTTGCAGCACGCCGGGTGTGCCGTAGGCGAGCGAGGCCGCGTTCTGGCCGAGCCCGCTGCCGGTGCCGCCCGCCTCGAGGCCGAGCAGCTTCACGCCGGTGTCGCGCACGAACGGGTGGAACAGCCCGATCGCATTCGAGCCGCCGCCGACGCAGGCAACCACTGCGTCGGGCAGCGCACCCGACTGCTCGAGCATCTGCGCGCGCGCCTCGAGGCCGATCACCGACTGGAACTCGCGCACGAGGTACGGATACGGATGCGGCCCGACGGCGGAGCCGAGCAGGTAGTAGGTGCCGTCCGGATCCGACACCCAGTCGCGCAGCGCCTCGTCGATGGCGGCGCGCAGCGTCTGGTCGCCGCCGGTGACGGGCACGACCTCGGCGCCGAGCAGCTTCATGCGCCCGACGTTGGGCGCCTGGCGTTCCATGTCCACCGCGCCCATGTACACGACGCAGGGCAGGCCGAGCCGGGCACAGGCCGCGGCCGAGGCCACGCCGTGCTGCCCCGCGCCGGTCTCGGCGACGATGCGCTTCGCGCCGAGGCGCTTCGCGAGCAGCCCCTGGCCGAGGGCGTTGTTGATCTTGTGCGCGCCCGTGTGGGCGAGATCCTCGCGCTTGAGCCACACGTCGGCGCCCCAGCGCCGCGACAGCTCGCGCGCGTGCGTCAGCGGCGTCGGCCGGCCCACCCAGGTGCGCAGCTCGGATTCGAACTCGGCGCGGAAGCCCGCTTCACCCAGGTGGACGCGCACGCCCTCCTTCAGCCGGTCGAGCGCGGGGACGAGCGTCTCGGGCACGTAGCGTCCGCCGAAGGGCCCGTAGCGGCCGCGCGCATCCGGGAACGCGCCGCGCAGCGTCTCGGCAAGCAGCGCCTCGCGATCGATCTGCAGGGACAAGGTTCGCATCAGCGACTCTCCTCGGATAACGGGACCTCGGCCGCCTCACGGGCGGCGCGGATGAACTCACGGACGAGCGTGGCGTCCTTCACGCCGCGCTCTCGTTCGACGCCGGAGCTTACGTCCACGCCGAACGGACGCACGGTGCGCACGGCCTCGGCCACGCTCTGGGGATCGAGCCCTCCGGCGAGCACGAGCTGCGTCCTGCACGCCAGCGCCGCCGCGGCCGGCCAGTCGGCGCGCTCGCCTGCGCCGCTGCGGCCGCTCTCGTACAGGCAGCGCGCGGGCAACGGCACGGGCCGCCGGCCGCCGCCGCGCAGCACCGGCAGCACACGCTGGCCGGGCGGCAGGCGCAAACCTGCGAGATCCTCGGCATCCGTCTGCACCCAGTCCGGCGCGATCGCCTCGAGGACGGCGTCCACCAGCGACTGCGACGGATGCAGGAACACGGCGACGCGTTCGAGGCCCTGCGGCACGGCCGCCTGCAGCGCGCGCGCCTCGGCAGGCTCGAGGTGGCGCGGCGAGGGCGCGTGGAACACGAAGCCGACTGCGTCGGCGCCCGCCTCAGCCGCGGCCTGGATCGCAGCGGTGCTGCGCAGCCCGCAGATCTTGATCCACAGCGATGCCATCGCGGGCTACGGCCGGGCCCGGCGGCCCGCCTCCAGCAGCTCGCGCACGGCCTGCGCCGCGTCGTGACGTCGCATCAAGCAGGTACCGACCAGCGCGAGCCGATAGCCCAGCGCCGCAACGCGGGCCGCATCGGCCGCGGTCTGCACGCCGCTCTCGGCGACCGCCGGCCACTCGGGCGGCAGGTGCCCGCGCAGCCTGGCGAAGCGGTCGAAGTCGATGGCGAGCGTCTGGAGATCGCGACAGTTGAGGCCCATCAGCACCTGCTCGTCGCGGCCGATACGCTCGCGGGCGAGGCCCGCGGCGACCGCGAGATCGTCGGCATCGAAGGCCTCCAGCAGCACGAACAGCCCGAGCGCCGCCGCAGTGTCGAGCAGCTCGACCAGGCGCTCGCGCGACACCAGCCGCACGATCAGCAGCACGCCCGAGGCGCCCCAGGCACGCGCCTCGAGCACCTGGTATGGATCGACGAGGAAGTCCTTGCGCATGGCCGGCACGCCGAAGGACTGCAGGGTCTCGGCCGCGAGCTGGAGGTGATCGAGGCTGCCGTCGAAGCGATCGGGCTCGGTGAGTATGGAGCAGACCGCGGCGCCGCCCTCGGCGTAGGCCTCGAGTCGGCGCACCGGGTCGAGCGTCGCGGCGGACAGGTCGCCGAGCGCGGGCGAGCGCAGCTTGAGCTCGGCGATCAGGTCGAAGCCGTGCCGCGCGAGCCGCAGCCGCGGCGGCACCGGCGTGCCGAGCACCGCGGCACGCAACGCCGCCACCGGCACGCGCTCGCGCGCCTCGGCGACGCGCTGCAGGCTCGAGCGGTGCATGTCGGAGAGCAGGCCCACGGAACGATCCCGGCTCAGTCTTCGCGCGGGTGACGGCCGAATGCCGCCAGCCGCTCGAGCAGCCGCGCGGCGTCGCCGCAGCGGAGTGCGTGGAGCGCAGCCACCACCCCCGCGCCCGCCGACGGCACGGCGCCCGTCACTTCGAGCGCGAGGGCAGCGTTCAGCACGATGGCGTCGCAGTGCGGTCCCTGGTCGCGGCCCTCGAACACCGCGCGCAGGCCCGCGGCGTTGCGGTCCGCATCGCCGCCGGCGAGGTCCGCGGCCGTGCAGCGCTGGAGGCCAAGGTCGAGCGGGTCCCGCACTTCGCGGGTCACGCGACCGGGCTGCACGTCGTAGAGCTCGAAGGGACCCACGGGCGTCGCCTCGTCCCAGCCGGGCTCGCCGTGGATCACGAACACGCGCTGGATCGGCATGCCCGAGAGTGTGTCCGCCATGAGCCGCGCGGCCTCGGCGCTGTAGGCCCCGATCAGGCTGAACGGCGGCTCGGCCGGATTGGTGAGCGGTCCGAGCAGGTTGAACACCGTACGCACGCCGAGCGCGCGTCGCACCGGCGCCACTTCCTTCATCGCCGGGTGGTAGTGCGGCGCGAACAGGAACGTGAAGCCGGTGGCCGCGAGGCACTCACCCGCGGCGCGCTCATCGAGCGGCAGCGGCAACCCGAGCGCCTCGAGCAGGTCCGCGCTGCCCGAGCGGCTCGAGACCGAGCGGTTGCCGTGCTTGACGACGCGCACGCCCATCGCGGCCACGAGCAGCGCCGCGCCGGTGGAAAGATTGAAGCTGCCCGAGGCGTCGCCGCCCGTGCCGACCACGTCCACCGCAGGCGGACCGGGCGGGAGTTCCGGCCGGCGGGCGAGCCCGCGCATTGCGCTGGCGAATCCCCGCACCTCGTCCGCCGTGATGCCCTTGCCGCGCAGCGCCGCGAGCAGCGCGCCCGACATCGCGGGCGCCACCGACGCATCGGTGAGCGCGACCAGCAATGAGGCCGCCTCGGCTTCGGTGAGGTCGCGTCGCTGCAGCAGTCGCTCGAGGATGTCGCGCAGTTCGATCATGGCCTCAGCCTCGGGCGGCCCGGCGGCCGCCGGCCAACTTGAGGAAGTTGCCGAGCAGCATCGGGCCCTCCGGCGTCAGGACGCTCTCGGGGTGGAACTGCACCCCCTCGACCACGAGCTCGCGATGCCGCACGCCCATGATCTCGCCCTCGGTGGTGCGCGCGCTCACCTCGAGCAGCGCGGGCAGCGACTCCGGCCGCGCGATCAGCGAGTGGTAGCGCCCCGCCTCGAAGGGCTGGGGCATGCCGGCGAGGATGCCGCGGCCGTCGTGATGCACCGGCGAGACCTTGCCGTGCATCAGCCGGCCCGCCCGCACCACCTCGCCGCCGAACACCTCGACGATGGACTGGTGGCCGAGGCACACGCCGAGCACGGGGATCTCGCCTGCGAAGGCGCGGATCATGTCCATGGAGACACCGGCGTCGCTCGGCGTGCCGGGTCCCGGCGAGATGCACAGGTGCGTGGGCGCGAGGCGCTTCGCTTCCTCGACGGTGATCGCGTCGTTGCGGTGGACGAGCACGTCGGCGCCGAGCACGAGAAAAGCCTGCACGAGGTTGTAGGTGAAGCTGTCGTAGTTGTCGACGAGCAGCAGGCGCGGCGTGTCCATCAGAGGCCCTCCCGCGCCAACTCGAGCGCGCGGCGCAGCACCGCGCTCTTGGCGAGCACCTCTCGGTACTCGCTCGCCGGCACGCTGTCCGCGACGATGCCGGCGCCGGCCTGGAAGCTGTAGCTGTCGCCGTGGAACACCATCGTGCGGATCGTGATCGCCTGGTCCATGTCCCCACCGTGCCCGAAGTAGCCGACCGTGCCGCCGTAGAAGCCGCGGCGCACCGGCTCGAGCTCGTCGATGATCTCCATGGCGCGCACCTTGGGCGCGCCCACCAGCGTGCCGGCCGGGAAGGCCGCCGCGAACAGGTCGAAGGCGTCCCGCCCCGGGGCCAGGGTGCCGTTCACGCCGCTCACGATGTGCATGACGTGGCTGTAACGCTCGACGGAGCGGAAGGGATGCACGTGCACCGAGCCCGCGGTCGCCACGCGGCCGAGGTCGTTGCGCGCGAGGTCCACCAGCATGACGTGCTCGGCGTTCTCCTTCGGGTCGGCGAGCAGCTCGGCTGAAAGCGCGTCGTCCCGGACCGTATCGGCGCCGCGCGGGCGCGTGCCGGCGATCGGCCGCATCTGGGCGTGCCGGCCGTTGAGCTTCACCAGCGCCTCGGGCGAGGAGCCCACCACCACGCGGTCGCCGAGCTCGCAGTAGTACATGTAGGGGGACGGGTTCAGCAGTCGCAGGGCCCGGTACGTCTCGAAGGGGTCGAGGTCGCAGCGGCCGGCGAAGCGCACCGACAGCACGAGCTGGTACACGTCGCCCGCGGCGATGTGCTGCTGGGTGCGGGTCACGCGCTCGATGAACTCGTCCTCCGACAGGCTCGCCTGGGGCGCGCTGAAGCTCGCGGCCCAGGCGGGCCCCGGCAGCCCGCCGCGCAGCGCACGGATCACCTCGCGCCGGAGCGATTGCCGCTCGTGCTCCGAGCCTGCGTGCAGCAGCGCGGCGCGGCGCGTCAGGTGGTCGAACACCAGCAGCGACCGTGGCGCGACGTAGTGCGCCTGCGGGGAGTCGTCGTCCACGCGCGCGTGCGAGGGCAGGCGCTCGAAGTAGCGCACGAGGTCGTAGCTCGCCACGCCCACGAGCCCGCCGTGCAGCGGAAAGCCGTTGCCTGCGGCCTCCGGGTGCGGCGCCGCCGCGAGCGCGCGCCGCAGTGCGCCGAGCAGCTCGGCTTGGTCGGCCGGCCGGGGCAGGCGCTCGCTCCCCAGCACCAGCCCGGACGCGTCGAGCCGGAATTCGAGGCAGTCGCCGAAGCCGATGAAGGAATAACGCGCGAGGCGCTCGCCGCCCTCCACGCTCTCGAGCAGGAAGCGCGGCCGGAAGGGCTTCAACTTGAGGTAGGCCGACACCGGGGTGTCGAGGTCGGCCGAGATGTCGAACTGGCTGGTCGTCACTGACGGTTCCTCTGTCGGGAGGATCCGGGGACGCGCAACACAAAACCCATCCCCGGTCGGTTCGCGGAGATGGGTCCCAAGAGTCTTGGCGTAGAGACGCGCGTGCCCGGGCCCACTCCTAGGAGTGGCGCCACCGCCAGCGGCGATCGAGGGTGCTTGCAACGCGC
>Ga0316601_100000090_pt1 | contig 33294 bp, 26 predicted proteins | sample OWC_soil_day5_no_FD_207663 | JGI IMG/M metagenome (GOLD analysis project Ga0316601, IMG submission 207663) | Wetland soil microbial communities from Old Woman Creek delta, Ohio, United States - OWC_soil_day5_noCT | ecosystem: Environmental > Terrestrial > Soil > Wetlands | place: USA: Ohio... | reverse complement strand
TATCTGCTTGCCGTCCCCTATGACGTGCACTTCGGTCTCAGGAAGCAGGTGCCTCAGCTCATCAATCTTGTCCCTGCGCGGTCTCATACCCAGCGCCAGAACTACAGTATCCGCTTCATATTCCTTCCACTGGAACCTTGAGTTTATAGTCCTGATCCCTTTGTCTGTGATCTCCTCCAGTTTGGTGTTTGCAACGACCTTGACGCCGTGCTTCATGAGCAGCGACTGCAGCGAGAACCTGTTGATGAGGGATGAGCCGCTTAAAAGCGCATCCGGGCCCTGCATCTCCATAAGGATGACGTCTTTGCCCTTCGCGGCAAGATCCACAGCGGTCTCCGCTCCTGTCAGTCCGCCGCCGACAACCACCACCTTGTGTCCCACCGGTACCCTTCCGCAGTCAACATCTCCTGACCAGTGAACGTTGCCACGGTCCGCCCCAGGGATATTTGGGATGAGCGGCGTTGAACCCACCGCTATGATAAGCGCGTCCGGATTCTCGGCTTTTACGCTCTCTGCCGTTGCCTCGGTGTTGAACTTGATTTCCGCTCCGCATTTAAGCGTCTGGGCAACTATCCATTCCACGTAATTCTTGAGGTCCTTCTTGAATTCAAGCTCGGCAGCGTGGTTCAGCGTCCCGCCCAGCCTGCCTTCCTTTTCAAAGAGAACGACGTCATGCCCTCTCTCCGCAGCTGTCAGGGCAGCCTGCATGCCTGCCGGTCCTCCTCCGACTATCACCACCTTTTTCTTCTCCTCCGCCTTTTTGACCTTTCCGTTCGGATACTGCAGCTCGCGTCCGTTTATCGGATTTACGGCGCATCGGGTCTTCTTGAAGAAGGCTGAACGTCCGCAGCAGGTGTTGCACCTCACGCAGGGGCGCACATCCTCCTCTTTTCCCATGGCCGATTTCCTCATGACTTCGGGATCGGCTACGAACGGCCTCGCCATAGCCACGAAATCGACCTTGCCCCTCGAGAGGATCTCCTCGGCGTTTTCCAGCGTCATGACCGATCCTACAGCTGTGACGCAGATATCGTCGCCAACCGCCTCCTTGATCTTCTCCGCATAATGTATGTTCAGCATGTACGGAACGTAGAGCGGCTGTATCATGTACTGGATTGTGAACGGATTAGGGAGCATTCCCGCCGATACGTGGAGTATGTCTATCTTGTCCTTGATCATATTCACGAACCTGATGACATCATCAAGCTTCATGCCTCCCTCGACAAGCTCGTCAGCGCTTATCCTGTACTCTATTATGAAGTTCTCCCCCACTCTCCTCCTGACAGCCTCCAGAAGCTCTATGCAGAAACGGGCCCTGTTTTCGAAGCTTCCGCCGTACCTGTCCACACGCCTGTTTACGTAAGGGGAAAGGAACTGGGACGGCAGCATCCCGTGAGCTCCGTGGATCATAACCATCTTGAAGCCGCTGTCCTTGCATCTTCCTGCAGCTTCGGCGTAATCCCGGATCGTCTTGTTGATAAGCGGTATGCTCATCTCCTCGACCTCTGCCGGCGTCTTTCCCTGCAGCTTCGAGAAGAATTCGTCTATCTCCGCAGGCTTCGGCGTTGAGCTAACAGGCTTCAAGCCTTTTGACGCCAGGTTCATGGAGTTTGCAAAACGTCCCCCGTGGTTCAGCTCCACGGAAATCAGCGCTCCGTATCTCTGGACCTCGTCCGCCAGGTCGTCCAGCCCCATCTTGACGTTGTCGTCCCCTAGATTGAGCTGCCCTTCGTGGTCCATTGCATGCTCCCAGTTGACAGCGGAGTCTCCGACTGTGACGATCGCTGCGCCTCCTTTTGCAAAAGGCCTGTAGAACTCTATGAGCTCCTTGGTTACCCAACCTTCAGGGGTGGCCATGCACGGAACCATAGGCGCAACCTGTATCCTGTTCTTGAACTCCACACCTTTTATGGTGATCGGCGAAAACACATTTTTATACTTGCTCATCAGAAAATCCTCCCTTCCATCTCCCTGTAAAGATCCGGGAGGATTGCCGCCAGGTTGCTGTACTCCTCGACGTTGTGGAAAGCCAGCCCCATAGGCGCCTGCACCGGGATCTTTATTTCGTCCGGAAGAAGCTTTATAGGCTTCTTGCCGATAATGTGGTAGCCCATCCAGAACCTTGTGCGCGATTCCACTCCGCCGGGAACCTCCCTGAACAGGTGCATCATCACGGCCGGTGCCTTGGGACCTCCCGCGCGGGACTGGGATATTCCGTTTCCCGCCACGAGGGCGAAGCGCCCTGAATTAAATTTGTCCATGTCGAAGCCGAAATCCTCAGGTGAGAGGAAGGAAATCTGTATATCCTCGATGCCGTTGCCTGCATCCTCTATGACATAGTGTGTCAGTCCCTGGAATTTTGCCTCCATAGGTGTCGCCGGATCGAGTATTATCCTCCTGTCTTCGGCGCTGACATCGATGCCGTGGTGCCCCCGGTTGAACCACAGCATGTACCTCAGGTCCTCGAGCCCGTGCCATGCAAACCACCAGTTGACCATGTCCAGCGTCACTCCGGGGAATCTATTGTTTACCGCAACGTATCCCGCCCCGTTCGGAAGGGTGCAGAAACCGGTTTCAATCTCTTCGTAGCCTGGATCGAGCAGGCTATTGATATCCTCGGGCATCAGGGCATATGCAGGATCCATCGGGCCCTTCTTCAGGATCTCCATCAGCTCCTCATTGGGATCTGCTATCGCCTGGCGAAAATATTTCGCATACGCCTTCTCTTCCTCTGCACCTGTCAGTTCTTTTCTCGCGTCTTTCATCATTCTCATTCTCCTCCTTAAAAATCATTAAAACATCGAAGCCTTAAGTTGTTTTTATTTTAACAATTTTTGAGGCTGGATAAAAATACACATAAAGCATTACAGTTATGCCAAAAAACTATAAAAGGACGGCTATCCACTGCAGAGAGTGGATAACCGTCCCAATTCCTCTATTTTTCTTTCCATTCCTCTACGTAGCCCTCGAGCACCTGGTGGAGGACCTGGCCTATCTTCGAGTAGGATTCGTCGTTAAGGTTCGCCAGGGATATCCTTATGGACCATTCAGGACCGCTGAAGCCGCTGCCGTCCAGCAGCACTATGGAGGACTGCTCCGCAAGCCTTATCAGAACATCAACCGTCCTGTAGTTCTCCTTAAGGTATCCGGCAAATTCGTCTCCGTAGTTCTGGCTTGCCCACTCCAGGAGATCGAACTGAGTGTAGTATGCCGCACTAAACGGATCCTTTTTTATATCAATCCCAAGGCCGTCGAACAGGAGCTTCTGCCTGCGTCGGCATATGTTCTTTGTCAGCTTTTTGTACCTGTTTTCCTTGTCCGTTATCGCAAAGAGCGAGAAGAACGCCATCTGCACCTGCTGAGGAGTTGAAAGCCCAGCAGTATGGTTCAGAGCCACCTGCCTGCTGTCCGCCACTATCCTGTCTACGAACTCTATGCTGTCAGGGTTTGTCGAAAGCCCCGAGTATCTTTTCCTTGCCCTTTCCTTCCTGTCCTCGTCCTGCTCCCTGAGCAGTTTGTCGAACACGTTGTCTTCGTACAGGGCTATAGTTCCAAGCCTCCAGCCCGTGACGCCGAAGTATTTCGAGTAGGAGTACACTCCGATCGTGTTGTACGGCAGGTCGGCCATCAGCGACCTGAATCCGTCCACGAAGGTGCTGTAGACGTCGTCGGAAATTATCATCAGGTCGGGATTGTCCTCCAGGACAATCTTCTTCAGCAGGTTCACGGTTTCAGGCCTCATGGCCACTGAAGGAGGGTTGCTCGGATTCACTATGAAAAGAGCCTTGATGGAGCTGTCCCTCAGCTTTTCGATCTCAGCCGCAGGGTACTGCCACGTCCTGTTTCCGTGCCTGTCCGTCTCGCTCGCAGAGATGTTAACCACCTCGAAGCTGTATCTCGGAAGATGCGGTATTTCGAGATAAGGGGTGAAAACCGGGGTCATGATCGCTATCCTGTCGCCTTTGGACAGCATGTTGTTTGCGATGAGCGAATCAAAAACGTAGCACATGCCAGCCGTCGCTCCCTCCACGGCGAAGGTCCTGAACTTCCCTTCCAGCGGTTCGTTGTAGCAGAGCTCCTGGATTAGATAGTCGTTGACCACCTTTTCCACGTGCCTCAGCATCCTGTCGGGCTGCGGGTAATTGTCCCCTATTATGCCGTCCACAAGCTCATGAATCCATTCGTCCGGATCGAAGCCCTTGACGGTTATGCCATAGTTTATCATCTTTTTCAGAAGCTCTGCCCCCGGCGCGTTCTTGTTCTTTTTCACGTATTCCCTGAAGCGCTCCGCGATCCCTTCCTTGCCAGGCATCCCGGCAAGGTCGTTGTCGCTCCATACCCTTCTGCTTTCCGAAACCGCAAACTGCCCGAATGTGAAGAAGGCCTCTCTCGGCGTGGCAGCTATCCAGTTGGGGTTTCCCCTCCCTGCATCCAAAAGGGACTGCGTACCGCTTTTGTTTGACTCCGCTGCAAGATTTATTAGTTTGTCCTTGAGCTCGAAAGGGCTGATCTTTCCGTATACCCTCTCGATAGCTTCTCTCTGAAGACTCATTTTATCCATAATCTGCCTCCTGGCTAAATATTTTTATCCTGATTGAGTAAATGCTCCTTTTCCACTGTGGAAAGGATGATGAACGTCTCGGTGTCTCCGAACATCTGTATCCTGTCGATCAGCTTCCCAAGGCTTTCTATATCCTTCAGGCTCGCCTTGATAATCTTGCAATAGGGACCGGTGACATGGTGGCACTCTGTTATGGAGTCCTCACCGTTGATGAACTCGTTGAATTTCTCTGATCTCTGGACATGTATGCTCACGTTTATGAGCACATTGATCTTCCTGCCCAGCTTTTCATAATCCACCACCGCCTTGTATCCTTTGATGGCTCCGTCCTCTTCAAGCCTCTTGACCCGTTCCGCCACAGCGGGTGCGCTCAAGGCGACCCTCTGAGCCAGCTCCTTCATGGGTATCCGTCCGTCCTCCAGAAGTATTTCCAGGATCTTGTAGTCCGTTAAATCCATAACCTTGCACCTCCCGCTATCTATAGTAGTCCTTCTCAAAAATCTCTTTTATCATGCCGGTTTCGCTAGTATAAGCCAGCGCAGCCATAAGCTTTATCCTTGCCTTCTGCCCCGGGAGATTGCCGCCTAAAATCACGCCCATATCCTTCAGCTCCCTGCCTGCGCCCTTGTAGCCGTAGTCGTCAAGCACCTTGCCGGTCGGACACCTCGAAACCAGAACCACCGGTATGCTCCTGCTTAAGGCATGCTCAACGCCTGGCACCATGCCCGGCGGTATGTTGCCTCTGCCCATGCCTTCTATAACTATGCCCCTGCAGCCGGAATCTGCGCAGAATCTCAAAAGGCGGTCATCCATTCCGCAGCCGCACTTTATAAGGGCTACATCATCTTCGATTTTTTCGGCAGGGATGTGCTGCCTCCTCTCGTACCTGTAGAAGAAGAAAGCCTTCCCACCTTCAACAAAGCCTAAAGGCCCGAAGTCAACGCTTTTGAAGGTGCTGAGCGAATGGGTGCTTGTCTTGGTAACCTGTGCCGCCGCATGGATTTCCCCGTCAAGCACAACCATGACGCCCCTGTCCGACCCGTCCTCTGATATTGCCGTCAGTACCGAATCCGTCAGGTTGGACGGCCCGTCCCAGCCGAAATCCGAGCTGCTCTTCATGGAACCCGTGAAGACAACCGGCTTTGACCCCTTGTAGGTCAGGTCCACCAGGTACGCGGTCTCCTCCAGGGAGTCCGTTCCGTGTGTTACGACAACCCCGTCATAGCCGCCAGTCTCAACCTTTTCAGTTATGAGTTTTGATAGTTCCATCATCTTCTGCGGTGTAATGTGGGGACTCGGAAGCATACCGAAATCGAAGAAGCTAATGTCGGCCAGGCTTTCAATTCCTGGAGAAAGCTTCAGAATGCCTTCGGCACCCAGCGCCGGAACAGCCGCATCGCTTTCTTCGTCCTTTTTCATGGATATCGTTCCGCCGGTAAAAATTATTATGATTTTCTTCATCTAAGCACTCACCTCTTTTTATTTTCATCATTTTGTTTTCTTTATTTTATCACGGACATAAGCATATTTATATACATCAAGTAAGGCAATGCGGCATCTTTTGCTTATTATATTTCTTATTTTTCTATTTAACTTTATTTAAAAAACGACGGCTAACCGCTGATTGCAGTACAATCAGCGATTAGCCGTCCCCGTTTCTTTATCTCTTTGATTTTCTAAATCCCGCCGCCTGGGCCTCCTCTTCCGTGTTGAACCACTGCTCCGGCACGGTCTTCTCGTAATAGTCTCCGCCAGGCACGTGGTAGATTTTTTCTCCCTCGGAGTTTATGTTTCCCTTTATCAGCCCTGTTGCCGCAACCCCTGTAGAATAGGAGATCCCGCTGCTGTCAGTGTTCCACAGCCCCTTGTCCGCATTTCTGGCCTCGGAATTGTACATCGTCAGGTACTCCTGGTACTTGACGTCCGGCGGGAATGTGGCCGACTGCGCGTACCCCTCCTGCACGAGTATGGCGTTGATCATCTTGGACCTTATTTCTGAATCGCTTATCTCGTTCGGCAGGCTCAGCCAGACATACCTGAGCAGCCTCCCGTATTTGTCCGTCTCCGAAACGTCCTTTTCAAGGTACACGGTCTTTCCGGCAAGCCGGCCTTTCGTATAGTCGCTGGCCTCCTTGCCGTAAAATTCAGTTGTCGTAGTTGATTCAGGCGTGTCCACACCTATGAACCTGACCCTGCTCCCGTCGGAGAGCACCACCGTGTCCCCGTCTACAACCCTAGACACAACCGCTTTCTCGAAGCTTATGCCTTCGACACTATGAATCTCGCCTGTTTGGGTTCCGGCCTGTGATGATGTATTTGAATTGCCCGCCGAACAGCCCGCCGCAAAAATCGAGCCCGCAACAAGCGCAGCAATAAGCGTGTTCCTGAATATCCCGTTGTTCATCTTCATTGTCCCACCTGGTTTCCATGATTTTTTTACTTTCTAATTATACTACCGGCCGGCTTTGTCCACAAGTGCGGACTGGTTTAATCCACAATGTGTATATTTCGTGCCGGACTTGCTGTATAATTAAGACAAATATTCAGGAGGTTCACTGTATGAAAATCAGATTTGCAGCTGCGTTCCTGCTCATCCTCCTCTGCCTGGCAGCTCCGGGCTGCGGCCGAAACGACAAAGAAACCGCCATAGGCATCAGGGGATTTGTTACTCAAAAATCCGGCAACGACACCGAGGGGACCATACTGGTGGAGGGCAAGGTGGAGGCAGATACGAGCTTCGACAAGGCAAGCGTCCGGATAACAAAGGATACCCTGATCCAGAAGGATGCCATGAGCAGAAGCTTCGGGCTGTCCGACATAGAAGTCGGCAGCCGTGTAGAGGTAATATTCAAAGGCGCTGTGGCGGAGAGCTACCCCGTGCAGGGCACCGCCGACACCGTTAGGATACTGTCGCCAGAATAGATCATAGAAGTAAAGGAGCGTGATCCCTATGAAGAACACTGACTTCCTCAAGAATTCAGGCCAGCCATGGGTTGTCTACAGGACCCTGCTGGACCTGGAGGGTCTCGGCGAGAATGACCACGCCGTCAAGAAGGCACGCGCGGAAATGCTGAGCCACCCGCTCATCCAGGATATAATAGATGAGCTCCAGGACTGGCCAGGCATAGTCCTCAACAGCCACAAGAGCGCCGGCCAGCTTTACCACAAGCTTTCCTTCCTTGCAGACCTGGGTATAACGGCCGAAGACAAGGGCATGGAAAAGGTAGTGACAAAAATAAAGGCAAGCGTTTCAAAGGAAGGCCTGTTCCAGCTGCCTACCCAGATCCCTGAGCATTTCGGAGGCAGCGGAAAAGAGGAGCTCGCCTGGGCGCTATGCGACGCGCCGATAACGCTGTACTCGCTTTCCCGGCTTGGCCTGAAGGACGATCCCGATGTCCGAAGGGGCCTTGGCTTCCTCCTTGGCCTTGTCAGGGGCAACGGCTGGCCCTGCAAAGTGTCGGAAAACCTGGGAAATTTCCGCGGTCCCGGAAAAAAGGACGACCCATGCCCTTACGTCAACCTCATAATGCTGAAGCTCATCGCCCTTTTCGATGAGCACATGGACGGCATCGAAGCCCGCGCAGGGGTGGAAAGCCTCCTCAGCCTTTGGGATGTCAGCCTCGAACGCCATCCCTACATGTTCTTCATGGGCACGGACTTCAGGAAACTTAAGGCGCCTTTCATCTGGTACGATATCCTCCATGTCGCCGACGTCCTGTCACAGTACCCGTATGCAAGGAGGGATTCGAGGCTCAGGGACATGATGGATGTGATACATTCAAAAGCTGACGAAAACTGCCGTTACACGCCGGAATCCGTATGGACCGCCTGGAAAGGCTGGGATTTCGCGCAGAAGAAGGAGCCGTCACCATGGCTCACATTCCTTGTTTTCAGAATCGACAATAGGTTGAAGTAAGGGGAGGCAGCTATGGCAGATAAAAAGATTCCCGCTTCCTGGCTGACCCTGGAGAGCCGTGATGAATGGAGCAGCTGGCTTGCCTCCCACCACAGCTCTGAATCAGAGGTATGGCTTAAGATAAAAAAGGCCGGCTCAAAGGGAGCCGGCGTAAACCTTGCCGATGCAGTGACGGAGGCTCTCCGCTTCGGCTGGATCGACAGCAGGATGAGAAGCCTTGGCGAAGAAGGGTATATACTCCGCTTCTCCCCACGCAAACCTGGCAGCGTGTGGTCAGCTGTAAACAGGAAGCGTGTGGAGGCCCTCACAGAGGATGGTCTCATGACTGAAGCCGGCCGGGCGGCAGTCCGCGCAGCAAAGGAAAGCGGCCAGTGGCAGAACGCCTATTCATCGAAGGAGAAGCCGGAGATACCCGCTGACCTCATGGCCGAGCTTGAAGCCAGTCCGCCTGCCCTTGAGAATTTCAGCAGCTGGAGCAACAGCGACCAGCTGCAGGCCGTCTTCTGGTTAGGCCAGGCAAGGCGTCCTCAGACGCGCATCAGGAGAATAAAGTATATAGCGGCCAGGGCGCAATCCGGCCGCAAGATAAATTCAGTTTAAAGGAGACGATACTATGGCAAACTCTCTCGCAGCTGCAGGCCCCAACTCCAAGTACAAGCTGCCCGGCGCAGAGCCCGCAGGTTTCTGGGCCGGCTTCTGGCACGGCCTGATAGCACCCATCACTTTCATAATCAGCCTTTTCACTCCCAACGTTAGGATTTACGAGTCCCACAACAAGGGCGTTCTCTACGATTTCGGCTTTATAATCGGCGTCTCCGCTTCCTTCGGCGGAAGCGGCTCACAGGCACGCTGATCAGCCTTTATTGCCCCGGAAATGATTCAATTTATGCGGCGGGGCCTCCCTACAGCTTCCCCGCCATACCGAAAACGGCACCTGAAACGAAAGGCACCAGCCATATTCCCCAGACGGCTATGCTGAATCTGTGGAAATCGGCTTTTTTCTTCTCGTCTCCCCGGACCAGGACGAATGTGGCCCAGACTGCGTGGAAAAGCATGAGCAGTATCGCCAGCAGTCCCGTCACCCCGTGGAAGTTAAACGCAAACCCTTCCCCGGCTATTTTTCCCATAAGGGTTGTCCCCAGAGTGTCGCAGACCAGCCCTGTCCAGAATATCGCGGCGTGCCAGCTTTTAAGTTCCCCGCTGATCTTTTCACCCCAAACCCCCGTGGTATAGAATGCAAGCGCGCATGTTATGGATATCACTGCGTAAATCAACATAAAAATTCCTCCTCTTATTATAATTCGGGCCGCTTACTGAACACTGTTCATTAAATTGCCAAATGTTAGATCACACCGTTTGGGATGTGATCTAAAATATGATTTCCTTCAGTATCTTCTTGAAAGCCGGATATTCGAATGCCGGCATCTGGATTATGGTCACGAAATTCATCATTATGAATCTGGCCGCTTCCCTTGATGGCACTCTGCTTTTTATCCTGCCTGCCTTCAGCTCTTTGTCAATAATGCCCTCTATCAGGCATGCAAGCTTGTCCACGTAGAGGATCTCCTCTTTCGTCCCTCTCCTCACGTAGTCCGGCTGGTCGTAAAAGCCGGGATTGAGCCACTCGTCCTTGAAGGTCCTTATGAAGCCGCTCAGTTCGGCGAAGAGCTTGTCCAGCTTTTCATAAAAGGAACAGTCCAGTCCCTCCAGCCTCTCCAGCTTGTTCATGTTTTCATTCCAGTAATCTGACATCATTCCTATCACCAGGTCGTGCTTTGTGGGATAGTAGTTGTAGATTGTCCCCAGCGCAATGCCGCAGGCCTTTGAGATGTTCCTCATGCTGAGCTTTGAGTAACCCTCGCTGTAAAGGATCTTCTTAGCCTCGTCCAGTATCAGCTGCTTGGGATTTTCAATTATCTTGGGCAACGGGCTCCCCCCTTCCAAAATCGTCCATTCAAATGAACGCCGTTCATTTGTTTAATCATACTCCAATTATGCCGGCTTGTCAATTTACATTTTGTACAGGAACCACTTGCAGGTGCTGAATTCGTATTTTATCTCGAACAGCCGCTCCGAATCGCCGTCAAGGCTCTGGCAACGGAACAGCAGCATCTTGTTTCCCGCCAGCTTTTCAACGTGCCTGAGGATTATCCTGTCTATCTTTATCACTTTCATGGGTTCATCGTTAATCTGGAGCCTGAATCTGATGGGCCTTATCTCTCCCTTTTCATCCGTATAGGATATGACTTCTATCGGATAGTTCATTACCTTCATTCTCTCACCTCTCTTACAATATGGAGCTCATGAGCGGATAGTCCTCCTCGCCTACTCCACCGGACATCGCGCTGAGCCCCGAGTGGAGAAGGCTCGAGCGCATCACCGCTTTTGCCCCGTGGGCAAGCCTTATCTCGTCTATCGCCCTGTTCAGCTTCTTGTCTTTCTCATAGTCGAAGCTGTCCAGCATTGAGAACTGGAAAAAGTCGCCGCTGCAGAGCTCCGTCACCTGGACGCCCATATGCCTTATGGGCCTGCCCTTCCAGAGCCTGTCGAAAAGGCTGCAGGCGGTCTCGTGTATCTTCCTGGTCGAATCCGTTGCCACATCAATCTTCTTCTGCATGCCGCAGGTGGCTAGGCTGTTGTCCCTTATGCTTATGGATATCACCCTGCAGCAGTTCCCTGAATACCTGAGCCTCATGCCCACGGTTTCGCAGAGGGAGAGGAGCAGCCTGCAGGCCGTCTCCCTGTCCTCCAGGTCGAAGGCTGTCGTGGTTGAATTCCCCACGCCCTTCATTTCCATGTGGTTGCTTTTTCGCACATCGGAGCCCTCTATGCCGTTGGCGTACCTCCATATGAGCTCGCCGTGGCTCTTCATCTTGTACCTGAGCAGCTCAGGATCGAATTTCGCCAGCTCCCCTATGGTGTATATGTTCATGTTGTGCAGCTTCGTCGATGTGGCCCTGCCCACCATGAAGAGATCCTCAACGGGGAGCGGCCACATCTTTTTCTCTATCTCCTCCGGGAACAGTGTGTGTATCCTGTCCGGCTTCTTCAGGTCCGAGGCTACCTTTGCCAGCAGCTTGTTCTCCGATATCCCTATGTTTACCGTGAAGCCGAGCTCCTTCTTGATCCTCTCCTTTATGGCCTCCGCAAGCGTCATATGATCGCCGTAGAGGTTCTTCATGCCCGAGAAGTCGAGAAAGCTCTCGTCAACGGAAAACCTCTGTATCCTTGGCGTGTATTCCATAAGGATTTCATGCATGGCCTGGCTGCACTGCATGTATATCCAGTATCTCGGCGGAACCACCACGAGTTCCGGGCACTTAGCCCTCGCCTGGTAAAGCGTCTCCCCTGTCCTTATGCCGTACTTTTTTGCAGGTATGGATTTCGTAAGCACGATGCCATGCCTGCTGGCCTCGTCTCCTCCGACTGCGGACGGGATATCCCTCAGATCCAGCTCCTCGCCGTGCTGGAGCCTGAAAGCAGCCTCCCAGGACAGGTATGCGCTGTTCACATCGATGTGAAATATCAATCTCTCCATTACCCTCACCTTTTTTCAGATTTAATACGAACACTTGTTCTTATATTATACACCACTTTTCCCGTTTTGCAAACAAATCGCTTTCCCCTTCAGAGGACTCCAGCCCCGAAATAGAAAAAAAGCCGGAAAAATCCAGCTTTTTCTTATGATATCATTTGTATTTTTTGAAAAGGTACGCTCCGAAGCCAGCCGCCATTATCCCGAGCAGGAGCAGCATGAAATCGCTCATGGTCCTGAAATAGGAGAACAGCAGCAGAAATCCGCTGAAAACCAGAATAGCGCCGCATACCCTTACAAACTTCCTGTAAGTCTTGTTATCCATAAAAAATTTCCCTCCGCGATCATAAAAATAAATCATTGCACTTCCATTTTACCACAAAGCTTTATTTTATACTTCCGCCAGGCGGAAATTTTTGCGGGTGGCCCCGCCGGCTAGTTTTCGATGAATATGGTGTCTATCCACTTCTCGAACTCTCCTAAAACCTGCCTTTCCTCCGTGAATGCCATGCTTTCCCTGAATCTGGCCCCGGGCCTGTCGCCGTTTCCGAACGTGAGTATTCCGCAGCCTTCGAACTTTCCGTCCCTGAATTCTCCCACGTACCTGTCTCCGTTCGTGAATTCGCATATCCCGTGGCCATGAGGCATGCCGTTTCTTAAATCTCCAGTGTATTTTTTTCTTTCCAATCCGATCATAATATCCACCCTCTCAATATACTCTAATTAGGCCTCAACGAATATGGTCTCCATCCACTTCTCGAATTCACCGAGAATATGCTTTCCTTCATCGGTCGCCCTGTTCTCCTTGAATCTTCCTATAAATTTGTCTCCGTTTGCGTATGTGAGTATTCCGTAGCCTTCGCATTTTCCGTCCCTGAATTCCCCTACATACTTGTCCCCGTTGGCGAATTCACACATGCCCTGTCCGTGAGGCATCCCGTTCCTGAATTCTCCCATGTACTTTTTCCCTTTTTCCAATCCAAACATAATTTTCACCCTTTCGCTATATTTATATTACATGAATCTGCTTCCGCAGTGCTTTTTTCTCAGTTTAGGTTTTTCTATTTTCCCTGTAGGGTTCCTCGGTATATCCTCGAAGATGATGTGTCGCGGACGCTTGTATCTCGGCAGCTCCCTGCAGAACTCATCTATCTCCTCCCTGGTGCAGTTGTAGCCGGGCTTGAGCTCTATCACAACCGCAGGCACCTCTCCGAGACGCTTGTCAGGTATCCCGATGCCCGCAACGTCCTTTACCGCATTGTGGCTTCGGAGGAAATCCTCTATCTGCACCGGGTATATGTTCTCGCCGCCGCTTATTATAACGTCTTTCTTGCGGTCAACCAGGTGGATGAAGCCGTCTCCGTCCATCTGCGCCATGTCTCCTGTGAACAGCCATCCGTCTCTTAAGGCCTCCGCCGTTGCCTCTGGATTCCTGAAGTAGCACTTCATTACTCCGGGTCCCTTTACGCAGAGCTCGCCGACCTTCCCCTGCTTAACGGTCTTGCCGTCCTCGCCTACGATCCTTACCTGCCAGCCGTGGCCTGCAGTACCTATGGCCCCTACTTTATGGCTGTTTTCCAGCCCCAGGTTCACGCAGCCCGGGCCGGCGGCTTCCGACAAGCCGTAGTTCGTGTCATAGTCCTGATCCGGAAAGTACCCGTTCCATCTGCGTATGAGGCTTGGCGGTATAGGCTGCGCTCCCATGTGCATGAGCCTCCACCGGGAGAGGTTGTGCTCCTCAGGCTTTACGTCTCCCCTGTCCATGGCGTCCAGTATGTCCTGGGCCCATGGCACAAGCAGCCAGGCGATGGTTATGCTCTCCTCCGATATGGTTCTTATTATCCATTCGGGCTTCACACCCTTCAGGAGAACAGCTTTGCTTCCCGAGAGGAGGCTTCCGAACCAGTGCATCTTAGCGCCCGTATGGTACAGCGGAGGTATGCAGAGGAAGTTGTCCTCCCTGGTCTGGCCGTGATGGCTCATCTCTACCTCGCAGGCAGCCACCAGGCTCTGGTGCGTGTGAAGTATCGCTTTCGGGAAGCCCGTGGTTCCCGAGGAGAAATATATTACTGCGTCCATGTCCTCGCTTAATTTTATTCCCGGGGCTTCTGAAGAGCTGTTCTCTGTCAGTTCGGAAAAGCTTTCCGCAAATTCCGGGCATCCCGTTCCCAGGAAAAGGCGCATTCCAACCCTTGGAACCTGGTCCAGTATGCCTCCGACTCTTTCTATGAACTCCTGCCCGAATACCAGAGCATCGCATTCCGCCAGGTCCAGGCAGTATCTGATTTCATCCGAAGTGTTTCTGAAGTTTAGCGGAACCGCCAGTGCCCCTGTTCTAAGTATCCCGAAGTATATGGGCAGCCACTCTATGCAGTTCGTGAGCAGTATTGCCACTTTGCTGCCTTCCCTGACCCCCCTGTCCAGCAGCAGGTTCGCAAAGCGGTTTGCTTTTTCATCGAAGCCGGCCCAGGTCATCTCCCTGCGTCCTTCCCTGATTTCCGGGTTGACCTCGACCAGGCTGATTTCATCGCCGAACATCTCGGCATTATGTCTTAGGATTTCCGTTATAGGCATTTTCATCCCTCCAAATTTGATTTGTTTTTCGATGCGGAGCATCATTTTCAGAGGGACAGAAATAAAAAAACCGTCCTCTGAATTTAATCAGAGGACGGAAACAATCCGCGGTACCACCTCAGTTTGCAAACGTCTCGCGGCGTCTGCCTCAACGGGTGCCATCACACCCTGGCACTGTAACGGGTGCTCCCGGCATAGGCCTAAAAGAATAATCTCTTCAGCCCGCAACTCATGGAATGTATTCAAAGCAATTCATCCTTTGCGCCTCTCACCACCCGGCAGCTCTCTGTAAAGTTGGCATGCTCCTACTTCTTTCCATTCATAGTCGTTATGTATGAGTCCAATTTTATATCCTTTTCAGGCAAATGTCAATATATTCTCACAATTATTTTTTGGCCTTTTTTAGCTAATTTCCGTATATTTCAACCTCCACGTAGTGGTTGTAGCTGTTTGCTGTGCTTCCATTGGAGTAGAACCTGGCATATCTCGCATTCACCGGACTGAAGTTCAGGATAAGGCCTGCGCTCGTCTCCGTGTACTCGCTGCCGGTTCCCGTCCCCCTGCCTGCGCTGTTGTTCGTGTCGTTGTTGTATACAGTCGTCACATCCGTTGCGAAGTCCGGGTCATTCGAAAGCTGGACTACCACATCGTGGTATTTCCTCGAGTCTCCGAAGTAGTGCCAGAGCTTGACGCTGCCTACGCTGTAGGAGGCACCCAGGTCTACCTGGATCCACTGGAGTCCGGAATTGGTGTAGCTGTCTGCGTAGTTGTTTGTGTTCTTATCGCCGTTTGTCACCAACGCCGGATTTGTGAATGCTGCGGATGATAAAAGCGGTTTTCCCGCTGCCAGGTTTGTGACTGCAGGAGGCTGGCTGCCGTATATCTCTACCTCAACGTAGTGGTTGTAACTATTGGCTGTGCTGCCGTTCGAATACAGCCTGACGTACCTCGCATTGACGGTGCTGAACACTATGTCGAGCCCCTCGTTTGTCTCGGTGTATTCGCCGTTTGTTCCCGTTCCGCGGCCTGCGCTGTTGTTGGCGTCGTTGTTGTATACCGTTGTCACGCCTGCTGCGAAGGCCGGGTCGTTTGAAAGCTGTACTATCACATCATGGTATTTCCTCGAGTCTCCGAAGTAATGCCAGAGTTTGATGTCGCTTACGCTGCGTGAAGCTCCCAGGTCTATCTGGATCCACTGGAGTCCGGAGTTCGTATAGCTGTCGGCGTAATTGTTTGTATTCATATCGCCGTCGGTTACCTTCTGCAGCCCTGTGAATGCTGCGGAGGATGAAGGCAGCTTACCTGCCGCCAGGTTTCCTTCCGCAGCGGATGTCACGGTTATCTGGCAGGTTGCCTTAAGCCCTCCGTCCACCGCGGTGGCGGTTATGACCGCTGTTCCAGCTGACAGTGCAGTGACGAGTCCGGATGCCGATACCGATGCCACGGAGGCTGCTGAGCTTGACCACACGACGTCCTTGTTTGCAGCATTTGACGGCAGCACTGTGGCTGTAAGCGTGTCAGTCCCGCCTATGTCCAGCGCTTCAGTTGTTTTATTAAGGGTTACGGAAGAAGGATGCACCACTGCTGGTATTACGGTTACCTCACAGGCTGCTGTCAGACCTCCGTCAACTGTTGCGGCTGTTACCGTTGCTGTTCCTGCGCTCACCCCTGTCACAAGTCCTGCCGGCGACACCGTTGCGACGTCCGGCGCAGAAGTTGACCAGGTTACATCCTTGTTTGTTGCGTTCGCAGGAAGAACTGCAGCCGTAAGTGTTTCACTTGCCCCCGCTTCCAATGTGGCTGTTGTTTTATTCAGGCTTACGGATGCGGGATGCACCGTTTCGCCCGAAGCGTATATCTCTATCTCAACGTAGTGGTTGTAGCTGTTGGCTGTGCTGCCGTTTGTATAGAACCTTGCATATCTTGCATTGACGGCGCTGAACGGTATGTCCAGTCCTGCGCTTGTCTCAGTGTATTCGCTGTTGGCGCCCGTTCCGCGTCCCGCGCTGTTGTTTGTATCATTGTTGTATACAGTGTTTACTCCCGCTGTGAATTCCGGGTCGTTTGAAAGCTGGACAACCACGTCGTGGTATTTCCTGCTGTCCCCGAAATAGTGCCAGAGCTTGATGTCGCTGACGTTGTATGCGGTGCCAAGGTCAAGCTGAAGCCATTGGATCCCTGAGTTTGTATAGCTGTCCGCATAGTTGTTCACGCTCTTGCCGCCGTCCGTCACATAGGCCAGGCCAGTGAATGTAAGTGAAGAGGTCGGAAGTTTTCCGTATGCCAGATTCCCTGTTACCGGCGCCGTGACGGTAACTGTGCAGGTTGCCGTAAGCTCCCCGTCTACGGTCTTCGCTGTTATAGTGGCCGTTCCTGCGCTTACGCCTGTCACCAGGCCGCTAGGAGAAACGGCAGCCACGGCCGGTTTTGTGGATGACCAGGTTACGCTCTTGTCTGTGGCATCTGCAGGAAGGACTGTTGCCGTGAGCATGTCGGTCGCTCCTGTAGCCAGGGTTGCCGCGGCTTTGTTGAGGCTTATGGATGCAGGATGGACAACCTCCGCAGGCGAACCGGATATTTCAATCTCAACATAGTGGTTGTTGCTGTTCGCCGTGCTCCCGTTTGAATAGAATCTGGCGTATCTTGCGTTTACATCATTGACCGGTATGTCGAGCCCGGAGCTGCTCTCGGTGTACTCGCTTTTGGTCCCTGCTCCGCGTCCAGCGCTGTTGTCAGTGTCGTTGTTGTATACGGTGGTGACTCCGGCTGCAAAGTTCGGGTCGTTTGAAAGCTGGACAACCACGTCGTGGTATTTCCTGCTGTCCCCGAAATAATGCCACAGCTTGATACCGCTGATTTGGTTGATCCCTCCCAGATCCAGCTGTACCCATGCAAGGCCGCTGTTCGGGTAGTCGTCGGAATAGCTGTTTGTGCTCTTGTTTCCGTCCGTCATGAACGACGGGTCCGTGAAAGCTTTTGATGAGGACGGAACCTTTCCTGTTGCCAGGTTTACGGACTGCACCGGCTCTTCCAGTATCTCAGACACTGTAACAAAGCTGTAGCCCTGAGCCGTCAGCGTGTCGATTATATCCTGAAGGGCGTATATGTTGTTGTTGTCTCCGGTGTGCATCAGCACTATGGCGCCCGGCGCGATGTTCCCTACAACGTTGTCGTATATTTCATCGGCAGGGATATCGTTATAGTCGTATGAGTCCAGCGACCAGTTGACTGTCGTCGGGTAACCCTCGTCTCCCGCAGCCTCAAGAACCGTGGAATTGTATGATCCGTAAGGCGGCCTGAACAGAGGTTTCGTAGTCTTGCCTGTGATTCCGCTCATGATGTTCTCTGTGTCGCTGATCTCCTCCCTTATCTCATCGTAGGACAGGGTCGTCAGGTCAGTGTGCGAGTAGGCATGGTTCGCAAGCTCATGCCCTGCCTGGTCGATTGCCAGGAGGCTGTCCGGATAAGCCTCGGCCATCTCACCAGTTATGAAGAAGGTCGACTTTATATCGTTTGCGTCCAGGATGTCGAGAAGCGGCTGGACTTTTTCCAGCGGATCGCCGTCATCAAAGGTCAAAGCCACTCGCTTCGACGAAGTGTCGCCTTCCGTGTAAAGCGCGGAAGGATCCGCCGCTGAGGCCATCGGAAGGAATGCCGCAACAAAGATGAAGACCATCGACAATGACAGCAGTATTTTTATCCTCTTGCTTTTTCTATACATAACACTTCACCCCGCTATAGAAGTAATTGCAGTCTATATATAGAATCATTTTATCATAATTTTCTGACATTTACAAAGGGAATCGCCCCCTCTGTCTAGTCCTGATTTTCCTTGTACCGGATTTCCTCGTATTCCGGTTTTCTGTCGAATTCCCTGCAGGCGAATCTGCAGACAGGGACTATCTTCACCCTGTTCTCCTTTGCGGCCTCAACGACAGTCTTCACCAGATTGCACGCTACGCTCTCCCCCCTGTAATCGGGCTCCACGTAGGTGTGATCTATGGTACAGAATTTAGGGTTGTCCGTTGAGAAGGTGCACTCCCCTACTTCTTTCCTTCTGTCGTAGGCTGCTGCCCTGTTCTTTTCCTCCTCGAGCCTGTAGTCAATGTTATTTTCGTTCAATTCATCTCCCCCCTTCCTGTTTACTTTTATATTATTTCTACATTGCCGGGCTAAAACCTTTAAAGGCAGCTTAAATATGGTATAGTATGATTAATAATATTTTTGGAGGTGTTCACATGTCAAATATGATGCTGCCGGTTGCCATATCGAACCGCCACGTCCATCTGAGCCAGGCAGACCTGGAGGTGCTTTTCGGCAAGGGCTTTGAGCTTACAAAAATGAAGGACCTTTCACAGCCGGGACAGTTTGCAGCTAACGAGCAGGTCGACCTGGTTGGTCCGAAAAGGACAATAAGCGGGGTAAGGATTCTTGGTCCGGCCAGAAAAACCACGCAGGCAGAGATATCCGTAACCGATGCCTTTACTCTGGGTGTTGCGCCGGTTCTAAGGAATTCAGGCGATCTCGAGGGCACTCCTGGAATTAAGCTCGTCGGGCCTGCTGGCGAGGTTGTTCTGGACAAGGGCTGTATAGTTGCCTCCAGGCACATCCACATGCACACAAGCGATGCAGAGAATTTCGATGTGAAGGACAAGGATATAGTGAGCATAAGAACAGGCGGGCCCAGACCGGTTGTGTTTGAAAACGTGCTTGTACGGGTTCACCCTGAATATGCCCTGGAGATGCATGTAGATACGGATGAGGGGAACGCTGCCCTTCTCAGGAACGGTACAATGGTCGAACTGATCAAATAATTACTCTTAAATAAAAAACAACGCCTGCATTTGCAATAAAATGCCGGCGTTGTTTTTATTTCATGTCTTTGATTATAATCCTGCAGTTATTTTCCGTACACTTCAAGCTCAACGTAGTGGTTGTAGCTGTTGGCCGTGCTTCCGTTTGAGTAGAGCCTCACATACCTTCCGTTTACAGAAGTTACCGGGATGTCCAGGCCTGCGCTTGTTTCGGTGTACTCACTGTTTGATCCGGCTCCGAGGTTTGCACTGTTGTCTGCATCGTTGTTGTACATAGTTGTCACCCCTGTCTTGAAGGTAGGGTCGTCTGACACCTGCACCACCACGTCATGGTATGTCCTTGAGTCCCCGAAATAGTGCCAGAGCTTTATGTCGCTTATGTCATAGGAGATCCCCAGGTCTACCTGCACCCACTGGAGTCCTGAAGCCGGGTAACAGTCTACATAGTTGCTTGTAGCCTTGTTGCCGTCAGTAATGTTTGAAATGTTCGCGAATGCTGCGGATGAAGTCAATGCTTTTCCTGCAGCCTGGTTGCTTACCACATTGGACTTGCTTCCGAATATTCTTATTTCTACATAGTGGTTGTTGCTGTTCCTGTCGCTGCCGTTCGAGTAGAACCTAACGTATCTTCCGTTGGCTGGAGAGTATATGTTCAGACCTTCGCTGCCCTCCGTATACTCAGAATCTGTTCCGACTCCTCTGCCAGCGCTGTTGTCCTTGTCGTTGCTGTATACTGTCCTGACCCCGGTTTTGAATGTCGGGTCGTTTGAAACCTCCACTATTACGTCCTTGTATTTTCTTCCGTCTCCGTAGTAGTGCCAAAGATCGATTTCTGTAATGTTGTAGTTTCCGCCAAGATCAACCTGAACGTACTGGAGCCCGCCGCCGAGCGGGTAGTCTTCGGAAAAGCTGCCTGTGCTCCTGTTGCCGTCAGTGATCCTTCCCAGATCCTTGAATACTGGTGATGTGAATACCTTGCCAGCGGTCAGGTTGCTTACCAGCGGAGCTTCAGTAACCGTCACCGCGCAGGTTGATTCCTTGCTGCCGTCTACTGTCGCTGCGGTGATTGTTGCTGTTCCTGCTTTGACTCCGGTAACCGACCCTGTTGAAGATACTGTCGCTACGCTTTCATCTGAGGATGTCCAGGTAACGCTCTTGTCTGTTGTATTCAGAGGCATAACCTTTGCTGTCAATGTGTGTGTTTCCCCAACGGAAAGGGTGTCTTCAGCCTTGCTGAGGCTCACTGATGTCGGGTGCACGGCTGCGCCCTTTGCACCGTATATCTCGATTTCCACGTAGTGGTTGTTGCTGTTCATGTTGCTGCCGTTCGAGTAGAACCTCACGTATCTTGCGTTCACAGCATCGAACGGTATGTCCATTCCTGCGCTTGTCTCCACATACTCGGCAGCTGTTCCTGCGCCGAGGCCTGCGCTGTTATCCGTGTCGTTGCTGTATACTGTCGTTACGTCTGTCGCGAAGGTTGGGTCGTTCGATACCTGCACTATGACGTCCTTGTATTTCCTTCCGTCGCCGAAATAGTGCCAGAGCTTGATGTCGCTGAGGTCATAGTACGCTCCCAGGTCCATCTGCACATACTGGAGTCCGCCGCCTGCCGGGTAGTCCTCGGCGAAGCTGCCTGTGCTCCTGCTGCCGTCAGTGATTTTTGAAAGTCCTGTGAACACCGTGGATGTGAACTGCTTTCCTGCTGACAGGTTGCTTGTAAGCGGCGCAGGCGAAACTGTCACCGTGCATGTCTCTTCAATGTTTCCGTCCACTGTTGCTGCGGTTATTGTGGCTGTTCCGGCCTTGACGCCGGTAACCAGACCTTCCGCTGAAACTGTTGCAACGCTTTCGTCAGAGGATTTCCAGATCACGCTCTTGTCCGTTGCGTTCAGCGGCATAACTGTCGCTGCAAGGGTTTCCGATGCGCCTTCCACAACCTTCATTTCGCTCTTGCTCAGGCTCATTGATGATGGATGAACAACCGCTCCCTTGAGCCCGTAAACTTCAACTTCCACGTAGTGGTTGCTGCTGTTGAGGTTGCTGCCGTTTGAGTAAAGCCTTACATATCTTGCGTTTACAGTTTCGAACTGTACGTTCAGTCCTGCGCTTGTCTCTGCATATTCAGCTTTAGTTCCTGTTCCCAGTTTTGCGCTGTTGTCGGTGTCGTTGCTGTAAACCGTTGTTACGTCTGTCGCGAAGGTCGGGTCGTTTGATACCTGGACTATGACGTCCTTGTATTTCCTTCCGTCACCGTAGTAGTGCCAAAGCTTGATGTCGCTGAGGTCATAGTATGCTCCCAGATCCAGCTGCATGTACTGGAGTCCTCCGCCGTTTGGATAGTCCTCGGCGAAGCTGCCTGTGCTCTTGCTGCCGTCAGTCACTCGGGCAAGATCCTTGAATACTGTCGATGTGAACAGTTTTCCTGCGCTCAGGTTGCCAGGTGCCACTGTTACTGTGACTTCGCAGCTTGCAGAATGTTTTCCGTCCGCTGTGGTTGCTGTTATTGTGGCTTTCCCTGCTGACACGCCTGTAACCGCTCCGCTTGAGGATACCGCTGCAACGCCTGCATCCGAGGATGACCAGGTGACGCTCTTGTCTGTAGTGTTGAGAGGCATTACTTTAGCCACAAGGGTTGCTGTTCCTCCAACCGTCAGCGCGTCTGTAGCCTTGTTCAGGCTCAATGATTCAGGGCTGACCACCGGTCCGTCAAAGCCGTAAACTTCAGCTTCAACATAGTGGTTGCTTGTGTTCTTGTCGCTGCCGTTCGAGTAAAGCCTAACGTATCTTGCGTTGACCATGTCGATTGTTATAGTCTTTCCCGCGCTTGTCTCAGCATATTCAGCTTCCGTTCCTGCGCCAAGGCTTGCGCTGTTATTTGTGTCGTTGTTGTATACTGTTGTGACGTCTGTCGCGAATGTAGGGTCGTTTGAAACCTGGACTATTACGTCCTTGTATTTCCTTCCGTCGCCGTAGTAGTGCCAGAGCTTGATCTTGCTCAGGTCATAGTATGCTCCGAGGTCCATCTGGACGTACTGGAGCCCGCCGCCTGCCGGATAGTCGTCTGCCAGGCTGCTCAAGCTCTTGTTTCCGTCAGTGATGCTTGAGATGCTGTTGAACACTGTCGATGAGAACAGTTTTCCAGTGGTCAGGTTCTTAGGCACAGCCGTCACTGTTACTGTGCAGCTGTCCTCAATTCCTCCGTCTGCCGAAGTCGCCGTTATCACTGCCGTTCCTGCTTTGACTCCTGTGACTGCTCCTGTAGAGGACACTGCAGCCACGGCTTCGTTTGAGGATGACCAGGTCACGCTCTTGTCTGTAGTGTTCAGAGGCATTACTTTAGCTGTCAGGGTTGATGTTCCGCCAACTTCCAGCGCAGCTGTCTCCTTGTTCAGTGTCAATGCTGCAGGATGAACAACCGGTCCGTCAAAGCCGTAAACCTCGGCTTCTACGTAGTGGTTGCTGCTGTTCTTGTCGCTTCCGTTAGAGTAAAGCCTTACGTATCTTGCGTTGACTTTGTCTATCGTTACTGTCAGTCCGGCGCTTGTCTCTGCATACTCTGCTTCAGTTCCTGCGCCGAAGCCTGCGCTGTTGTTTGTGTCGTTGTTGTATACCGTTGTGACGTCTGTCGCGAATGTCGGGTCGTTTGAAACCTTGACTATGAAGTGCTTTTATTTTATTACGTCGCCGTATTAGTGACAGAGGTTGATATTGGTCAGGTCGTAGTATGCTCCAAGGTCCATCTGGACGTACTGGAGCCCGCCCCCGTTTGGATAGTCGTCGGCCAGGCTGCTTAAGCTCTTGCTGCCGTCAGTGATGCTTGATATATTGTTGAATACCGTTGACGTGAACTGCTTGCCTGTTGACAGGTTCTTTGCCGCAGCTATTACTGTGAAGTCGCATGATGATTTAAACTGTCCGTCAACTGTGGTTGCTGTAATGATTGCTGTTCCTGCTTTGACCCCAGTCACTACTCCGTTCGCTGATACTGTAGCAACGCTTGTGTCGGAGGATGACCAGGTGACGCTCTTGTTCGTTGTGTCTGCAGGAAAAACTGTTGCTGCCAGCGAATATGTTGAGCCTGTTTCAACTTCTGCATTGGTCTTGTCCAGACTTACTGATTCAGCAGGAACTATCGGAAGCTCTCCGTAGATTTCGATTTCCACATAATGGTTGGAACTGTTCGCCGTACTTCCGCTTGAGTAGAACCTCACGTATCTTCCTTTAACTGCATCGAAGGCTATATTTAGCCCTTTGCTGGTCTCTGCGTATTCGTAATCCGTTCCGGATGCATTCCTGTTATTGTTGTAGACAGTTATTACACCGTTCGTGAAGGTTGGATCTTCTGAGATCTGGACCCTGACGTTATGGTATGCCCTTGCATCACCGAAGTAGTGCCACAGGTTAATCTCATTGATGTTCTTTGTCGCACCTAGATCCACCTGCACCCACTGAAGATACGTATCAGTGATGTCGGTGTAGTAATTTGTTGAAGTTGCGTTTCCGTCAGTCGCATAGGCACCATTTGTGAAGGCTGATGATGATGTTATCGTCTTTCCCTTTGCCATGTTGCCGGTGCTTGGAGGAGCAAACGCCTTGTCGATTATGTTGACCTCAAATGTGGCAGTTTTTCCGTTTACAGTAACCGTCACCTTCTGACCTGACGCAGGCGTGCTGCTGTTGAAGCCGCTGATGTTTGCCATTGTAACAGGTACCTGCGCTTTGGTTTCGCTAAAGATTCCATTGACAATGATTCCTGTCAGGTTTAGGCTTTGCCCTGTATAGTAATCTGTCTTAAGTGGAGGTGTTGTTACTTCTATTGATTCAGGTTCCATTGTTTTCTGGATGAATCTGTTCCATGGTGCATACCCATATTCTTTTGCGTCTGGAACTGTGTAGAGAACAGCACCTTCAGGAATCACATATGGAAATGTACTGTAAATGCTGCAACTTGGTGCCGTCTTTGGGTACGCGTATATAGTCTTTAGATTAGAGCATTGATTGAATGAATTATTGTCAACTATCGTTACTCCGCTTGGTATGTTGATACTTGATAGTGCGGTGCAACCTTCGAAGGTTCCCATCTCTATTCTCGTTACGCCTTTTGGTATCACAATGCCATTTAAGGCATAGCAACCTTGAAATGCAAAGCTTCCGATTGTTGTAACGCCATCAGGTATTTTTATGCTTGCCAGTGTGCTGCAACTTTTAAACGAGCTGGTGCCTATGCTGGTTATTCCCGCTGGCATATTAACGCTTGTCAATGCATAGCAATATTCAAACAAATAGTTTTCGATGCTTGTTATTCCATCTGGCAAAGTTACTGCTTCCAGTTTACTGTTTCTGCTGAATGCTCCTTCACCGATGCTGGTCACAGTATTTGGAATGATCAAACTGGTAAGGTTTCTTTCACTGAAGGCATACTTGCCTATCTTTGTTATTCCAAGATTGTCCGGCACTATCACATCGCCGCCAGCGCCATTATATTTTAAGAGCGTTCCGTTGTCGACATCCCACACCGGTCCCCTAACCTCTACAAGAGTATTCGAGCTTGCATAATATTCTTCTTTTGCGGCATACCTTACATAGTACATCCCTGCAGTCAATCCAGTTATCTCTGTCCCTGTGCAAGGAATATATTGGGAGCCTGTTTGAGGCATATACTCCATCTCTGTTGTAGTTCCGGTAATCTTTCCTTCAGTTCCATCATGGGTTGTCGTTTGAATCCCTTTAAGGCCTGTCGGCTCTGACTGGTACTTCATTACATAAAATTCGAAATCTCCCTGGCTCAGGTCCATCAAATTCAATGATGTGTCTGTATTTGTTTCGGTGTTGTATACTTCTGTCCAATTACCCGCTTTATCGAATAGAACTATAAAATCAACTTTCCACTTCCCAATTTCTTTATAATTGAATGTTGTAGCTATGGTTGTCTTAAGGTCTCCGTTGGAATCAGGGTACAGGATTTCCAAATTAGAAACAGCCCCCGAAGCTGAAGTGTACATGATTATGGCACTATCGATTCCAGACAATGCATCCGATCCCTTAATTGTCAGATTCACTTCTTCCCCTTGCAGCAACCTGCTTTTATCAACGCTGATGCTCTGAAAAGCTGGAGCTGTGTCATCGATCGAGGTCCCAATGACATCAAAATCTCCAGCACTGAGATTCATGAGCGGCAATTCCGGGTCATTGTACAACTCTGAGTTTACAATCGCTATATAATTTCCCGCATTGTCGCATATTTCTATATAATCTACAGTCCATCTTCCAGCTTCGTCATACTGGCCTATTTCTATTGAATTCTCGAGGACGCCAGATGCATCTGGATAAAGGTAACAATCCTTGACAAATCCATTAGGAGATATGTACTGAACATATGCGTAGTTTATGTTCGAAGTGGCATCTGATGCGTTTAAAGTTACATTCACGCTGCTGTTTGGTCCCGTGCTGTTTTTATCTACAGATATACTCTGGAATATCGGCAGATCAATATCTTCAAGAGCTGAATTAACATAATAATTCCCTTGAGATAAATTTTTCAGGTACCCAAACGTGTTTGTTTCGGAGTTGTATACTACCGATTTGTTTCCAGCATTGTCATACAACTCAACGTAATCAACCATCCACTCTGAAACTTCACTGTAGGGATTGACTATAAATGATCCTGTAAGGGATCCGCTTGCGCTTGGATACAATGTCACAGTGTTGCGCGCTGTTCCCGAAGGCGAAATGTACCATATTACAGCATGGTTCACTCCGGAAATATCGTCTGTAGCAGTTACATATGCATTTATTGTTCCTCCGCCATTTGCACTGCCAAAACCAGAGCTTATGCTCTTTAGTACCGGCCCCGTCGTATCTGACGCTGCCTTAACCGCCCATTGACCCATGCCTACACTTGATGCGATCAACGCAAAAAATAAGACTATGGGGACAATCCTTTTCTTGATATTCAATTTTGAGTTCCCCCTTTAAAAAATTATGATTTTTCCCAATTTTATATTATTCCACAAAACTCTAAAAATTTCCTGCTAGATTTTAGCAGGAATTCCGATATAGGTGAAATTTTTAACAATTTTTTCGTGAAGCAAAAAAAAAAGCACCTATATTTTACTATAGATGCTTTTGCTGATTATGGTTATTTTCCGTACACTTCAAGCTCAACGTAGTGGTTGTAGCTGTTGGCCGTGCTTCCGTTTGAGTAGAGCCTCACATACCTTCCGTTTACAGAAGTTACCGGGATGTCCAGGCCTGCGCTTGTCTCTGCGTATTCGCTGTTAGTTCCCGTTCCCAGGCCTGCGCTGCCGTCGGCGTCGTTGCTGTATACAGTTGCAACTCCTGTCTTGAATGTAGGATCGTCTGAAACCTGAACTATTACGTCATGGTACTTCCTTGTGTCCCCGAAATAATGCCAGAGCTTAATGCCGCTTATTTCGAAGGAAGCTCCCAGATCAACCTGCAGCCATTGAAGCCCTGCAGTCGGATAGCAGTCGGAATAGTTGATTGTGTCCTTGTTGCCGTCTGTCACCTTTGCAAGGTTTGAGAAGCCCGCAGAGGCTGTCATCGATTTTCCTGCCGCCTGGTTGACTGCCGCGGATGAAGGGTCTCCGTAGATTTCGCTTTCTACATAGTGGTTGTTGCTGTTGACGTTGCTGCCGTTAGAATAGAACCTGACGTACCTTGCTCTAACGGTGCCGAACGCTATGTTCATGCCGGTGCTGGTCTCGATGTATTCGCTGTCCTTGCCTGTACCGCGTCCCGCGCTGTTGTTAGTGTCGTTGTTGTATACTGTTGTTACTCCGGAGGCGAATGCTGGGTCATTTGAAACCTGCACTATTACGTCCTTGTACTTCCTTCCGTCTCCATAGTAGTGCCACAGTTTTATGCTGCTTATGTCATAAATGCCCCCAAGGTCCACCTGCACGTACTGGAGTCCGCTGCTCTTAGGGTAGTCGTCTGCGTATGCGTTCGTATTTGTGCTGCCGTCAGTCATGACCGAGAGGTTTGAGAATGCGGATGATACGAACTGTTTCCCCTCTGCAATATTGCTTGTTTCTGTCGCCTTTATTGCGTTTTCAGGGGTGGACTCCACTCCGTATACCTCTATTTCGGCATAATGGTTGTTGCTGTTCATTGTGCTGCCGTTCGAGTACAGTCTGACATATCGCGCCTTCACTGCATCGAACGCCACGCCCAGACCGCTGCTTGTTTCATAGTATTCCCTGTCTGTGCCTGCTCCGAGCCCTGCGCTGTTGTCGGCGTCATTGTTGAATACTGTTGTCGCTCCTGAGGAGAAAGCCGGATCGTTTGATACCTGGATTACCACATCATGGTATTTCCTCATGTCCCCGTAGTAGTGCCACAGGTCGATTTCGTTCAGATCATAGGAAGCTCCCAGGTCCAGCTGTATATACTGGAGTCCGCTGGCCTTAGGGTAGTCGTCTGCAATGCTGTAGGTTCCCCTGCTGCCGTCGGTTGCGTATGCCAGGTTGGCAAACACTGATGATGTGAAAAGCTTTCCTGCAGCCAGGTTCCCGGTGGATGCCGTGCCTTCAGGCTGGGCTTTTATGTTCACCTGGAATGCTGCTGTTTTGCCGCCAACATCAACCGTGACTTTCTGTCCGACCGCAGGCGCGCTGCTGTCAAAACCGCTTACGTTTGCTGCGGTCACTGCTAAAGGAGCCTTTGTTCCGTCAGCGAATACTCCGCTTACCACCATTCCGGTGAGGTTCAGGCTTTGCCCTTCAAGATAGTCTGTCTTTATAGGCGCCGCTGTCACTTCTATAGAAGCCGCTGACAATGCTGTAGTGTTCTGCGCGAAGCTTGACCACGGTGCGTTGCTGTAGCCTGCAGCTCCAGGCAATGTGTTCAGAACCACCCCTGAAGGTGCTGTTCCGAATGCTGTGCCGTTCGCTGCGGGGGCAACCAGCGGGTATGCGTTTATGGCTTTTAGATTTTTGCAGCCGGCAAATGCATAGCTGCCTATGCTGGTCACACCGCTCGGGATGGTTATGTACGTTAAGCCCTCGCAGAAATAGAATGCTTTGTCGCCTATTGCTGTGACCCCTTCTGGGATTTTCACGCTTGTCAGGTCGGAGCATGAGAAGAATGCGCTGCTGCCTATTCTGGTTATTCCAAGATTGCCGGGTATAACTACATCCCCGCCTGCGCCGTAGTATTTGACCAGCACTCCGTCTGAAACTTCAAACTGGCACTTGATCACAATGTAGGCGTCAGTTCCCGCTGTAAAGCCGTCCCTTGCCGCATACCTTACACAGTAGGTTCCTGCTGCCAGGCCTGTTATCTCTGCTCCGGCTGCAGGCTTGTAGCCTGTTTCTGTTGAAAGCCTGTACTCCATGAAGGCCGATGTCCCTGTGATCCTTCCGTCGCTCGCTCCTGTCTCTGATATGCCAATCCCTTTAAGGCCCGTAGGAGCAAACCTGTGGTCTGCAAGCTGGAAATCTCCAGCGCTCAGGTCCATAATGCTGACTGCTGTGTACCGTTCGGAGTTAAAAACCTCTGCGCTGTTTCCTGCATTATCGTATAATGTTATGGAGTCCACTTTCCATTTCCCGAACTCGCTGTAATCAGCTGTGGAAATTGCCGTTTTCAGATTCCCGCCTGCATCGGGATAGAGAGTAGCGGAATTAAACTCTGTTCCGGATGGGGAAGCATACCGGATAACTGCACGGTCAATCCCTGATGCGTCTGATGCTTTTACAGTTATATTCACGCTTACACCTTTCGGAACGGCGCTGTTGTCAATGCTTATGCCCTGCAATACCGGAGGTGTCGTATCTACTGCAGCACTTACTCCCCATTGTCCTACAGCAATGCTTGATGCGAGCATTGCAAAAAATAGCACCATGGAGACAATCCTTTTCTTAACTTTCACATTATCATCCTCCTTACATAAAAATATAATGATTATGAATTACTATTAATCATTATAATATTCTATAAACTTCAAGAAACTCCTTCTAGTTTTCGGGGTTTTTATAATATAATTCAAGAAATTTTAAAAAGCCGCGAAACAATGTTTCATGGCTTATCTAGCAGATACAAAAGCTGAATTCAATTATAATACATTGAAGAACATGAAGAAATACAGAAAAGTGCTCCCGCCAAGAACAAACAGGTGCCATACGGAGTGCATGAAACGCTTCTTCTTCATCTTGTAAAAGATTACCCCAATTGAATAGAGCAGTCCTCCTGTAAGCAGAAGCGCAAAGCCCTCGAGGGTTATCATCGCTATGAGCGGCTTGATTGCTATTATTACTGACCAGCCCATCACAAGATAAAGAACCAGGGATACCTTGTGCCATTTCTCTACGCTGATCGCATTGGCAACTATGCCTGCAACCCCGCAGAAAACATTGACTGCAAACAGAGTCCACCCCAGCGTCCCGCCCAGCAGGGAAAGACATACAGGTGCATAGCTTCCCACGATCAAGACAAAAATCGAGCAGTGGTCCAGCTTCTGGAGTATCCGCTTTGCCTTGAAATTGTTGATTGCATGGTACAACGTTGACATCATGTACAGGAATATCATGCTGAAACCGTAAATCGAAACACTGACAACACCAACAAGATCGCTTCTCTGCGCTGCGAAAACCAGCATCACAACAGTGCCGGCTGCAGCAAGAGCAGCTCCTACGCCATGGGTAACCGCGTTCGCAATCTCCTCTGCCCTGCACTGTCCGTTAAAAGTAGTAACATCCGTCATTTTTTAACGCCTCCTGTTACATTTGTTCTCTTGCCTTGTCCTTACATTCCTATTATATACCTTTTAAACGTTTTATTAAACAACTATTAACATATTCAACACATTCCTGACACATTTGTGGTCTAATATATAGGTATAGCATCTGATGCTATTCATATGACATTTAGTCCCCCTTTTTGTTATATGAAGCATCACTAAAAGCACCACCAGGCAAGCGCCGGGTGGTGCTTTTCATTTCGCAGTTTCCTGCCTGTTTTCTCCGCGATGCTCCCGGAACCTTCCCTGACTTGCTCGCTAATGATTCAAAGAATGTATGAAAAGGCCCGATCTGAGCTTGGGCTCAAACCATGTCGCTTTTGGAGGCATGACCTCTCCTATGTCGGCAACGTCCATGAGCTCCTTTACCGAACAAGGGTATACGGCAAAAGCAACCTTCATGTCTGTATTAGCTCTGACTTCCAGCTCATCAATTCCGAGAACTCCTGCTACGAAGTCTATCCTCTCGTCCGTCCTTGGATCCTTTATTCCGAGGATTGGGTCGAGTATGGAGTTCTGAAGGACTACCACGTCAAGGCAGTTAAGCGGGTGCTTGTCGTCATAGGTGTTTTCTCCCGCTGTAAGCTTGTACCAGTTTCCGTTCAGGTACATCCCGAATTCATGGCTTTTCTGAGGTTTGCACTGAACACCTGACCGGCATTTTTCAACCTTGAAATTCTCTGAAAGCTTTGCAAGGAACTCTTCCTCTGTTAGTCCGTTGAGATCCTTTGCAAGCCTGTTGTAGTCCATTATGTTCAGGTTTTTGTCAGGGAACAGTACGGCAAGGAAATAGTTGAATTCCTCATCTCCTGTGAAGTCAGGGTTCTGCTTTCTTCTTTCCATGCAGACCCTTGCTGCTGCGGCAGTCCTGTGGTGGCCGTCTGCGATGTAGAGGTTGTCAACCTTTTCAAACAGCTTGGTTAGCTCCTTGAGCTTCACTGTGTCGGAAACAGGCCATACCTGATGTTCGACGCCGTCGTCTGTGATGAAATCGTACTGAGGAATCCTGCTCATCACTTCGTTTACAATGTCCTCGATTTCCTTCTGCCACCTGTAGATCAGGTATATTGTTCCTGTATTGGCGTTGCAGTAATCGATGTGGTGGCTGATGTCTGTTTCCTTTTCCGAACGGGTGAATTCATGCTTCTTGATGGAATTGTTTAAATAGTCATCGACCGCTGTGCAGCCTACTATTCCTGTGAGACCCGTGTCCCCTATGCTCTGCTTGTAGACAAAGAGCGTCGGCTTGTCGTCCTTGACAAGAACGCCTTCCTCAAGCATGTGGTCGAGAAAATCCCTCGAGTGCTTGTTCATTGTCTTTTTGCCGTGCTCGTCCAGCCCGACTTCGGGATGATAGAGGTGAGGGCTGGTCACGCGGAAGAATGCGTATTCGTTCTTCTCAACTATCTCGTTTATTTTGCTTTTTTCAAGAGAATCCATAGGAAGAATAGCTACTTTCTCTGCTATATCTGTCCTTGGCCTCAGGCCTTTGAATGGTTTTACTATTGCCATATCGGTTTCCCCTTCCATTTTATGAATGATATTATCTTCAATGTAACCGGCAGCGCGTCCAATCGGCTGGAGGTTACACAATTTTACTGTAAAACTCCAAGGTTATGCGCAAAAGCTTATTTCTTCTCTTTTAATAAGTCTGACGAATTATTAATTCGTCAGACTTATTAAAAGAAGGGGGTATTTTTTCGACCTTAAATTTGCAAGACCTTTCATCAAGCAAACAAGATCGTTGAGGGGCTAAAAATAAAAAGGACAGCGAACGCGACAAAAGCCGCTTCACTGTCCTCTGTTTTTTTACCTGAGAGTTTCGATATGAATATCTTACACCGCCGGTCCTGCATTTAAGCAGTCTTTTCAGAGTATTGTCCTGCAACGTTATTTTTACCTGAGAGTTTCTGGGGCGGTTGTGAGCTGCACCATTTCTCCTTCGGTTAACAACTGTTATCTCACGTTGCATTCATCCAATCATTATTCAATTTTGCTGCTAATAAGAAGTATATACTCAAACAGAAATAAAATCAATAACTATCAGATAATTAACAGTCTGTTAATTTATTTCACTCAAAATTTGCCAGATTCAGGCGGATGATTGTGGTTATACTCAGCCAGTTCCTTCCTTATATCCTGCATCCTGAAATCTGTGACGGCTATGGTTTCTGCACATTCCTTCAGCTCCCTGACTATGCTTTCCGGCGCATGAATCCCCTTCTTATAGTATATCTGGTGTTCAAGGCTGGCCCAGAAATCCATGGCGATGGTGCGGATCTGAACCTCGACCCTCATTTTCTGCCTTTTGTCAGAGAAAAACACAGGTATCTCGACATCCATATGAAAGCTGCGGTATCCGTTCGGCTTTGGATTGCTTATATAGTCATCCTTGTCTATTACATTGATGTCGTCCTGCTTTTCCAGCATCCCGGCTATGGCGTATATGTCGTCGATGAAGGCGCATACCACCCTGATGCCCGCTACGTCGTTTATGTTTCCCAGAATAGATTCCAGCGTGTAATCGAGCCCTTTCCTCCTGAGCTTTTCCATTATGCTCATCTGGCTTTTGATGCGGCATTTTATGAACTCTATAGGGTTCCTTTTGCTCCTTATCTGGAACTCGTTATTCAGCACCTCAAGCTTCGTCTTGACCTCCAGCATTGCGCAGTTGTACATCATCATGACTTCCTCGTACATATCCTCTTCTAAAAACACATTCTGGATTTCTGATTTCATAATTAACATTCTCCCTTTGTTTTCCTATGCTACTATTATACAGGCTTTTTTGTTTAAGCACAAAACCCCCGGCGCTGAATGCCGGGGGTTTTGATTGGAAAATGAATCATTGGATATTTGTGTGTATTTTAAGGGTATTTTATGGGTATTTTAATTATCTTTATGAGGGTATCTTATTTTACGTAGCTTGCTCCCTTTTCGAGCGCCAGCTTGTTTGACTCGTAGAACTTTTCTTTTCCGTGAGCCTTGAGCGATGCGAGCAGCGTGTCCATTGACACTATGCCTGTCTTTGCAACAAGCGCTCCGAGGAGCACCATGTTGGCTATCGTCTTGCTTCCTATTTCAGCTGCAATTGTCTGGGCAGGTATTGAGATGATCTCTATGTCTGTC
>Ga0316601_100000088_pt1 | contig 33450 bp, 35 predicted proteins | sample OWC_soil_day5_no_FD_207663 | JGI IMG/M metagenome (GOLD analysis project Ga0316601, IMG submission 207663) | Wetland soil microbial communities from Old Woman Creek delta, Ohio, United States - OWC_soil_day5_noCT | ecosystem: Environmental > Terrestrial > Soil > Wetlands | place: USA: Ohio... | reverse complement strand
AGTGGCACGGTCATCACCCACCGCGTTTCATGCACCATGGGAAACCGAGCTGCATCCTGGTGCTTGCCGAGGAACGTGAGGATCACCAGGCGGAACATGTAGAACGCCGTCAGCCCCGCAACCAGAAACGCCACGATGGGAACAACAACGTGCCCCGTCATCCCTCCGAAGGCGAGAGTCCCCGCGAGGATCTCATCCTTGCTCAGGAAGCCGGACGTCAGAGGAACACCGGAGATCGCCAGGGTGAACATGAGGAACGTCCAGAAGGTGACGGGCATCCGCTCCCGCAAGCCCCCCATATTCCGGATATCCTGCGCATCGGTGTGATGGTCATGCTGCTCATGAAGGGCATGGTGCATCGCATGGATGACGGAACCGGATCCGAGAAAGAGTCCTGCCTTGAACATGGCATGGGTCACGAGATGGAAGAAGCCGGCGGTATACGCCCCGACTCCGAGGCCCATCACCATATAGCCCAGCTGGCTGATTGTGGAATACGCAAGGACTTTCTTGATGTCGTTCTGCGCGATGGCGATCGTCGCCGAGATGAACGCAGTGATCACGCCGATGTACGCGATCACCAGCAATGCTTCGGCGGTCATGAGCGGGAACGTGCGCGCGATAAGATAGACACCGGCTGCAACCATGGTCGCGGCATGGATTAACGCGCTCACCGGTGTCGGGCCTTCCATCGCATCGGGAAGCCAGACATGGAGGGGGAACTGTGCGGACTTGCCGACCGCGCCGCAGAAGATCAGCACCCCGGCGGCGGTCATCCATCCCTCACTCCCGTACGGCAGCGTCCCCGACTGAAGCCCGGCAAAGATCTCCTTCAATCCGAACGTGTGGAATGTGGTGAAGAAAATCAGCATGCCGAGGAGGAAACCGAAGTCACCGATGCGATTGGTAATGAAGGCTTTGATTCCCGCATTGCTGGCGCTCTTCTTTTCATACCAGTGGCCGATCAGGAGGTACGAGCAGATGCCCACAAGCTCCCAGCCGGCGTACAACAGGAACAGATTGTTCGACAGCACGATCGTCAGCATCGAGAAGGTGAACAGGCCGAGATAGCCGAAGTAGCGCGAATACCGCACGTCACCTTCCATATAGCCGATCGAGAACCAGTGCACCAAAGCGCTGATGATCATGACCACGACCATCATGATTGCCGCAAGGTTGTCCAGACCGACACCGAGCACAATGGTGATCGGACCGATCCCCGGGAGATTGTGCATGTTTATCCAGGGGAAATTCAGGACCGCTTCCTGGCCGGGCATCACCGTGAGTTTCTGGTAGAGCACGACCAGGGAGATGAGGAGAGCGACCGTGCTGATCCCCGTTGCCAGCCAGTCACCCTGGCGGGGAAGCTTCCGGCCAAAGAACATCATCAGCACGAAGCCCGCAAGGGGAAGGAGGAGAACGGCGAGGGAAAGGTGTATCAGCGTCTCAGAAGACATCAGAATGTTTCCTTCTACCTTCTATGGTCATTCTTTCAGGGAACTGACTTCGTCCACGTTCACCGTCTGGAACCGGTGGTAGATATTCAGGACGATGGCTAGGGCGATCGCTGCCTCGCCGGCGGCCAGGACAATCACAAAGACAGCCGCGACCTGGCCGTCCAGGTTAAGCCCGCCGTAGTGCGAGAACGCAATGAAATTCAGGTTGGCGGCATTCAGGATGAGTTCAATGCCCATCAGCACGAGAATCGCGTTCCGCCGCGTGATGATGGCAAAGATCCCGAGTGCGAACAGGATTGCGCTGATGGCAAGAAAGTGCGCAAGCTGCACGTTGGGCAGCCATGCCAGCACTTCAGAAATGGGTGATGCATCCATAGGAGTTCGTCCGGATTACGGTTTACGGATCCGCCGCGCGAGAAATGCAGCCCCGATCAGCGCTGCCAGAAGAATGACTGAGGCCACCTCAAAGGGAAGCACAAAACGCGTCATCAGCAGCTCCCCGAGAGTGCGTGTCGTTGCTGTCGCCGTCGTGACCGGCTCAGGAACCTGGCTCCAGGTGGCGTAGAAGACAGCGGCAAGGGAGCCGAACACGATGGCCGCCAGGATCATGGCAGGAACCGTATGAATCGTCCCTGTCTTGATATCCACACTGATGACTTTGCTCGTCAGCATGACCCCGAAGAGCAGGAGCACGAGAATGCCGCCGACGTAGATCAGGATCTGGGTGACTGCCAGGAAGTCCGCATGCAGAAGGACGTAGAGTCCTGCCACCCCGAAGAACGTGAAGAGGAGGGAGCAGGCCGCGTACATAAGGTTGCGGGAGAACACCACGACGAATGCGGAGAGGACCGTTATGGCAGCAAAGGCGTAGAAGACAATGTCGAACGTGTCCATAGGGATCAGGGGTTTGTGTCGTTCTTAGGTGGAGCAGCTGGCGGCGTGGATGGTGCGGCCGGCGGAGTTGCGGCTGCGGGTGTTGATCCGGCTGCCGGTGCTGGAGCTGCCGGCGGAGTTGTTGCCGGCGCCGCTGCAGGTGTTGATACGGCTGCCGGTGCTGGAGCTGCCGGCGGAGTTGTTGTCGGCGCCGCTGCGGGTGATGGTCCGCCCGCCGCAGGTTTTGGCGCCGGCGATGATGGTGATGCCGCGGGCGCAGGTCCACGCGCAGGTGCGGCGGCCGGACGGGCCGCCGCTGCGGCAGCTTTCTTGGCTGCCTGCTCCTTGTCGTACGCCACGAGCCGCGATTTGGCCGCATCGATCTCTGCGGGCGTCATCACGGCAAACCTGTACACCAGATTCTCGCGTTCATACTCGGAGAACTCGTACACATCCGTCATCTTGATGCATTCTGTCGGACATGGATAGACGCACAGCCCGCAGTAGCAGCACTTGGCGATATCGATGTCGAACTGCGAGACATACAACCGCTTCTTTGTGCCCACTGATGTCAGGCCGAGATCGACGTCGGGTGTGGATTTGACGGTCTCGATCGTGATGCAGTCGACGGGACAGGCCATGGCACACTGGTCGCACCCAATGCAGTCGTCCATGTTGACGTAGAGCCTGTTGCGCGCCCGCTCCGGAAGCTTCACTTTCACATCCGGATACTGTATCGTGACGGCACGCGTGAAAAGGTGCCGCCACGTGACCTTCATGCCAATCAGGACGGTATACACTCCGTCCCAGACACCGCGGAAATACCTGCTCATTACTTCAGGCCTGTTCGTTGCACATGTCAGGCAGGTTGCAGCATCACATGCGCACCTGCCGTCGAACTGTTATTGCCCAGCCGCCAGCACCCAGGCACCAACACCCAGGATAATGGCAAAAGAAAAAGGAATCAGGACCTTCCATCCGATATACGTCAACTGATCAACGCGAAGCCGCGGAAGCGTCCACCGCAGCCATATCTGCACAAAAATCACCGCCAGCCCTTTGCCGAGGAACCAGAAGAGCCCCCACCAGGGGCCCGATAGAAATTCTCCGAACGGACTGTTCCAACCGCCGAAGAACAACGTCACCACGATCGCGCTCACCGCAAACATGTTGGCGTATTCGGCAAGGTACATAAGCGCAAAGCGCATCCCGCTGTATTCCGTGTGGTAACCGGCGACGAGCTCGGACTCCGATTCGGGAAGGTCAAAGGGTGTCCGGTTGACTTCGGCGAGGGAAGCCAGGAAGTAGATCACACAGGCGAGGAACAGGAACGGGAATTTCTGGAAGACGAGCCAGTGCCAGACGGGGCCTGTCTGGAGCTGGTTGATCTCCTGCAGGTCGAACGTCCCCACCACCATCACAACCGCGAGGATAGAGAGGGCGACAGGGACCTCATAGCTGACAATCTGTGCTGCAGACCGCATGGCTCCGAACAGCGACCATTTGCTGTTCGACGCCCATCCTGCAAGGATCAGCCCGACAACGACGAGGGAGGAGATGGAGATCACATAGAACAGGCCGAGATTGATCTCCGCACCGACAAAGGCCGCGCTGAACGGGATTGCCGCGTACGCAGCATAGGATCCGGCGAACACGATATACGGAGCCAGCACGAACAGTTTCTTATCCGCCGCTGCGGGGACGAGATCCTCTTTCTGAAGCAGCTTGACGGCATCAGCAATCGTCTGAGACCATCCGTGCCATCCGCCGGTGAGCATGGGACCAAGACGGTCCTGCATATGGGCGGAGATCTTGCGTTCCCACCAGACGCCAAACAGGGCAAACGGGATCACCCAGATGAGAGGCACGAGGGCCATCAGGACGTACACCAGCGCTTCGTTGTTGAGAAGCTCAAGAAGGAAGTTTTTCATAGGCAATCGGGGTTATCGGTCCACTTCGCCAAGGACAACGTCGGTGCTGCCGAGGATCGCGATGATATCGGCAATCATGGCGCCGCGGCACATAGCCGGGAGCGCTGAAAGATTGACAAAACAAGGGGGCCGCACTTTGATGCGGAACGGGCTTGCCGTGCCGTCGGATATGATGTAGTACCCCAGCTCGCCCTTCGGGGTCTCGGTGCGCATGTATATCTCACCCGCCTCGGGTCTGATGCGTTTGGGGATCGCCGACTGCACGTCTCCTTCGGGGAGTTGCTTCGCAGCCTGCTCGATAATGTTCACGCTCTGCTCCATCTCGTGCACACGCACCATGTACCGGTCCCAGCAGTCCCCCACCTTCCCCTTCTCCCCTTTGCCGAAGGGAATGTCAAAATCGAACCGGTTGTAGATGGAATACGGATCATTTTTCCGGATATCCCACTGCACGCCGGACCCGCGAAGCACCGGTCCGCTTACGCCAAAGTTGACTGCGACATCTCCGGGAAGGACGCCCACACTGGCCGTCCGGTCGATGAAGATCTTGTTGTATGAGAGAAGATCATTCAGCTCTTTGATGTTCGGACGGAAGTACTTGCAGAACTCGAGGACCTTGTCCTTGAAGGTCGGCTTCACGTCATGGGAGAGTCCGCCGATCCACATGTAGTTGTACAGGAGCCTCGCCCCGCAGGTTTCCTCGAAGATATCCAGCACGTGCTCGCGGTCGCGCATACAATAGAGAAACGGCGTCCATGCCCCGATGTCCAGGCCGTATGTGCCGATGGCGATGAGATGACTGACGATCCTCGAGAACTCCGCCATAATAACGCGGATGTACTCCACGCGTTCCGGGACCTGGATCTTCAGCATCTTTTCCATGGCGACGACATAGCCGAATTCGTTGCTCATCGCTGCGACATAATCCAGGCGGTCAACATACGGAATGACCTGCTGGTAGTTCGCCATGTGCTCGCAGTGTTTCTCAAAACAGCGGTGCAGATAGCCGATGCGGGGTATTACATCAGCCACAATCTCGCCGTCCACCACGATATCCAGCCGGAGGACGCCGTGTGTGGAGGGATGCTGAGGCCCCATGCTGATGACCATTTCTTCGGTCCGGAGCGCACGCCCCAGCCCGGGAATGGTCGTGGGACGACGTCCCTTTTCAACTTCCGTCAGTGTCGCGTCCATCAGTAGGGTACTTTCATGCCATTGTAGAACTCGGGAACCTGATAGTCCTTCCGCAGGGGGTGCCCGTCCCAGTCATCCGGCATCAGGATTCGGCGCAGGTCCGGGTGCCCATCGAAGATCATGCCGTACATATCGAAGGCCTCACGCTCCTGCCAGTCAGCGGTTCTCCAGATGGAAGCCACGGACTGCACGTGCGGGTGCGTTTCGGGAACGAATGTCTTCAGGACGATCTTGTGGTTCCGTTTCATGGAGTACAGATGGTACACGGCCGCGAGTGTGCCTTTGGTCATGTCCACGCCGCTCAGCAGCGTCAGGAGATCGAACTGCGTCCTTTCATCGTCGCGGAGAAAGCGTGCGACGTCCAGGATGCGGTCGGGAGCGACCGACACCCAGGGATCAATCACGCCGTCGAGCTTTGCCTCAAGAATGCCATCACTGAAGGTGGTCTTCAGGAGATCGTACAGTTCTTGCGCTATCATGGGTTCTGATGGTTACGTGTAGTGGTAGGGTGATTACGCGGTCTGTTTCAGAATGAGGCGTTCTTTCCGAATTTTCTCTTTGAGCTTCAGCAACCCTTCCATCAGGGCTTCCGGCCGCGGCGGGCACCCGGGGACGTAGACATCGACGGGGATGACCCGGTCGACTCCCTTCAGCACATGGTAGCCATGCTCCCAGTACGGACCGCCGCAATTCGCGCAGCTCCCCATGGAGAGGACATAGCGGGGTTCGGCCATCTGATCGTACAGGGTCTTGATCCGCGATGCCATCTTCAGCGTCACGGTTCCAGCCACAATCATCACATCCGCCTGCCTGGGTGAGCTGCGGAAGAAGGTGCCGAACCGGTCGAGATCGTAGTGGGAGGCGCCGGTGGCCATCATTTCGATGGCGCAACAGGCCAGACCGAATTGCATGGCCCAGAGGGAGGAAAGGCGGCCCCATGCGAGCACATCGTCAACGGACGTCAGGAGAACGTTTCCGTTTTCAAAGCGTTGATTCAGCAGTCCCATCGTATTCCTGTCAGGCGACTAGTTCTTCTTCAGTGAGCGGGGTCTCCCGCACGCCAATGCCACGTTCATAGCGTGGGATGTTCGGCGCGGGTTTGTCCCATTCAAGATCCCCCCTCTTCCATACATAGGCATACCCGACCAGGAGAATTGCCAGGAAGACGAGCATTTCGAAGAAGGCAAACCAGCCGAGGGCGCTGTACACAACGGCCCATGGAAAGAGGAATACCACTTCGACATCGAAAATAAGAAACACCAGAGCGATGACGTAGAAGCGGATGTTGAATCTGATCCGGGTGTCCCCGAGGGGACTCTCCCCGCATTCGTAAATAGCGTTCTTGGAGGGATAGGGCCGGTGCGGACGCAGAAGCCATGCAAACACCATTGAAATGGCACCGATCCCTGCGCCGACCAGAATAAAGATCAAAACTCGACCATACTCGGTGAGCATGTACCAGGATCTCCGGAAACCACCAGGTGAGAGGGTTTGTGAGATGAACAGCGTGTGTCAAGAAACGCGTTACAATATAAAAAGAATGCTCAGGAATGTCAACTTCACGTCTACCTTGAATGAGGCACTCTGGAATGAGGCACCGTAAATCAGGAATTGCGAATCTGGCATCGTGAATCAGGCACTGCGGATCGAGCATCGTAAATCAGGCACTGCGAATCAGGCACAGTGCATCAGGCATCGTGAATCAGGCATTGCGAATCAGGCACCGTGGATCAGGCAATATGAATCAAGCACCGTGGATCAGGCAATCGCGGAACAGGCGCACTGGAGGACGCCGTTCAGGTCGTTTTCTTCACAAGGTACCGTTTCACTTTTTGCGTCGTGGTCTTCTCGAATTCGTGATCCCTCAGATGGAACTTGCGTATCTGTTTAAAACCCGGCAGCGTGCTGTTCACGGCAGCGACCTCCTTGCCGATGACCTCTTTCATAAGGTCCTCGGTGATCTCCACCGCTCTCGTCTCAGAGAGCTCGATGAATGCCTCTGCATCGGGGACGACCATCACCGCAATGATCTCGTCGTGCTTCTCGTCCGGCTCGGCATAGACCATCGATTCCATGACGAAGGGGCTGCGGTTGAGGAGGTCTTCGATTTCCTCCGGGAAGACGTTCTCTCCCCTCCGTGAAATGATCACGTTCTTCTTCCGGCCGCTGATGTGCAGGAAACCATCTTCGTCCTGGTACCCCAGATCACCAGTCTTGAACCACTCTCCGTCGAATGCATCCTGTGTGGCCTGCTCATTCTTGTAGTATCCGAGCATCACGTTCGGCCCTTTCGCCCAGATTTCTCCGACGCCGTTCGCGTCCGGCTCGTTGATGCGCAGTGTGACGCCGGGCAGCGGCATGCCCGCGGCATCGTCCTTGAATGCGTCAAGCCGGTTCAGCGCCAGAATTGGCGATGTTTCTGTCAGTCCGTACCCCTGGACGAAGTTGAACCCGAACTCCCGCAACCCCTTTGCCACGAGCGGATCCGGGGCGGCCCCGCCGGCAATGAAGACTCGGATGGATCCTCCGAATTTCTCGTGTAACTCCCGGAACACCGCGCGCTTGCAGCTCTTCCAACCGGCCCGTTCAAGGAAGTTGCTGGTCTTGATCAGCGGCCCGATGATCTTGGATGTCAGCTTCTTTTCGTTGATGGATTTGTTGATGCGTTTGAACATCTTGTCAAACATCAAGGGGACACTGAGCAGCATGGTCGCATGCGACGCCTGCAGGTCGTCAACGACGGTCTTGAGAGACTTGGCGTAGTGAACGGATGCGCCGCAATAGAGCGGACAGAGGAATCCGCAGGTACATTCGTACGTATGATGCATTGGCAGCACAGACAGGAACCGGTCGTCGGGCGTCACCAGAAGCATCCGCACCATGGCCATCAGATTCGCGGCCAGGTTGCCCTGACTCAGCATCACCGCTTTCGCCCGTCCGAGTGAGCCGGAGGTGAAGATGAGCTCTGCCAGCGCATTCGGATTGATCTGCGGCAGGTCCGACACGCTGCACCCCTTGCTCGATTCAATGAGCTCCATCATCGAAAGAGAGCCCTCGCGTTCCGCAGACAGATCCATATTGATGTAGGTCTTCAGCTTGTGCAGCGACCCCCGCCGTTCCCTGAGGACCGGCTCGAAGGTATCCGAGTAGATGACAGCGACCGCATCCGATTCATGCAGCACGTTCAGAATATCATTGAGGGGCAGGTTCCGGTCTACTGGAGCGACGACATAGTCGAAGCACATGCAGGTCAGATAGGCTATACCCCACTGCACGCGGTTTTCCCCGACGACGGCAATGTGACTTCGTTCGGGAATCCCGAGACCCCGCAGCGCACTGCCAAACTTCAGGATCGTATTGAGCAGCGAACCGTACGTCTGCCGTGCAATAGGGGTTTCTTTGAGATCCTCGATGGCGAGCTTGTTGCCATGAACGCGTGCGGAACGAAGGACCATATCCTGAACGGAGGTGATGGTCGGGACGGTGTTCAATGTGAACTGTGGTTTCATCGGTCTGGTCCGTTGTGATCGACGTGAGAGCCTGGCAGAGTGGTCAGAGCGTGACGCGTTCTGCATGGTGCGACAGCTCCCGTGCAGACGCATGTTCGATTTCGGCATGGAGGCTGTTCCCGTGCGCATCCATGGTGACAATTGCAGGAAAATCCTTTACGGTGATGTGCCACATGGCTTCCGGGATGCCAAAATCCAGGAAGTCGACGCCGCTGACGTCCGTGATGCAGCGGGTGTAGTACTGTGCGGCTCCCCCGATGGCATTCAGGTAGACTGCCCCGACTTCTTTCAGTGCCGCAAGAGTTTTCCCACCCATCCCCCCCTTGCCGATCACTGCGCGGATGCGGAATTTGCGCAGGAGGTCACCCTGATAGGGCTCCTCGCGGCTGCTGGTGGTGGGGCCGGCCGCATTGATGAACCACTTTTCCCCCCTCTTCAGTGACACGGGGCCGCAATGATAGATTGCCGAACCTTCGAGCGGAACCGGGGAGTCATGCGTCAGCAAATAATGATGCAACGAATCCCGCCCCGTATGCATCGGCCCGTTCAGCAGGACAACATCCCCCACCTTGAGCGCGCGGACCTGCACTTCGTCGAGCGGCAGAGTCAGACGGATCTCCCGGCCCGTGATCGGCAATCCTTCACCCCTGGCCATCTTCACAGTCGGTGTGTCTTCCTTGTAGAGCCATCGGCGGATCGCCCCTGTGGCGGGGTCGAGCACAACCCCCAGCCGCCGGAATGCCCAGCAGTCATAAGCAACAGAAACGAAGAAGCTCGCGGGGAGCCGGTGATATGCTCCGATCTTGCAGCCGATCAGGGTTGCCTTTCCCCCGAATCCCATCGTGCCGATTCCCAGCGTGTTGGCCTTGTCCATGATGTAGTGTTCCAGCTTCGCCAGATCGGGAACCGGGTTGATGTCATCGAGCGTTCGGAAGAGCTGCTCTTTGGCATAGTGATAGCCGGACGCCCGGTCTCCGCCGATTGCCACGCCGATTGCACCGATGCTGCACCCATGACCCTGTGCCTCCCACACTGCGTGCAGGATGCATTTTCGGACGCCGTCGATGGTGCGATCAGCCCGTCCAAGGTACGGGAGCTCTGCAGGGAGTGAGTACTGAATGCTCTTGTTCTCGCAGCCGCCTCCTTTGAGGATCAGCCTGACCTCCACCTCGTCCTTTTCCCACTGTTCGAAGTGAATAACCGGAGCCCCCTCCCCCAGGTTGTTGCCGCTGTTCTTTCCGGTCAAAGAATCGACCGCATTGGGCCGGAGTTTTCCTTCTTTGGTAGCATCGGCAATCGCCTCCCGGATCGCCGCACTCATGGCCATCTGGTTGGCACCGACCGGGGTCTTGATCTCAAAGGTCGGCATTCCGGTGTCCTGGCAAATCGGGACCGTTCCATCACAAGCCATGTCCACGTTGACGGCGATGGTCTCCAGGGCAAGCATTGCCTGCGTCCCTGGGGTCTCCCGCTCGCGCGCCCCGTTGATAGCCCGACGGACATCGGGGGGAAGGTTCGAGGAGGTCTCTACGATCAGCGAGAACATGCTGGTCTTGAATTGATCCATGAGGCATCTCCCTTAGTGGGTGTAGTCGGGTTTGACAGCGTACGGCACGGGATCCGGATATCCGGCTTGCTGGAATCCGCGCAGACGGAGTGCGCAGCTGTCGCAGACTCCGCATGCAACATCTTCACCCTGATAGCACGACCATGTGAGTGCAAGCGGTGCGCGGAGTTCCATCCCGAGTCTGACGATTTCCGCTTTGGTCATGTGTATCAGCGGCGTCTTCAGTGTTATCGCCGTGTCCGGTTTCGTGCCCTCGCGGATGACTGCGGCAAATGCATCAAAGAAACTCTGCCGGCAGTCCGGATAACCGGATGAATCTTCCTCCACCGCGCCTACGTAGACGGACGATGCTCCGAGTACTTCTCCCCAGCTCACGCCAACGGCGAGGAGATTTGCGTTCCGGAACGGAACATATGACGTGGGAACATCCCGGCCATGAAGGTCGGCCCGCGCAACTGGCACGGTCACATCAGTCAGGCTTGAACCCCCGATGGCTGCCAGATGCGCCAGCGATACAACCAGCGTGCTGCCTGCCCCGAAATGCGCTGCAAGCTCGCGGAACGCCCGGAGTTCGCGCGCTTCCGTCCGTTGACCGTAGTTTGCGTGGAGAAAGGCGAGATCAGAGTGTTCGCGCGCCGCGATGGCGGCCGTCACGCAGCTATCCATTCCCCCACTCACCAGAACTACTGCTGGTTTGTGGATCATCAAACACCCCGTTTGTCCGGAGCCCAGAGAAGTTTGTGGAGCTGAATCTGGAGGCGGACCGGAAGTCCACGGTCAAGTATCCACCGGGCCAGCGTTGCCGGGTCAAGTTCACCGAAGACAGGAGAGAACAGCACCGGACATTGGTTTGTCAGCCCATACCGTCCGACAATATCACACGCCCAGTCAAAATCCGCTCTGTCTTTCAACACGAACTTGACCTCGTCCGTCGGGCGGAGGTGCTCGATGTTCGACCAGAGATTCCGGGAAACCATGCCGCTTCCCGGGGGCTTGAGATCCATGATGCGGTGGACACGCCTGTCCACGGCCGCGATATCCAGACTGCCCCCCGTTTCAAGAAGCGTCTCGTAGCCGGCGTCACAGAGAGACGCCATCAATTCATGAACACCCGACTGGAGCAACGGTTCGCCGCCGGTGATCTCAACGAGCGAACAATGAAAGCCGGCAATTTCCTGAAGAATTGCCGCAATGGTCATGACCCGGCCTTCGGTGAAGGCGTACGCCGTGTCGCACCAGGTGCAACGAAGGTTGCAGGCTGTGAGACGTATGAAGATACAAGGGCGTCCTGCATAGCTGGACTCGCCCTGGATGCTGAGGAAGATTTCGTTGACGACGAGTTCAGTCATACCCGAGAGGGATGCGCGGCCCGGGTATTGTAGTGAGTTTCGGAAGGAAAAGCAAGGTGACGGGGCAGTACCGGAAACACAAGATCGGACACACAAGATCGGAAATCTACACCGGAACGGAAACTACACAGCGACGGGGATCGAACGGCGTCGGTGAAGAACAGCTGTGGCGGCCGCTGCAAGTACCGCCCCATCAACGGGTTTCAGGAGAAAATCATCCACCCCGAAACGCTTCCCCGCCAGCAGAATGTCGCTATCCAGCCGGATGGCCTGGAACATGAAGGGGGTCTGGGCGAGTCCGCTGTTCGTCCGCATCCAGAGGAAGAGATCACACCCCCTGGCGCCACAGTCGAAATTAACCTCCGAAACGACAATATCGGGAGTGATCAAGGACAACAACTCTACTGCCTCGTCGTAGCTGGCAGCGCCGGCGAAAGAGTACCCATGCCGCGGCAGCGCAGCGGCCAGCTGTGAAAGGAGCCGTTCATCCTGGTCTACCACCACAATCAGATCGCCGCGGTGGTTGCCCGACACACCGTGCCGGCGACCATTGCCGTTCCCCTGTCCGCTGCCATTGTCGTTTCCGGAGACGGTATTCGCCGCGCCCGGATTCTCGATTCCGCGGGAGGCATGCCGCAACAGCGCGTTGAATTGCTCTTCAACTGTCTGCTTCAGCACCGCGCAGACCTGATTCCCCGGATCGAGGGCAAAGACCTGATCGATGGCTCGCCGTGCTGCGGGAAAACGTCCCATCGCACAACACTCTTCAGCTCTTTCCAAATAATGCTCGGTTTTCGCTTGCACGTAAATTTCACGGGGCGTCATTGAGACAGCGTCCTTCTGATCAGGGAGAGGAGGTGCGATTGGCACCGCTTGGTGATCCAATGTACTCAGGCAGCGGGGACTACACTGTGCCCCATATCACTTCAAGAACGCCAATTTTGGCGATGACAGCGTTTTCAGGGGTAGTTTCGGGGGTGTTACCGATGTGTGCCGAGGATTGGTAGAAGGAGAACAACCAATGTGCTGGATCCGGGTTGACTGAATGAGCGAATGGACGGCCGCATGAGGACACGAGCAGCGTCCGATAAACGGGACAACGCAAGCCACTGCACCCGACCGTTCGCCAGACCGAGTGGTGAGAATGCGGTGAGAATACGGTGGGACAGAAGTCAGTACATATGATGGGGCCAGAAGCCGGACGATTGAGATTGGGGGAATGCGACACGCGCGGAGTGAACGCCCACATCGCCGCGGGCTTCATGCTGCTACCGCATGAACCAGGTCCTACGGTTCAAGGAATCCCGACATGAGCAGAATGGCCAGAACGAGCCCAAGCGCGAATCTGTACCACACAAAGACCAACGTGGTATGACGCATCAGATATCTCAACAACCATGCAATCGCCGCATATCCCGCAATGCCGGAGACAACAGTGGCAATCACCAGGTTGGCAACGCCGAAGTGGAAAACATCTGCACCGGTCTGCATCATTCCGGCAATCTTGTACATCTGGAAGAATCCGCTGGCGAGTACCGCAGGCACACTCAGAAGGAACGAGAACCGGGCTGCAGCTTCACGGGTGAATCCGAGTAACAGACCCGCTGTAATCGTCGTGCCTGAACGGGAAGATCCGGGGATAAGCGCCAGGGCCTGGGCACATCCGACGAGGAGGGCGTCCCAGAGCCCGACATGTGTGATGGTGCGTTCATGCCGCGCAACTTTCTCCGCCAGCCAGAGCAACGCCGCCAGTACCACAAGACTTCCGATGATCACCGGAATGCTCTTCGTAAGAGCCCCTTCGATCTGGTCTTCGAAGAGCAGGCCCACGACACCGACGGGTATGGTACCGATGACGATCGCAAGAGCCAGCCGGCTCTCCCGGGACCACCCTTGCCCGCGGCGCGTGGCCGCGCCGGTTGTCAGGTCGCGGATCAGTCCCATGAGAATTCCCACGAGATCCTTCCAGAAGTATACCAGCACGGCCGCCATGGTGCCGAGCTGCATCACGGCGATGAACGCCGTCCACGCCGCGGCATGATCGAGATCTACAAGTCCCAGCACCTTGCCGGCAATGGTGAGATGTGCTGTACTGCTGATCGGGAGGAATTCCGTCAGGCCTTGAATGATGCCGAGAAGAACAGCCAGGAGAGGATTCACGTGGATTCCCGTAGTAGTTCTAGCCGAGAATGGCGATCAGCACGCCGGCGGCAATTGCCGTCCCGATCACACCGGCGACGTTCGGTCCCATGGCATGCATGAGCAGATAGTTCTGCGGATTGTACTCCTGTCCGACGTTGTGCGACACCCGCGCGGCCATGGGAACGGCTGAAACCCCGGCTGAGCCGATCAGCGGGTTGATCTTCCCTCCCGTCATGCGGTACATCACCTTGCCCACGAGGACACCGCCGGCAGTGGAGAAGCCGAAGGCAACCACACCGAGACTGATGATCTTCAACGTCTCCCACCGGAGAAAGACATCCGCAGCCATCGTCATCCCCACGCACGTCCCCAGAAAGAAGGTCACAATGTTAATGAGCTCATTCTGGGCCATGTTTGTCAGCCGCTCCACGACGCCGCTCTCCCGCAGGAGGTTGCCGCCCATCAGCATAGACAGCAGCGGGGCTGCCGGCGGAACGATGAATACACCGATGACGGTAACCACAAGCGGGAAGATAATCTTGATCTTTTGGGAGACCGGTTTCGGCGTCTCCATAACCACACGCCGTTCTTTATCCGTTGTCAACGCACGCATAATGGGCGGTTGAATAAGCGGGACGAGCGCCATGTACGAATACGCCGCGACGGCGATGGGACCGAGGAGATGCGGAGCAAGCTTGAGAGTGAGATAGATCGCCGTAGGGCCGTCAGCCCCCCCAATGATGCCGATCGCAGCCGCTTCTTTGAGGTCAAAGCCGAGGAGCACCGCCGAAAAGAGCGCTACAAAGACCCCAAATTGCGCAGCCGCTCCCAGGAGAAACGTTTTCGGGTTCGCCAGCAAAGGTCCAAAATCGGTCATCGCCCCGATTCCCAGAAAGATCAGGGGAGGAAAGATCTCGAGTTCAATGCCCTTGGAGAGATAATAGTAGAGCCCGCCGATTTCATTGCCCTGGGGAACTGTCAGCAGCCCGTTTCCCGGGAGGTTCACGAGGAATGCACCCAGACCGATGGGAAGCAAGAGGAGGGGTTCGAAGCCGCGTTTGATCGCCAGATAGATCAGCAGCGATGCGATTGCCAGCATGGCGACCTGGCCCCATGTGAGGGACCAGAATCCCATCCCCCCTACAAATTTCTCGAGGTTCTCTAACATGAGTCCGCGCTTCCGTTATTCGAACGTGAGCAGCATTTGTCCTGACTCGATCTTGTCGCCGACCTTCACCTTGATGCTCTTGATCTTGCCGGTCTGTGGCGACGAGATATTGGTCTTCATCTTCATTGCTTCGAGCACGAACAGGACATCGTTCTGCTTCACGGCGTCTCCTTCTTTGACGGGGATCTGCAGGATGACGCCGTTGATCGGGGACGTCAGCGATTTCTTGTCGGCAGCCCCGCCCTTGCTCTTGCCTGCAGTCGGCAGTGCGACGGGGGCATGCACTGGCGTGACGTAGCTATCCACGGTGCGAACCGGCGGCCGGAATGCGGGCTGGCTCTCAATCATCTCATCGTCCTGCACAACCTCCACATCGACTTCGTACCGTTTTCCGTTCACGGTGATCATCAGTTTTTTCATTGTCAGCTCTTCCTTCTTGCGATAGCGTGCGATGCCATAATATTCAAACGCCCTGTCACTGCCCAGGACTGGTCAGATGCTCCCTCCGTCAGGAAACGGATCCTCCGGATTCTGACCGGCGGTCTGAGCATTGCGGCGACTGCGGCAGAAATGACCGCAACGATCTCGTCATTGAGTTCGTCATCGACTTTGTGCGTTTCCACCTTTTCCGAATACTTTTTGATCCGCTTCATGTTGAGCGTACGGTCCGTCCATTCCATCAAGCGAATCATGCCTGCAAGAAGCAGGAGTGCAGAAAACACAACGATCATCCCGACGACGAGAAGCAGGATGCTCTGAGTGAGATTCTCGACCATAGCAGGTGTCCTAGTCTGTTAGAGCGGAATCAGGCCGTGCTTCTTTTGCGGCCGCAGGTCGCGTTTGTTCCGCAGAGATTCCAGAGCGACGGAGAGATATGCGCGGGTCTTCTTCGGTTCAATCACCGCATCCACCATGCCTTGCTGCGCCGCCTGGTACGGGTTGGAGAACTGGACCTTGTATTCGGCGATCAGTTCCCGGCGTCTCGCCTGTGGATCTGCCGCACTTCTGATGTCGCCGCGGTAGAGCACGTTGACCGCGCCCTCGGCGCCCATGACGGCAATTTCTGCCGTCGGCCATGCCGCAACCCGGTCGGCCTCCAGCGCTTTTGCACACATGGCCAGGTAGGCCCCGCCGTAGGCCTTGCGGATCACGAGGGAGATCTTCGGAACCGTTGCCGCAGAGAACGAGAAGAGCATCTTCGCACCGTGACGGATGATGCCGCCGAACTCCTGTTCGACGCCGGGCAGGAAGCCCGGCACGTCCACAAATGTGACCAGCGGGATGTTGAATGCGTTGCAGAACCTGATGAACCGAGATGCCTTGTCCGATGCATCGATATCAATGGCACCGAATTTCTCGGCCGGCTGGTTCGCCACAATGCCGACCACTCTGCCGTTGAGCCGTGCGAAGCACACGATGATGTTCTTCGCGTAGTGGCTGTGTACCTCAAAGATGGACCCGGGATCGAAGACCATCTGGAGGATGTCGAACATGTTGTACGGGTCGCGCGGATCATCGGGAACCACCCGGTTCAGTCCTTCGTCCTCGATGAGGGTCAGGTCGCCCGTTCCGTGGAACGGCGGGTCCTCGGTATTATTGCTGGGAATGTAGCTCAGGAGGCGCTGGACGATCTCGATGGCATCGGCATCATCCCTGGCGATGAAATGCACGTTCCCGCTATGCGCAGCCTGTGCAAGAGCGCCGCCGAGCTCCTCCGCAGTGATGCTCTCGCCAGTCGCTTCCTTGATGACCTCCGGACCCGCGATGAACATCTGACCGGTCCCCCGCACCATCACAATGAAATCCGTCAGGGCGGGAGAATAGGCGGCGCCGCCTGCGCAGGGGCCGGCGATAACGGAGATCTGGGGCACGACTCCTGAGAGGAGTGTGTTGTGGTAGAAGATGCGGCCATACCCCTCCAGGGAATCCACCCCCTCCTGGATTCGCGCGCCACCGCTGTCATTGATGCACACATACGGCGCACCGGCCTTCAGCGCCATGCCCATGATCTCGCAGATCTTCCATGCGTGCATCAGCCCCACGCTCCCTCCCATCACGGTGAAATCCTGCGAGGAGGCATAGACCAGCCGTCCTCCGATTGCCCCCAGCCCCGTCACAACCCCGTCGGCCGGGAGGTCTTTGCTCGCCATGCCGAAAGAGGTGGAATGATGCTGGACGAAACGGAACAACTCGTCGTAGAACCCGTTGTCATAGAGGAAATGGAGCCGTTCATGGGCGGTCATCTTCCCCGCCTTGTGCTGGGCATCAAGCCGCTCCGGACCTCCGCCGAGATTCACATGAGCATTCTTTTCTTTGAGTATCCTGAGCTTGTCACCTACCGTTTCCATGTTCTCTTCCTTATCGTACGGTGTGCACGGTCAGTTATGGGAGCAGAGCTCGGTGAGCACGCCGAGTGTGGACTTGGGATGGAGAAAGGCGATTGCCAGTCCTTCCGCTCCTTTTCTGGGTTGTGCGTCGATGAGCTGGATCCCCGCTGTGCGCACTTCTTCGAGCGCGCCGGGGAGATCTCCCACCGCGAACGCGATGTGGTGCATCCCCTCACCCTTTTTCTCTATGAACTTGCCAATGGGTCCATCCGGTGATGTGGGCTCCAGCAGCTCGATTTTCGTCTGCCCAACCCGGAAGAATGCTGTGCGCACTTTCTGATCGGCCACCTCTTCTATGGCATAACACGGCGTCCCGAGCAGACGCTCGTAGAGCGGGATGGCATCCTGGAGGCTCTTCACTGCAATACCGATATGTTCAATATGCGTAGGCGTCATGATTTGTTTCCGACCTGTCGATGTTCGAATGCGCTGAGTAGCTTCTGTACTGCGCTTGCTGCTGTGATGGTCCCTGCAGCCACTTCCTGTTCGACACGCGGCAGGAGGGCCACGATCTCAGGGGCTGTATAGAACATTGACCGCAGGTGTTCCCCCACCATGCTCTGCACCCATTCCAGCATCTGGGCGCGGCGCCGGCCTGCAAACTCTCCATGGTGAAGAGTCTGCTTGTGAAACGCTGTGATGGTCTCCCAGACCTGCGTGATTCCTTCCCCTGTCAGCGCCGAGCAGGTCAGTGTGGGCGTCGTCCACCCCTGCGTGGCCGGGGTAAGGTAGTGCAGAGCGTGCGCAAATTCCGCCCGTGTCGCCTCGGCCCTGGATCTGTTCTCGCCATCCGCTTTGTTGATCACCACACCGTCGGCGAGTTCCATGACGCCCTTCTTGATCCCCTGGAGTTCATCCCCGGCTCCGGTGATCAGCAGAAGGAGGAAGAAGTCCACCATCGACCGGACGGTGATCTCGCTCTGTCCCACACCGACGGTCTCCACCAGCACAACGTCATGGCCGGCAGCTTCGCAGAGGAGCATGGTCTCCCGCGTTTTTCGAGCAACACCCCCGAGGTTGCCTCCGGAGGGAGACGGGCGGATGAAGCATCGCGGATCGCGGGCAAGCTTCTCCATCCGCGTTTTGTCGCCCAGCACGCTGCCGCGGGTCAGGCTGCTGCTCGGATCAATCGCGAGCACCGCCACCTTGTGCCCGGCGGCAGTGAGGTGCGTACCCAGCGTTTCAATGAACGTGCTTTTGCCGGCACCCGGTACGCCGGTGATGCCGATACGTATCGAGTTCCCTGAAAACGGGAGGAGCTCTGTGAGGACCGATTGCGCAAGCGAGGCGTGTGCGGGCGCATTGCTCTCGATGAGCGTGATCGCGCGCGCCAGTACCACGCGGTCCCCTTTCCGCACTCCCTGCACATACTGATCCTTTGTCAGCGTGCGCAGGCGCGGACCGGCCGGCACCGGGTGCACGGGCTCTCCTGAGCCGGGCATCCCGTCATGTGTCCCTTCCACGCCCTTCCGTATCGAAGTGGCGAACGTCCCCTCTGCGTCGGGATCGACCCACTCCGGTTTCCGGTCCTCCTGAGCCATCATCCCAGCCTGTGTCGCAGTTCTTCGAGAATTTTCTTTGCCGCAACCGGGATCACTGTTCCGGGGCCGAAGATTGCTGTCGCACCGTGTTCGCGCAGGAATGCATAATCCTGGGCGGGGATCACGCCGCCGACAACGACGATAATATCCTCGCGACCGAGAACGCGGAGCGCTTCCACGAGTTGCGGCAGGAGGGTCTTATGGCCGCCCGCCAGTGAGCTCATGCCGATGATATGGACATCATTTTCCACCGCCTGCCGTGCAGTTTCATCCGGTGTCTGGAAGAGCGGACCGACATCGACATCGAATCCCAGATCGGCAAACGCGGTCGCAATGACCTTCGCGCCGCGGTCGTGTCCGTCCTGCCCCATCTTGGCGACGAGGATTCTTGGCCGGCGTCCTTCTTTCTTCTCAAACGCGTCGGTCAATGCGCGCACTTCGTGCACTTCTTCTTTCACGATATACTCGCTGCTGTACACGCCTGAAATCGTTTTGACCACTGCCGTATGCCGTCCCCACTCCTGTTCCAGCGCGGCGGATATCTCGCCGAGCGTGGCACGGACGCGTGCTGCCGCAACAGCAAGCTCGAGAAGATTCCCCTTGCCTGTGGCGGCTGAATCGGAAAGCGCATGGAGAGCGTTCTGCACGGTCGCCGCATCCCGGGTGCTGCGCAACTCCTCCAGACGCCGGATCTGGGCATTCCGGACGGCGGTATTGTCCACCTCCAGGATCTCAATCGGATCCTCTTGGGCGAGACGGTACCTATTGACGCCGACGATCGTATCGCTTCCCGAGTCGATGCGTGCCTGCCGCCTCGCCGCAGCTTCTTCGATGCGCATCTTCGGCAGTCCGGTCTCTATGGCTTTCGCCATTCCGCCCAGCGACTCGATCTCCTGGATGTGCCCCCATGCGCGGCGCATCAGCGCGTCCGTCAGCGCCTCCACATAATACGAGCCACCCCATGGATCAATCACCCTGCAAATTCCGGTCTCTTCCTGGAGATAGAGCTGCGTGTTCCGCGCAATCCGTGCCGAGGAATCCGTGGGGAGTGCAATGGCCTCATCAAGGGAATTCGTATGGAGCGACTGTGTGTGCCCGAGCGCCGCTGCCATTGCCTCTATGCAGGTGCGCGCGACATTATTGTACGGATCCTGCTCGGTCAGGCTCCACCCAGAAGTCTGCGAATGAGTCCGCAGGGCCATCGACTTCGGATCCCGCGGGTTGAATTGCCTGATCAGTTTCGCCCACAGCATGCGGGCTGCGCGCATCTTGGCGATTTCCATGAAGTAGTTCATGCCAACCGCCCAGAAGAAGGACAGCCGCGGAGCAAATGCATCGATGGCGATCCCCGCGTTCAATCCCGCTCGCACATATTCGAGTCCGTCCGCGAGCGTGTACGCCATCTCGAGATCCGCCGTCGCCCCCGCCTCCTGCATGTGATATCCCGAAATGCTGATGCAGTTGAACTTCGGCATCTTCTGCGACGTATAGGCGAAAATATCCGCAATGATGCGCATGGATGCGGCGGGAGGGTAGATGTATGTGTTCCGCACCATGTACTCTTTGAGAATATCGTTCTGGATGGTCCCGGACATCTGCTCGAGGGAAACACCCTGTTCTTCGGCAGCCACAATATAGAATGCCATGATCGGCAGAACGGCGCCATTCATCGTCATCGACACGGACATCTGACCCAGCGGGATGCCTTCAAACAGGATCTTCATGTCCAGGATAGAGTCGATCGCCACACCGGCCTTCCCGACATCCCCAACCACACGCGGGTGGTCCGAGTCGTACCCCCGGTGGGTCGGAAGGTCGAAGGCGATGGAGAGTCCCTTCTGGCCGGCAGCCAGATTGCGCCTGTAGAACGCATTGCTCTCTTCTGCCGTCGAGAACCCGGCATACTGCCGCACGGTCCATGGCTGCACAACGTACATCGTCGCGTACGGTCCCCGCAGGAACGGCGGGATCCCCGCGGTGAAGTCCAGATGCTCCAACGCCTCCAGATCGGCCGCCGTGTAGAGAGGCTTCACCGGTATCAGCTCCATGGTCTGCCAGAGCAACCCGGCCTGTGTCCGGAGAGTCTCAGAATCATCGTGGCCGGATCCTGGCGCAGTCCCGGCAGGTGGAGGTGCAAGGGTGAGCGGGATCTTCGAGAAATCGGGGAGTGCGCTCATGCCTTCACCCCCATACGCCCGTACATCCGGTGCAGCACATCCGGCACGTTGGCCCTCAGATGGATGAACTCTTCAACGCCAGCCGCACGGAAACGTTCAACATGATCCGGAGGATACCCTGCGAGGATCACCATCATGGAGGGTTTCCGTTTCTTCACTTCCTTGCATATCTCAGGCACGAGAGCCGGATACGTCTCATCCGTTGAGCAGATGATCAATGCAGGTGCGCCGGAGGCAATAGCCGCGCTGACGGCTCCTTCCGCCGTGGCGTAGCCCGTACCCGCGACGGCCGTGCATCCGCCGGCGGCCACAAATCCGGTCGCGAAATCGGCCCGCACCTTGTGTTGCGCACGCGGGCCCATCGTTGCCAGGAAGACCGCTGGACGGCTTCCCGTCCGCACCGCGTACGCATCTGCCGCCGCCCGCAACTCCTCATACGGGACGGCACGCCGTTGTCGGGCGACAGGCATGACATGCAGAGTATCCCCTCCTCTGCGCGCGCGCCACGCGGTCCGCATCTCGCCGATGGTAGCCCCCTGAGCAGCTGCTTCAACGAGGGCATTCATGATGGAGTCTCTTCCTGTCTCGAGGATGCGCGACAGCCGTTCACGCACCGCAGCCTCAGATGCCCGTTCAGGGATCATCCTGAGTCTCCGGAGGGTTTCCGCACGCCGCGCCCGCACCGTATCGAGTGTGTCTACACCCTCTTCCAGCGGAGTTTCCTGCGGGTTCGCGTAGGTGGTGAGCCCAACCATGACATCCTTGCGAAGCGAAAGCGCTTCTGCCCTGCGTTGCGCCGTCTGCGCGACGCTGTGCTGGGGGAAGCCGCTCTGCAGCGAAGCCGCCATTCCTCCCTGCTGTTCGATCGTCTGAAAGAGATCCCAGGCACGCCGGGCAAGCTCTCCGGTCAGCGATTCCACATACCAGGATCCCCCTGTGGGATCAACGACGCGGTCGACGTGAGATTCGGTCTGCAGCAGGATTTGCACATTCCGCGCAATGCGGCGGGAGAATTCGTCGGGCTGTCTGACCGTCTCGTCAAAGAATCCGACGTGCATGCTGTTGCAGCCTCCCATTGCTCCTGCCAGAGCCTCTGTCGTCACCCTCAGCATGTTGACATACGGATCCACCCGGGTGGCATTGTATGCAGAAGTCCGCACGTGCATCATCATCGCCGCAGATGCATCATGCACGCCAAACGCCCCGGCAACATTCGCCCAGAGGACTCTGGCGGCACGGAGTTTGGCAATCTCAAGAAAGAACTGGGGGCCCACGCTGAATGCGAACCAGACCTGCCGCACAGCCGCATCGGGCGGCACTCCGCGCTGGATCAGCGAACGCACATACTCCGCGCCCGTACCAATCGCAAATGCCAGTTCCTCAATCGCCGAAGCCCCACCGTCGTGATACGGCCGGGTGGACACAGTGATCGTGCGGATGCGTGGTGCATTCCGTTCGGTCCACTCTGCCGCCACCGCCATCTCATCGTACAGCACATCAAGCGGGGAACCAAGAATCCCTTCCTGCGCGAGAAGGCCGAGGGGATCGCTACCGATACAGCCACTGAGCGAAGCCGGCCGGATGCGCTTCATTTTCGCATGGGCAACCGCCAGTGCCAGGAACAGCGGACCTGATGCCCCTCCCTCAAGATAGACCGGAAACGCAGAGAGATCGGCTCCATCCAGCGCCTTGCTTAAGCCTGCGACGGACGCAATGGAGACCCCTTCACTTCCGACCATCGCAATGTCCGCCTGGTCAGGATCCTCCCCCATCCTGGAAGCCCTGTCAAGGGGGAGAAAGACGGCATTCTGCCCGCGCTCAAGGTCATTCCTGAGTGCGCGGTTGAATTCTTCATAGGTAGGATACGTCAGCTCCTGAGCAACCAGCCAGGGAACCGCACCAGTACCAACGGGGAGTGAACCTCTTGTAAAGGGGAATTCCCCGGGTTCCTCCGGACTTGCAGGGGTAGATCCTGCCGGAATTTTCGGCCGCCAGTACATAGGCTGGAGTTCAACCCCTTCATGGGTCCGTGTGATCATTTTCTTCTCAAACGGGGCCCCTTTGAGTAGTTTTTCTGCCGCCAGGCGCCACTCCTCCGGGGTTGCAGGAGGGAATTCGCTCAGGAGCCGGATATCGGTGTGTTCTGTTTGTTCAGTTCTGACGGGCATTGTGCTATCTCAGACTCGATACACGGTCGCAAAACAGGGAAGGTAAGGGGAGGCGAGCCAAATTCGCCCCGCGGCTGGACATCAGGTGTGGCAATTGGATGGTGCGGCTGTTCTTGAATAGAACTAATATAGAAAAAAATATGGAAAGATTGAAGGGTTCAGCGTATCAGATCTGCAGTTCAGGAGACGAGCGAACGGAGGGCGGCAGAAAGGTCCCGGTACGCGAAGGGATACTGCGACTCAAGCAGGCGACGGGGGACAATCTGCCGGCCTTCGAGCACCAACTCAGACATTTCTCCGAGCACAGCCCGTAACGCCCATCCGGGAGCCCGGAGCCACGAAGGACGCCCCAGGGCTCTGCCAAGCTCCCCGCTGAACACATCCATAGTCACCGGTTGAGGCGCCACAACATTCACCGGTCCTGCCAGTTCCCGTTGATCCAACGCGTACACGACTGCCCCGCAGACGTCGTCGATATGTACCCAGGATATCCACTGGCGGCCCGATCCGAGCGGACCCCCGGCGAAGAAGCGGAACGGAAGAACCATTTTCTGCAGAACGCCGCCCCCCGGACCGAGAACGACGCCGAAGCGGGGGAGCACAACCCTCGTTCCGACATCAGTCGCAGCAAGAGCCTCCGCTTCCCATTGCCGGCATGTGTCGGCAAGAAAACCTGCGCCCGGTGCGTCGGACTCGGTGACTTGCCCGCTTCCCGTACTCCCATAATACCCGGTAGCCGATGCATTGATCAGGATGGCCGGAGCAAACGGTATGGAGCGCAATGCATTCACAAGCGCCCGCGTGGGCTGAACGCGGCTCTCCAGAATCCGTCGTTTGCGCTGCGGCGTCCACCGTCCGCCGGCAATCGACTCACCCGAAAGGTTGATGACTGCATCTGCGCCGGAGAGTGCCCTTCCCCATGCTCCCTGATTCTTCCCGTCCCATTGTGCGAAGCGGACCTCACTGGCGAATTGACCCGGTCGGCTCGTAGCCCTTCTGCTCAATATCGTGACGCTATCGCCCCGGGCCGCAAGCTTCTGCACCAGCACAGTCCCGAGAAAGCCGGTCGCACCTGCAAGGACGATCTTCACGATGCCCTCCGGTTGGCCTCGTCTGCGAGGACGGATCCGCTCGCAAAGACTGTTTGGATGGTCTCCTGCCTGAATGCAAAGATCCTCTGAAGCTGCGGACGCACCAGTATGGCATGCACCAGAGGAGCCAAAAATCCCCCCGGAACGACATAGTGCACTTCGTCCATGATCTCTGTGCCCCCTTCAACCGAACGGAAGGTATGGCGATGGTGCCAGAAGGCATAGGGTCCCTTCAACTGTTCATCGACGAAGATGTGCGGCGTATCGTACGATGTGATCAGCGTTCTCCAGCGTACCGGCATGCCGAGAACGCGTATCGTATAGTCAATCAGTGTCCCTGCTTTCATGACGACCGGGGAAGGAGTCAGTATACGGAATGCGAGAGTCTCCGGAGTAAGGCGAGCCAGGTTTTCGGGCCGGGAAAAGAACTCGAAGACTGTTTCCAGCGGCTGGTGTACAACCTGTCGCCGTTGAAGCACATGCACCTTCATGCGTCGACCTTCTTCTTCTGCGGGTAGCAGATCCATTCCACCGCGTTGCCATCAGGATCGACGACATAGTACGAGACGCTGCCGTCACGATGCGGACGTGCCCTTCGGAGGAAATCGCTGGACGGTGCGGAGCCGATGTCGAAGGCAATGTGCCGCGGATGCTGGTTGGGCAGGGTGAGGGCGATCTTCACGCCTCCGGCCTCAAGAAACGCCCACGTCGAATCTTCGTACAACACCGTGGCGCCGACGGTCTCCTTGTACCAGGCGACAGAGCGGGCGATATCCTTGACATTCAGAGCGACATGGTCAAATTTCACGGTTCCGTTCCTTTCGCACAAAATATTCCCAGAGCACGAGCGTAATTGTAATCAGTCCGAAGCCATACAGGAAGTCCTCAACCGGAATTGTTCCCAGACGGATGCCGAGGAAATACTCCGGGTTGTACAGAACGATGGGCCTGCCGGTCAGATAGCCATTCGAGGGTATCTTGAAGAACATCATGATGGCCATGGCAATCCAGAATTCCCTCCGCACGATGATTCGCGTGCCAAGAAGACGATCCAGAAGGAGACTGAATGCGGCGGAGACAAGTGCGAAGAGTGTGTATTCTTTCATCGTCTGGACAACACCTTTCGCGTGGCCTCATAGGTGAAGATTGACACGAACGTAAGGACGATGAAAAACAGCCATTCCTCCACCGGCATCCCGGCGATATTCAATCCCAGAACATAGGCAGGGTTGAACGACCAGTGCCCCCGAGCGGTGACCAGCGCATCCCATGTCCAGTATGCCCCGCAGACGATCCCCATTGTTTTGAGCATCGAACGCCAGTGTGCATACATATCGATCCGCATGATGATGCTGAAAAGAAGGGGGAAAAGCAGAATCGCCCCCAGAACAATCATGTATTCAGCGTGCATCCGTCAGCTCCTTGGCGTGCATTCGGCAGTTTCTCGGCGTGCATCCGTCAGCTCCTTGGCGTGCATTCGGCAGTTTCTCGGCGTGCATCCGTCAGTTCCTTGCTGTGTGTACGGAGGTGTGGCGTTGAACGAGACGCTCCGCAAAGATCTGCAGCATGGCGGACAGGTCATCTTCCATGCTCTTGCTGAGAAAGCCCTCTCCAAGCAGCGGAGCTAACAAATGGATATCTGTGCCGTGGTTGCGGACGAGCCGGACTCTGAGGCGCAGGAGAAGCCGGGTTGTGCCGTTCCCCGTTGCCGCCGGTGCCAACCGGAACGACATCCAGTTCTCCGCTTCTGTTCCCGGCGTACGGTAGGTCACGCTGCCGTCCTCCCCCGAGATGTTGACGATCCGGAAGTCCGTCTGCATTTTTCCCGAAAACGGTATCTCCCGCTCTGTCCGGTAGAGAAACCACCCGCCGCTCTGTGCCGTGATGTCAACCACACCCGGCATCATGGTCTCCAGCGTGGAGATCCGCCTGATAAGTGAGTGCACCGAGTCGGCCGGGAGCGGAAGCTCCACGTCATGATATGCTGTGGCATCGAGCGTGAACTCTTGCGAGACGCTCAGGAGGGTCAGGAGGAGCAGATGGTGAAACATCACCTATTTCCTTGAGAGTTGCTCCCGAGCGGTCGCATCCAGCGGCACGTCCGGAGCCGCTTCGCGGACACGGCGAGGGGTTGTGAACAGCAGCAGACCGTATGGTTCACCGCCAGTCTGATGGTGGACCATATGCGCCTTCTTGACTTGCTGCAGGTACGGGATACGGAATGAGAGGGACTTCATCCGGCGGTGAGCGTACAGATCATGAATGACAAAATACACGAGGCCGTACATCGTGACGCCCAAGGTGAGCGCGAGAATGTCGTTGCGCGAAGGATCCCCAACCGCGTACCACATGAGCAGTATGGCGATGGATGCAAAGAACGTCGGAAAGAGATCATTCCACTCAAAGAGTCCCTTCCGTGGCGCATGATGGCTCTTGTGGAGAATCCAGAGGAATGTGTGATAGACGTAGCGATGGGCCAGGTACGAGACGAATTCCATCGCAACAAATGCAAGAAACATGATCACCGCAAAACGGACCATACAGCCCTCCTACAGACTTTGTTTATATATCATCATAGTCTTTGCCCGCTGCTCGTGATGATCGACGAGGGGACGGGGATAGTGCTTTCCAACGACACACCTGTGTGCCTCTTGTTCCTGCCGATTCATGGACCATGGCTCATGGATATGCGATGCCGGAAGTGCACGAAGTTCCGGGACATACCGGCGCACATAGGTTCCGTCCGGATCGAACTTCTTTGCCTGCAGAACCGGGTTGAAGATACGGAACCAGGGAGATGCATCGGTGCCCGTCCCCGCCGCCCACTGCCATCCACCGTTGTTAGAGGCAAGGTCGGCATCTGCAAGATGCCGGAAGAAGTGCTGTTCCCCGCGCTGCCAGGAGATGTGCAGGTCCTTGGTCAGGAATGAAGCGACGATCATCCGCGCGCGGTTATGCATCCAACCTTCCTGCAGCAGCTGTCTCATCGCCGCATCGACGATCGGGTAGCCGGTCATCCCCTCACTCCATTGGGCAAAATGACGCGCGTTCTCGCTCCACCGGAGTTTCCGGAATTCCTCCCGGAACGCGGTCTCGAGGACATGCGGGAAGTGCAGCAGAACCTGGTAGTAGAATTCCCGCCAGATGAGCTCGCTGATGAATGTGGAAATCCCTTCTCGAGCAGACGGTGCAGCATGCTCGGCTGCCTCTCGCGCCGCCCAGTAGACTCTCCTGATGGAAATGGTGCCCACCGACAGATGAGGTGAAAGCCGGGAGGTCCCTTCGACGCCTGGAATGTCCCGGCGTACAGAGTAGTGTGCCGCCGAGTTCTTCAGAAACGCACGGAGCAGGCGTTGTGCACCGACGGCTTCATCTCCCGGTCCCCTGCTAGCCCATGAGAGAGCCGCAAGAAGCTGACTCCCGTCGGCGATTGCAGCACTGCGAATCTGCCGTGGGAGAGAGACCGGCCTTGGCACATCGTCAGCACCATGCAGCCATGCCCGCTTGTAGGGTGTGAAGACCTTATAGGGCGATCCCGCAGCGTTCAGGACTTGATTTGCCTCTCGCATCACCCGGTCCGGCCACAGGATCAGGGCGGCTCCCATTCCCGCAAGCTCTTGCTTCAGCCGTGCATCGCGGTGCATGCCGGGCGCATCGTGAAGTGCGACTGCGTACACCGCATCTGCCTGATACGCTGCCACAGCCGCCGGTATCGCCACTGCCGGGTTTCCCATACGCACATGGAGAGCCGTACCCCGGTCCCGCAGGTCTGCGTCCAGGCCCCGGATCGCAGATCTCAGGAACTTGCGCCGCTCTGTCAGCTTCTGATACAACGATGCGTTGGAAAGGCAGAGGAGCGGAACAACCTCGTCGCCGTCATGCAGGGCGTTCCAGAGGGCTGGATTGTCATCGACACGCAGCGCGCGGCGGAACCAGACCAGAATGCGGCGATATGGACGGTGCGCACTCACGTCCTACTGACGCCGATCCATCAGACCCAGGGCGATATCCACGAGACGGTCACGGGACCGTGAGGGAGGGAGCGCGTCCAGGGCCTTGCATGCCTCTCCGATATAATGCGCGACCAGCGTGCGGATCTCCGCCGTCTCGTCGCGTTCCGGATACGCCAGAGTGAGGTACGTCCGTCGGCCATTCCTCGAATCCAATCCTACCGTCTTCCCTGTTTCCTCGTGAGTGCCGATTGCATCCAGCAGGTCGTCTGTGGCCTGGTAGGCAAGTCCGAGCGATCTTCCGTATGCGGCGAGCGCCCGCAGGTACATCGGATGTGCTGTGGCCAGAAGACCCCCGATTGTCGTGCATGCCTCGACGAGCTTCGCTGTCTTGCGTTCAACCATCCACACATGGGCCGCTGAACTCTCGGCAGGCAGTTCCGACGGGCGCACATCGGCATACTGGCCCTCGCACAGATGCAGGAACGCCGACGTGAAGACATCCTGAATCTGTTGTTTGCGAGGTGCGCTGATGCTGTTGATCAGTCTGAACGCAATGGCTAGCAATGCGTCACCGGCGAGCACGGCTATGGAGACACCCTCACCATGGACGATGGTCGGCGTGCCGCGTCGCAGTTCAGCCTTGTCCATGATGTCATCGTGCACCAGCGAGGAAGAATGCAGCAGCTCGAGTGCGGCTCCTGCAACAATTGTATCCCGCTCGTTTCCCCCGGCCGCCTCACAGGCAAGAGCCGCGAGGAGCGGACGCATACGCTTCCCTCCCGATACCGCGCGTTCCAGGAGACGGCGCAATCCCTCCGGCTCCACTCTGGCAATCGAACCATGGATCAACGCATCGATTGATCCAGGCAACGTCGTTTCCCAGACAGGTTGTGTGACCGTTTCGCTCACAGGATCCTCATAGTGTCATTGGTCGCATAGACTTTGATGATCGCCCGGTTGCCTCCGGGCCGGCATTCCCACTATGTTGTTCTGTCGCACCATCCCTGCGCAGGGCCTCGCCTTGGCCGCGCGACGGACGATCGGAAAGCCGGGTGACGACGGACAACGCCACCCTGCATTTGGTCCGGAACGGCACGTGGGCCCGGCGCGAGAACACGTTGTAGCCATTGTCCTCGATCGCGTCCAGAATCCGCGCATAGAGCGTACTCATTAACCGGACACAGAGCTGTGAGCCATCGTTGGGAAGAAGCGCGATCCCGGGCTGCGCTATGCGATAGTACTCCCGTGCCCGGGCTATCTGAAATTCGAGAAGCCGTCGAACATCCTCCGTGACCACGCCTTCTGCAATGATGCGCTCACCCACGCCGAACCGTTCCATCTCGTCGCGGGGAAGATAGATGCGGCCGAGCCTGTAATCTTCCCCGACGTCCCTCAGAATATTGGTCAGTTGCATCGCCGTCCCCAGGTAAGCGGCATCGCGGAGAGCCTCTTCAGACGTCGCACCAAACACATGCGACATGATCAAACCGACTACCGACGCGACACGATAGCAATAGACATCGAGTTCGGCAAACGTCTTGAACACACGGGGCGAGAGATCCATCTCGACGCCGTCGATCAATGCGTCGAAATACCTCCGGGGAATCTGATGCCGGCGGATTACCGCCTGGAGAGCAGGCCAGGAGGTTGTTTCTGCCGCTCCTTCGTACATGTCCGTTAATTCACCGCGCAGTGCCGCCAGGCGCTCAGGTACATCCGGAGCCAACGTGGTCTCCCCGCCGCGCACATCCACCAGGTTGTCTGCGTGCCGGCAAAAAGCATACACCGCATACGCCGCTTCGCGCTTCTCGCGGGGAAGCATATGCGAGGCGAAATAGAACGTATGCGCATGTTCCCTGGTGATGCGCCTCGACTCCTCAAACGTACACACCGGCTGTGCGGCCATAGGACTACCCTCTGGCCGGGGATTGCGCACGGCGTTCTGCTGTCCACTGCTCGATAAACGTCAGCAGGGCTCGTCCCGAATCCATGACGCCATCATGCCACGGCGCCTGGCGCATGGCCGCAGGCACTCCACTCCCGCCAATCAGGAGCCGTGTGCCAGCATTGTGTGCCACGTCGCCCACCCGGGAGAGCTGACGCAAAAGGTCTTCCGGCGCAAGAGGAGTTGTCACGGAGATTGCCACCACGTCGGGATGGAGATCGTGCATGGCCTCACAGATGGAATCGACGGGCGTGCGGGCACCCAGATAATGCGTCTGCCACCCCTCCGCTTCGAACAGATACGCGGCGCATCGCAGACCGATCTCATGGACTTCCTCGTCTAAACACGCAAAGAGTATCGAATGCCCCGTCGGCAATTTCATCAGGATCTCGCTCTGCAGCTTGGCCAGCGCGTCTAGAGTCTCGTAGGATGCCCTGTGTTCCTGTGCGATGCTGATCTCACCCCGCATCCATCGTTCACCAATTTCAGCCATGCCCGGTTTCAGCACGAGATCGTAGATTTCCCAGAGCGCAATGCGATGCTCATAGAGATACGAGAACAACAGGCGGAGGTCTGATCGATCGGGAGAGAGGGCCTTCTCGACAAACGTATGGACCAGTGTCTGGAAATCGCGCTCGAGGATAGCAACCCGCAGCGCTCCGTTTGTCTGGTCTTCGCCGGGAAGCGTGAGGGCTCCGGTGGGTTCGAAGTGATTCACTTCGGCAAACTCAACAACATTACGGATCTGGAACTTGCGGTGGCCGCCAGGCGTCTTCTGGCACTTTAACGTCCCCTCATCAGCCCACCGTTTCACGGTAGTTTCCGTGACGTTGAATAGCCGCGCAACGTCTACGGTGGAGAGCACTGCTTTGTGAACTGCTTTAGGTGGCATGTGTTTCGTATGCTATTGACGATATTTGCGATTCCTGTGAGCGGTCAAAAAAAATCAGACCGCGGTGTCCTCAACAATGCACTTCTCTGTCGCTTCGGCACCAAGCAGAACGCCGGGAACTCCACCACCAGGATGCGTGCCTGCTCCGACAAAGTACAGCCCGCGGACCTCTTCGCTCCTGTTGTGCGGGCGGAACAGGGCGCTCTGCGTCAGCCGCGGTTCAATGCTGAACGCGTTGCCGAGAAATGCGTTCAACTGCTTTTCGAAGTCCAGCGGCGTGAACATCTCGAGAACCTCGATGTTCGCCCTCAGGTCCGTCATGCCGAACTCCTCCTCCAGAAATGCCAGCACCCTGTCTCTGAACGGAATGGCGGAAACACGCCAGTCGACATTCCCACCGAGGTGCGGAACGGGGATCAAAACGTACATGCTCTCCGATCCGGGCGGGGCCATGGTCGGGTCGGTCCGCGTGGGCACATGGAGATACATCGAGAAATCTTCCGGGAGGACCTGTCGCTCAAAGATGTCTTTCACCAACTCGCGGTATCGCTTGCTCAGAATGAGCGTGTGGTGTTTGAGCTGGGGATATTGTTTTCGAACCCCGATGTACAGCAGGAAGCAGCTCATCGAAATATGCAGACGGTCGATAGCCCGGTTCGACCAGCGGCGCTTGCGGTGCTCAGGTTTGACCAGGTTCCTGTAGACCCAGGGGACATCGCCGTTGGAGACCACGATGTCTGCCGGATGGACGGTTGAACCGACACGCACTCCAGTCGCACGGCCATTCGCGACCATGATCTCGTCCACCTCGGCACTCGTCTCGATAGTGCCGCCCAGCTCACGGAAGACTCGTTCAAATGCGCGGACAAGGCTGTACATTCCGCCGCGCGCGAACCAGACGCCAGCCTCGCGTTCGAGGTACGGAATCATAATATAGATGCTCGGCGCACGGAACGGAGAACCGCCGATGAAGAGCGGATGAAAAGAGAATGCGAACCGGTTCCGCTCATCCTTGAAGTACTTGCTGGCGTATGCATAGACCGGACGGAGTCCGCCCAGACTCAGAGCCCGGGGAACAAAAGAGAGGAACGATCGCCACGTATCGAAGGATTGCGCCCCAAGTCCCTCGGTGATGACCGCATCATAGATTTTCTTGATATCGGTGAAGAACCGGTCGTATTGCAGTGCATCACCGGCATTGAACTTCGCCATTTCCTGCTTCATCCGCGCCGGATTGCCCACATAGTCCATGAACGTCCCGTCATGGAAATAGAGGCGATAGAACGGATCAAGGGGGACGAGGTCCAGGTAGTCGCGAAGGTTCCGACCCGCGGACTGGAACACTCTATCTATTATAAACGGGGCGGTGACAAGCGAGGGCCCCATGTCAAACGTGTAGCCGTTCTTGACAAACTGATATGCGCGCCCGCCGATCTGTTCACGTTTTTCGAAAATGGTGACCGCGAAGCCCCTTGCCTGGAGCCGTATGGCTTCCGCAAGACCCCCGAAACCTGAACCGATGATGACGACCCTTTTCACGTACCTTCGGCACTCCCGGACGCTGATGTGTGTGCCCTATGAACACGCAAAGGGCGAGGTTCGGTTCCGCAAAACCCGGAAAACCGGGGGGATTATTCTTCCCTGCTCAAAAACAGGACGGCCAGCGGAGGCAGTGTGAGCGAGATCGAGTACGGCCGCCCGTGGGACGGGACCGCCTCTGCCATGACGCCTCCCCCATTGCCGACGTTTCCCCCGCCATACGCGGCAGCGTCGCTGTTCAGCAATTCCTTGTACCACCCCGGCTCCCGCACACCGACCCGGTAGCCGTAACGCGGTACAGGAGTGAAGTTACAGACGACAGTGATGGACTCTTCAGGATCATAGGCCCGGCGTTCGAAGGAGATGATGCTCGCGGCGCTGTCATGAAAGTCCACCCACGTGAATCCGCTATAGTGGAAGTCGATGGTATGCAGGGAACGGCGTGAGGCGTAGAGATGCAGCATATCCTGAACCCAGCGATGGACACCCTGATGCGTGTCGAATGCCATCAGATGCCAGTCCAGGCTCCGGTCATGATTCCACTCATCCCATTGCCCGAATTCGCCC
>Ga0316601_100000087_pt1 | contig 33575 bp, 24 predicted proteins | sample OWC_soil_day5_no_FD_207663 | JGI IMG/M metagenome (GOLD analysis project Ga0316601, IMG submission 207663) | Wetland soil microbial communities from Old Woman Creek delta, Ohio, United States - OWC_soil_day5_noCT | ecosystem: Environmental > Terrestrial > Soil > Wetlands | place: USA: Ohio... | reverse complement strand
GCAGCGCGAGGCTGTTGCAGGCCCGCGGGTTGTATTTCATCGTGCAGGAGCCGAGCGGGTAGAAGTGCGTGTCGATCGAGAAGTTCTTCTGCGACAGGCGGGTGTAGTGCCGCACCGCCTGCATCTCCGACACCTCGGGCAGGGCCGCCGGTCTGCTGCGCCGGAACGCGGCCGGGATGCCGGAGAGCTCGGGTCGCTCTAACGGCGCCTGCGCGGTGGCGCGACGCCCGGGGCGGGACTGCTCGAAGATCAGCATGCGCCTTGTCCTGAAAGATGAGCGACGGCCGCTGCGGCCGAGACCTCTACTGCTCCGCGCGGAGGTTGGGGGCAGCCACTACGGGAGCGGCAGGTGGTGGACAGCTCCCTGCTCGGACACGCCGTTAATACGTCCCTGTAGGCTCGCACGCGGCATCCCTGCCGCGTGACGGTCCTTACAGGGACTGTCCACCACCTGCCGCCCGACGATCCTCTGCGCCTGTGTGCGTCCGCAGTTGACCAGGCTCAACCCAGCGCCTTGATCGCGGCGTCGTAGTCCGGCTCGGTGGTGATCTCCGGGACGAGCTGCGTATAGACGACCTTGTCGCCGGCGTCGAGCACGACCACCGCGCGGCCAGTGATGCCCGCGAGCGGGCCATCCACCATCAGCATGCCGTAGTCCTTGGCGAAGTTGCGGCTGCGCATCATCGACAGGGTCACGACGTTGTCGATCCCCTCGGCGCCGCAGAAGCGCCCCTGCGCGAACGGCAGGTCGGCCGACACCACGAGCGCGACCACGTCGCCGCGGCCCTTGATGCGCTCGTTGAAGATCTTGGTGGAGGCGGCGCAGACGCCGGTGTCGAGGCTCGGCACGATGCTGATCAGCTTCTTCTTGCCCGCGTAGGTCTTGAGCGAGACGTCCGCGAGGTCCTTGGTGACCAGGTTGAAGTCGGGGGCGGCACTGCCGACGGCCGGAAGGTTGCCGTTTGTGTTGAAGGGGTTGCCTTGCAGGGTGACGGTTGCCATGGATGGTCTCCTTTGGGTTTTGGGCGGCGCCGGCGCGAACACCGGGCGCCTCTCGTTGACGGAACCTGATGGATTCAGAACCTGGGCTGCACGGGACACTGCGCCTGGGTGCGGGCGGCGATGACGCGGCCGAGCTTCTGCGCGAACTGCGCGATCTCGGCGGACGTCCGCAGCTCGGTGGCACACACGAGCACCGCATCGCCGAGCTCGGGGTAATCGCCCGCGAGGTCTAAGCCGCCGAGGATGTTGTGCGCCGCGAGCAGGCGCAGCACCTCGCCTGCCGGCGCCGGCAGCCGCAGCACGCGCTCGTGGAACACGGGCCGGTCGAAGGCCGGGCCGACACCGGGAATCGCGCAGAGCTGCTCGACCAGCGCCGCGGTGTTGGCGTGGCAGGCCGCGGCGACGCGCTCGAGCCCCTCGGCGCCCATCAGTGCCATGTGGATCGTCGCGGCGGTGACCATCAGGCCCTGGTTGGTGCAGATGTTCGAGGTGGCCTTCGAGCGGCGGATGTGCTGCTCGCGCGCCTGCAGGGTCAGCGTGTAGCCGCGCCGGCCTTCCAGGTCCAGTGTGGCGCCGATGATGCGCCCCGGCATCTGCCGGACCAGCTCGTCGCGGCAGCACAGGAAGCCGAAATAGGGCCCGCCGGAGGACAGCGGGATGCCGAGCGGCTGCCCTTCGCCGCAGGCGATGTCCGCCCCCTTCGCGCCCCACACACCCGGCGGCTTCAGCAAGCTCATGGCGAGCGGATTAACCACGCCGATGGCCAGCGCGCCGTGGGCCTGGGCCCAGTCGGTGAGGGCGTCGACGTCCTCGAGCACGCCGAAGAAGTTCGGCTGCGGGATGACGAGGGCCGCGACGTCCGCGCCGTCGAACCGCTGCAGCGACTCGGGGATGGTGTGGCCACCCGTCGTGCAGAACGGGAGCTCGACCAGCTCGATGCCCTGGTTCGAGACGATCGAGCGGACGACGCGCCGATAGGCCGGGTGCACCGTCAGCGGCATCAGCACGCGGCGCGACTTGCTGCGGCGGTTCGCCCGCACCGCCATCAGCACCGCCTCGGCCAGGGCCGACGCGCCGTCGTACATGGAGGCGTTGGACACGTCCATCGCCAGCAGCGCCGTCATCATCGACTGGAACTCGTAGAGGAGCTGCAGGGTGCCCTGGCTCGCCTCGCCCTGGTACGGCGTATAGGCGGAGTAGAACTCTCCGCGCGTCGCGATCTGCCAGACCGCGGCGGGGATGTGGTGGTCATAGGCCCCCGCGCCGATGAAGCACGGGGCCTGGCCATCCTCGCGGGCGCGCGCCTGCATCAGCCCCGCGACCTCCATCTCGGAGAGGCCGGGCGGCACCGCGCTCAGCGGCGCGGCGCGCAGGCCGGAAGGGATCTCGTCGAACAGGTCGTCGAGGCTCGCGACCCCGACCGCCGCGAGCATGCGGCGCACGTCGTCCGCGGTGTGCGGGATGAAGGGCATTGCGCGGCTATTCGTTCTCGGCCGCGCACAGCTGGATGTAGCCATCGGCGTCCAGCAGGCCCTCCAGCTCCTCCACGTCGTTGAGCCTCACCTTGAAGAGCCAGCCGCTCTCGTAGGGGTCCTCGTTGATGGTCTCGGGCGCGTCGACGAGGTCGGTGTTGACCGCGACGACCTCCCCGGTGACCGGGCTGAAGACGTCCGACGCTGCCTTGACCGACTCGACGACCGCGCACTCCGCCTCGGCCTGGACCTCGGTGCCGACCTCGGGCAGCTCGACGAAGACCAGGTCCCCGAGGAGCTTCTGCGCGTGGTCGGTGATGCCCACCGTCACGGTCCCGTCGCCTTCGTCGCGCACCCACTCGTGGCTCTGGACGTACTTGAGGTCGGTCGGCACGGTGCTCATGTTTCCTCCGCGGATTGGGCCGATGGTCAGATGCGAACGAGCACCTGTCCGTTCCGGACGAACGGCGGCTTGACCACGGCCGCCGCCAGGCGCTTGCCACGGATCTCCACCGCGCAGCGATCGCCGAGCTCGTGGTGCACGCGGGCCAGGGCGATGGAGCAATCGAGGGTGGGGGCGAATCCGCCCGAGGTAATTTCCCCCATTTCCCGCTCGCCGGCAAACACCTTCTGGTGCGGCCTGAGCACCCCGCGATCGAGCAGCACGAGACCGACGAACCGGCGCAGTCCGCCACGCGCGCGCTGTGCCTCGAGCGCGACGCGCCCGACGAAATCGCGGTCCGCGGGCTCGAAGGCGACGGTCCAGGCGAGACCGGACTCGAGCGGCGAGACGGTCTCGTCCATGTCCTGGCCGTACAGGCTCATGCCGGCCTCGAGCCGCAGGGTGTCGCGGGCCCCCAGGCCGCAGGGGCGGACACCCGCGCCGAGCAGGGCACGCCAGAAGCCCGCGGCCGCCCCGCTCGGCAGCATGACCTCGATACCATCCTCGCCGGTGTAGCCGGTCCGCGCCACGAACCGGTCATCGGCGGCGACGGCGCAGAATGGCTCGAGCGCGCCAGCGGCCTCGCGCAGCGCCTCGGGAAGCAGCGGCTGAGCCAGGCCGCGGGCCGCGGGGCCCTGGATCGCGAGCATGGCGAGATCGGTCCGAGGCCGCAGGTCGACGGCGAGCCCCGCCGCCTCGCCACGCATCCAGCTGAGATCCTTCGCCGTCGTCGCCGCGTTGAGCACGACCCGGAACCAGTCGTCCCGCAGGTGGTAGACGATCAGGTCGTCGATCACCCCGCCCTGCGGATCGAGCATGCAGGAGTACAGGGCCTTGCCCGGCGTCTTCAGCCTCGCGACGTCGTTGGCGAGCAGGCGCCGGAGATACGCGCGGGCATCGGCCCCGGCCACGTCGACCGCGCGCATGTGCGACACGTCGAAGACGCCGGCAGCGCGGCGCACCGCATGGTGCTCTTCGATCTGCGAGCCGTAGTGCAGGGGCATGTCCCAGCCGCCGAAGGGGACCATGCGGGCGCCCAGGGCGACGTGCTCGGCGTGCAGGGCGGTCCGCTGGTCCACGGGTGACTCCGGCGTCGGGAGGGTATGCTGCGCGGGGCAGCCTCGAACGCGGCGGACTATAGGCCGGGCGCGGGGCCGCCTCAACCGCACCGGGTCCGGGGGCTGATGCGTGGCCCCGGCGATCCTTCCGGGTCGTGAGCCCATCCCGACTCCCGTGGAGCAGCGCTTGCCGTGACACGCCGTGAATACATCCCCGTAGGCTCGACGGCGTTCGCCGGGCCCCGAAGGTCCCGTGGACCTTCGGGCGAGGACGAGGTGGACTTGGCAGCCAGGCCGCTTGCCAAGGCCTCGCAAGTCCCCCTCGCCCTCTACGTCCACGTCCCCTGGTGCGTGCGCAAGTGCCCGTACTGCGACTTCAACTCGCACGCACTGCGCGGGCCGCTGGACGAGGACGCCTACCTCGGCGCGCTCGTCGCCGACCTGGCGCGGGACGCGCCCCTCGCCGGCGGCCGCCCGGTCGTCAGCGTGTTCATCGGGGGCGGGACGCCGAGCCTCGTGAGCGGCGCCTTCGTCGGACGGCTGCTGGAGGCCGCCGACCGTGAATTGGGCCTTGCCGCGGACGCCGAGGTCACGCTCGAGGCCAACCCCGGAACCGTGGACGCGGCGCGCTTCCGCGACTACCGGGCCGCCGGTGTCAATCGGCTGTCGCTCGGGGTCCAGAGCCTCGACGACCGGCACCTGGCGGCGCTCGGCCGGATCCACGGCCGGGCGGACGGGCTGGCAGCGGTCGAGCTGGCGCGAAGGGCCGGCTTCGACAATCTCAACCTGGACCTGATGCACGGGCTGCCGGGGCAGACGATCCCTCAGGCGCTCGCCGAGCTCGAGGGCGTGCTGGCCCTCGGTCCCGAGCACCTCTCCTGGTACCAGCTCACCATCGAGCCCAACACCGCGTTCGCGGCCTCACCCCCGCCGGTCCCCGACGAGGACCTGGTCGGCGAGATCCAGGACGAGGGTCTGGCCCGGCTCGCGGCTGCCGGGTTCGAGCACTACGAGGTGTCGGCGCACGCCCGGCCCGGGCTCCGCTGCCGCCACAACCTCAATTATTGGGAGTTCGGCGACTACCTCGGCATCGGCGCCGGGGCGCACGGCAAGCTGACCCTGGGCGACGGCCGGATCCAGCGCTGCTGGAAGGTCCGGCGCCCGGCGGACTACCTCGCGCAGGCGGGCTCGGACGGCGGCATCGCCGGCACGGCGACGCTCGGACGCGCCGACCTGCCTATCGAGTTCGCGCTCAACGCCTTGCGCCTGACCGCCGGGGTGCCGCTGGCCCTGTATCCCCAGCGCACCGGCCTGCCGGTGGCAACGCTCGCCGCTGGCCGGGCGCGCGCCCAGGTGCTCGACCTGCTCGACCCCGACCCGGAACGCTTCGCGCCGAGCCCCCTGGGCAGGCGTTTCCTCAATCGCCTGGTCGGCCTGTTCGCGCCTGGCTGAGCATCGCACGCGCCAGCGGACACAGCCCGGCACGCTTGCCATCCGGGGGCTGCTGGCTTATCCTGCGCGGCCTTTTCGGCACCTCGCACGTTCCAGGGGACGCCGGCCGGAGATCGACATGAAAGCGGACATCCACCCCAAGTACAAAGAGATCAAGGTGCTCTGCAGCTGCGGCAACCAGTTCACCACGCGCTCGACGCTCGGCCGCGAGCTCCACATCGAGGTCTGCTCGGCCTGCCACCCCTTCTACACCGGCCAGCAGAAGATCCTCGACGCCGGCGGACGCGTCGACCAGTTCAAGAAGCGCTACCGCCGCGGCAGCTGAGCCACCCGGCGTACCGACACCGACCAAGCAAGGGCGCCCTCGTGGCGCCCTTCTTGTTTTCGCACAGTGACGCGGCGCCGGCCGGTTCCTACAATCGCCTGGCACCTCCGTGCCGGGAGCCGACGACAGTCCCACAGGAGCAGCGATGGCCGAGCACGCGAACGACAAGGTCACCCTGACGGACCATTCGAGCGGGGCCAGCATCGACCTGCAGCTGCGGCACGGCACGGCGGGCCCGAATGCCGTCGACATCACGCCGCTGTTCCAGAAGGCCAACCTGTTCAGCTACGACCCCGGCTTCGTCTCGACGGCGAGCTGCCACAGCGCCATCACGTACATCGACGGCGACGCCGGCATCCTGCGCTACCGGGGCTACCCCATCGAGCAGCTGGCCGAACAGAGCACCTTCCTCGAGGTGGCCTACCTGCTGCTGAACGGCGGGCTGCCGAACCGCGCCCAGCTCGACCAGTTCACCAGCGACGTGACGCACCACACGATGCTCAACCAGTCGCTGCTCAAGTTCTACAACGGCTTCCACCACAACGCCCATCCGATGGCGGTCATGGTGGGGGTCGTGGGCTCGCTGTCGGCCTTCTATCACGACTCGTTCTACATCCATAACCCGGAGCACCGTGCGCTCAGCGGGCTGCGCATGATCGCGAAGATGCCCACCATCGCCGCCGCCGCCTACAAGCACAACGTCGGCGAGCCGGTGATGTACCCGCAGAACCACCTGACCTACGGCGCGAACTTCCTGCACATGATGTTCGCTACCCCCTGCGAGCCCTACGAGCGCTCCCCGCTCGCCGAGGAGGCGCTCGACCTCCTGTTCATCCTGCATGCGGACCACGAGCAGAACGCCTCCACCTCGACGGTGCGGATGGCGGGCAGCTCCGGCGCGAACCCTTTCGCGTGCGTCGCCGCCGGCATCGCGGCGCTCTGGGGGCCGGCGCACGGTGGCGCGAACGAGGCGGTGCTCGACATGCTCGAGGAGATCGGCGACGTCCGGAACATCGACAAGTACATCGCCAAGGCCAAGGCCAAGGACGACACGTTCCGCTTGATGGGCTTCGGCCACCGCATCTACAAGAACTACGACCCGCGCGCGACGATCATCCGCCGGATGTGCCACGAGGTCCTGCGGGAGCTCGCGAACGAGCACGACCCGCTGTTCGAGCTGGCGCTGCGGCTGGAGGAGATCGCGGTGCACGACAGCTACTTCGTCGAGCGCAAGCTGTACCCGAACGTCGACTTCTACTCGGGCATCATCTACCGCGCGCTGGGCATCCCGCGGAACATGTTCACGGTCCTGTTCGCGATCGCCCGCACGGTGGGATGGGTTGCGCACTGGCTGGAGATGATGGACGACCCCAAGCTGCGGATCAGCCGCCCGCGCCAGGTTTACGACGGCGCCATCCTGCGCGATTACGTCCCGCTCGCGGAGCGCAGCTGAGGATCGGCGGCGGCGAGCAGGGCCGTCAGCTCCGCCCGGCCAAGCGCGAGGGCCGGCCGTCCCGTCGCCGGGTCGCGCGGCGGATCCGAGCGATCGGCCGGTCGCAGCACGACGATCTCCACATCCGCACCCTCGACGTGCAGCCGGAAGGCGGGCCTCGCCGCCCGCCGGCCACCGCCGAACAGCAGCCGCCGCTCGCTCTCCTGCCAGGGGATCCGCCGGTCGAGCAGCCGGAACACCACCTGCTCGGCCGGCTCGACGTAGAGCCGGAGCGTGATCGGGGTGTGCGCATCGGCGATCCCGCTCGCGACACCGTCCACGAGCTCGGGATCGAGGTCCGCGAACAGCGCCATCACGTCGCGTGCGACCCGGCGCAGGCGCTGCAGGTGATCGGCGCCTCGCGCGGCGAACAGCCGCTGGCGCTCGGCCCAGGCGGCCGCGACCTCCTGCGGCTCGGGCCATTGCCGCTGGTCCGCGCAGCCGTAACGCTGCGCCGCCTTGCGTCGGGCGGCGTCGACACTCGCGAGCCCACCCTCCGACAGCAGCCGCACGGCCTCGGCGGCGATCAGGTGACGCAGTCGCTGGCGTTCGCGCTGTGAAGCCACGGCGGTCTCCCGAGCACCGACGACGGGGTCTCAGAATGCCGGGTCAGAACAGATCCTGCAAAGGCGCACCGCGACTCTCCCGACTCCCCGCCACGGCTCCGCCCATGTCGTCGTCGGCCAGGGCCTCTCCGCCGTCCGCGTAGCCGCCGACCTCGGGCTCCGTGCCGGCGCGGAACACCTCGAACATGCCGCCCTGCCCGGACCCCACGCGCATCCCGCTCGCAGGGTCGATCCGCACGGCGACGAGGCCGGAGGGCATGGCCGGCGGGGTGTCGGGGACGTTCTCGAGGGCCTCCCGCATGAACGCGATCCAGGCCGGCAGGGCCGCCTTGCCGCCCGTCTCACCCTTGCCGAGGGGCTTCATCGAATCGAGGCCGACCCAGGACACGGCCGCGAGGCTCGGGGCGTAGCCGTTGAACCAGGCGTCGCGCCATTCGTTGGTCGTTCCGGTCTTGCCCGCGATGTCCTTCCGGTTGATCACGCGTGCCGCGGCGGCGGTGCCGCGCTTGGCCACATCCTGCAGCATCGAGGTCACCATGAAGGCGTTCTCCGCGCTCAGGACTCGCGGCGCGACCGGTGCGCCGCCCGGGGCGGAGCCGGCACAGGCCGGGCACACGGTCTCGGGCCGGGCCTGGTAGACGGGCGGCCGCCCCTCCTCCTCGACCCGCTCGAGCAGGTAGGGCTGGATCCGGTAGCCCCCGTTCGCGAGGATCCCGAAACCGCGCGCCATGTCCATCGGGCTCAGGGTCGCGGTGCCGAGCGCCAGCGTGAGGTTGTGGGGCAGGGCCGCGGGATCGAAGCCGAAGGCGCGGATGTGCTCGAGGGCCTTGCCCACCCCGACCGCGCGCAGGAGGCGGATCGACACCAGGTTGCGGGAGTGCACGAGGGCCTCGCGCATCCGCATCGGGCCCTTGTAGCTGCCGTCGTAGTTCTCCGGCCGCCAGACCTGGGGCATGCCGGGCTCCCAGATCTCGAGGGGCGCGTCATCGATCACGCTGGCGGTCGAGAACCCCCACTCCAGTGCGGCGGAATACACGAAGGGCTTGAAGCCGGAGCCCGGCTGACGCTGCGCCTGAATGACGCGATTGAACTTGTTGCGGTTGAAGTCGTAGCCGCCCACCAGGGCGCGGATCGCGCCATTGGCGGGGTCCAGCGCGACGAAGGCCCCCTCGACCTCGGGCACCTGCGCGAGGCGCCAGCGGCTGCCCTTGCCGTCCGACGCCTGGCGAACCCTGACGATGTCACCCTCCGCCAGCACGTCGGACGGCTTCCTGGGGGCGGGGCCGAGGCGGTTCTCGTCCAGGTACCGACGGGCCCAGCTCATGCCCTCCCAGTCGATGTGGACCCGCTCCCCACCGGGCAGCCGGACCTCTGCGTGGCGCTCCTTGTCCCGCACGCCGGTGACGACCGCGGGCTGCAGCCCGCCGATGACGTTGAGATCCCCCAGCGCCGCGTCGATCGCCTCCTCGCGCGCGAGAAGGGGGCGCGGGAGACGGCCCTCCGCCCCGCGGTACCCGTGGCGCTGATCGTAGGCCTCGAGGTTCTCGCGCATGGCTCGCTGGGCCAGTGGCTGGAGTCGCGGGTCGAGCGTGGTGTAGACGCGGTAGCCGTTGGTGTAGGCGTCGGGCCCGAACCGCTCGACCATCTCGCTGCGCGCCATCTCGGCGACATAGGGGGCGTCGAGCTCCACGGGGGCCAGTTGCACCCGCGCGGTCTCGGGCCTCGTCAGGGCCTCGCCGTAGGCCTCGGTGGTGATGTAGCCGAGATCGCGCATCCTGCCCAGGATGTAGTTGCGGCGCTGCATCGCCCGCTCTGGGTCGGCGATGGGGTTGTAGCGTGAGGGGGCCTTGGGAAGACCGGCGATCATGGCGATCTCGGCCAGGTCGAGCTCCTGCACGGCCTTGCCGTAGTAGATCTGGGCCGCCGCACCCACGCCGTAGGCCCGGTGCCCGAGGTAGATCTTGTTGAGGTAGAGCTCGAGGATCTGTTCCTTGGTCAGCTCGCGCTCGATGCGCAGCGCCAGAACGATCTCCGTCAGCTTGCGGACGAAGGTCTTCTCGGGCGACAGGAAGAAGTTGCGCGCCACCTGCATGGTGATGGTACTGCCGCCCTGCCGCCGCTCGCCGGTCTTGACGAGCTGGACGGCCGCCCGCGCGAGGCTCTGGTAATCGATGCCGGGGTGCTCGAAGAACCGGTCGTCCTCCGCCGCCAGGACCGCCTTCACCAGGCTGCCCGGCATCTCGGCCAGACTCAGCGGGATCCGCCGCATCTCGCCGAACTCGGCGATCAGGCGGCCGTCCCGGGAATACACCCGGAGCGGGACCTGCAGCCGGACGTCGCGCAGGCTGTCGGTCGAGGGCAGGGTCGGCTCGAGGTACAGATAGCCCGCGATGAGCAGGCCGGCCGCCAGCAGGACGCCCGTGAACACGAGAGAGATAAAGAATTTCAAAAAGCTGACGAACCACTTCATCGGACGGCGGACAGGCTGGGGAAATCGTGACGGGGTTCCGTAGACCGCCCAACGGCGGGCGGTTATGGTACGCGAAAAGCTGCGGGCTTGACTCCCTTCACAAAAATCTCCTTTCCTAAAAATCCGCGCGCTGCTATATAGTTGTGTGCGCTTACTAGAAAAGGTGTTACAAGCGCTTGGCTCTAGGGGGGCGATCGCCGGCACATCATGTTCCTGAGCGGAAAGAAAAGCCCGATCCTCGGGATCGACGTCAGTTCGTCTGCGGTCAAGCTCCTGGAGCTGAGCCGCGCATCCGGAAAAGGGGGGGTTAGCTACCGCGTCGAGAGCTACGCGGTCGAGCCGCTGCCTCCCAACTCGGTGGTCGAGAAGACCATCAAGGACCCGGAGGCCGTCGGGAACACGATCCGGAACGTCGTTCGCAAGTCCGGCACCAAGGCCAGGCAGGCGGCGGTGGCCGTATCCGGCTCGGCGGTCATCACCAAAGTGATCTCCATGCCGGCTTCCCTTTCCGACCGGGAGATGCAGACCCAGATCCAGCTCGAGGCGGACCAGTACATCCCCTACCCGCTCGAGGAAGTGAACCTCGACTTCTCGGTGATCGGTGCGTCAGAGAAGAACCCCGAGATGGTCGACGTGCTGCTCGCCGCGTCGCGCAGCGAGAACGTGGACGCCCGCGTCGCCGCGCTGACGACCGCCGGCCTGACCCCGGCCGTGGTCGACGTCGAGGCCTACGCGATGGAGAACGCCTGCACCCTGATCTCCGGGGGGTGGCCGCTGGGGGGCACCGACCAGACGGTCGTGGTGGCCGACGTCGGCGCCATGAACACCACCATCCACGTCCTGCACAACCACCGCATCGTCTACACCCGCGAGCAGAATTTCGGCGGCCGGCACCTGACCGAGGAGATCCAGCGCCGCTACGGCCTCTCCTACGAGGAGGCCGGGATGTCCAAGCGCAAGGGCGGCCTGCCGGACAACTACATCCCGGACGTGCTCGATCCCTTCAAGGAGGCGATGTCGCAGCAGGTCAACCGCGGGCTGCAGTTCTTCTACTCCGCCACCGCCTTCCGCAGCGTCGACCACATCGTCCTTGCGGGGGGCTGCGCGGCCATCACCGGGGTCGATGAGCTGGTCGAAGAGCGTCTGGGCATCCCGACCAGCATCGCCAATCCGTTCGCGAACATGGCGCTGGCGTCCCGCGTCAATGCGCAGAACCTCAGCAACGATGCCCCGGCGATGATGATCGCGGTGGGGCTCGCCCTGCGGAGCTTCGACTGAAATGGCAAACATCAACCTGCTTCCCTGGCGCGAGGGCCTCCGCAAGAAGCGGCAGCGTGATTTCGCGCTGATGATCGTCGGCGGAATCATCGCCGCCGTTGGCGTGATGGGCGGCTGGCACCTCTACGTCGAGCACCTGATCGCCAACCAGAACGCGCGCAACGCCTATCTGCAGCGCGAGATCGCCGCGCTCGACGAGAAGATCGCGGAGATCAGGGACATCGAGAAGACGCGGAACGAGATCATCACCCGCATGGACGTGATCCAGCGGCTGCAGGAGAGCCGGCCGGCCGTCGTCCACATGATGGACGAGCTGGTGAACACCGTGCCGGACGGCACCTTCCTCATGCAGTTCACGCAGCGAGGCAATGGCCTGACGCTCGCCGGCCGCGCGCAATCGAACGCGCGCGTCTCGAGCTACATGCGCAACATCGAAAAGAACGCGTGGCTGGCCAACCCCGACCTGCGCTTCGTGGAGAACAAGGACACCACCGGGACGGGCTTCAGCCACTTCCAGCTGACTGCCCAGAACCTGAGCAAACGGCGGGACAAGGTCAAGTGAAACTCCAAGACCTGAACAAGCTGGATATCAACGACATCGGCGACTGGCCAGCGCCGATCAAGCTGTTGATCGTGCTGCTCGTCGCGGTCCTCGTCGGCGTGGCCTGGTACTACATGGACACGCAGGACCAGTACGCCGCCCTCGAGCGGGTGCGCCGCGAAGAGAAGGACCTGCGCACCGCCTTCGAGGAGAAGCAGCAGAAAGCGGCCAACTACGAGAAGTACAAGGCGCAGCTGGCGGAGATGAAGCAGACCTTCGGCGCGATGCTCCGCCAGCTCCCGAACAAGAAAGAGGTGGCCGACCTGCTCATCGACGTGTCGCAGACGGGTCTCGCCGCCGGCCTGGAATTCCAGCTGTTCCAGCCGCAGAACGAGATCCCGAAGGACTTCTACGCCGAGCTGCCGATCAAGCTGCGCGTGGTCGGCGACTACCACGAATTCGGCGAGTTCATCAGCGGCATCGCTGCCCTGCCCCGCATCGTGACGATGCACGACATCGACATCAAGCCGATCACCGGCCAGCGCGCCGGCGGCCTCGTGATGGAGGCCACGGCGGCCACCTACCGCTACCTGGAGGAAGGCGGGGCGCTGGTCGATGACCGCTCCGCGGGGGGCAAGCAATGAGCAGGCGCTGGTTCCTGGTTCTCGCGTCGGCGCTCGCGGTCGGCGGTTGCGCCGACGACAGCATGAGGGACCTCAAGGCCTACGCCGAGGAGGTCAAGTCCCGCCCGGGCGGGCCGATCAAGCCCGTGCCCGAGTTCAAGCCGGCCGAGAGCTACACCTATGTTCCCGGGGATCGCCGCAGCCCCTTCGTCGTCCAGGAAAGCGAGGCCGAGCCGACACAGGCGGTGGCGGGCACCGGACCACGGCCCGACCCCAACCGGCGCCGCGAGGAGCTCGAGCAGTTTCCGCTCGACACGCTGCGGATGGTCGGGGTCCTCGAGCAGAACAACGAGATCTGGGGCCTGGTGCAGTCGAAGGAGAAGACCATCTACCGCGTCCAGCCCAGCAACTACATGGGGCAGAACCACGGCAAGATCAACCGCATCACCGAAGAGCAGATCGAACTGACCGAGCTCATCCCCGATGGCATCGGTGGCTACATCGAGAGACGCGCCACCCTCGCCCTCGCGGGAACCGAGGGGAGCGAACAACGATGAGGACTGTGACTGTGTCGAATCGCCGCTTTACCATGGGCTCGGTGGGCCTCGGCGCCCTGCTCGCCCTCTGGGCGCTGGTCGCACCCCGGTGGGCGCTCGCCGCCAACACGCTGCAGGACATCAGCTACTCCGCCCTGGCGGGCAACAGGCTGCAGATCGTGCTGACGACCGCGGCGCCGGTGAGCGAGCCGCTGAGCTTCACCACCGACAACCCGGCGCGCATCGCGCTCGACTTCCCGGACACCCAGAGCGCGCTCAGCAACAAGAACATCGCCGTCGGCGTCGGCATGGTGCGAAGCATCACCGCCGTCGAGGCGGGCGACCGAACGCGGGTGGTCGTGAACCTCGTCGACTCCGCGCCGCACTACATCGAGACCTCCGGCAACCAGATCACCCTCACGGTCGGTGCAGAGGCGCCCGCCGCGCCGGCGGCCGTGGCAGCAGCTCCCGCGCCAGCCCCGGCCTACACCCCAGCCCCCGCCCCGCGGACAGCCGCGGCGCCGGTCTCGCGTTCCCGCGACCTGCGCAGCGTCGACTTCCGGCGCGGCGACCGCGGCGCCGGCCGGGTGGTGGTCAAGCTGCCGACCCCGAACACGGTGGTCGACACCCGCCTCGAAGGCGGCAACGTGGTCGTCGACATCAAGGGCACGGGCGTGAGCAGCGACCTCGCCAAGATCTACGACGTCGGCGACTTCGGCACGCCGGTGAAGACCATGACGGTGCGCCGCAGCGGCCAGAATACCCAGGTCGTGATCAAGGCCTCCGGCAACTACGACCACGTCGCCTACCAGGCCGACGACGTCTACACGGTCGAGTTCCGGCCGCTGACGGCGGCCGAGCAGGAGAAGGCGCAGGCCCAGAAGCGCGTCTATGGGGGCGAGCGGCTGTCGCTCAACTTCCAGGACATCGAGGTCCGCTCGGTGCTGCAGCTCCTTGCCGACTTCACCGGCAAGAACATGGTGGTCAGTGACACGGTCGCTGGGCGGATCACCCTGCGGCTCAAGAACGTCCCGTGGGACCAGGCCCTCGACATCATCCTGAAGACCAAGGGCCTCTCGATGCGGGAGAACGACAACGTCATCCTGGTGGCCCCGACCGAGGAGATCGCCGCGCGCGAGAAGCTCGAGCTCGAGTCCACCAAGCAGGTCGAGGATCTCACCCCGCTGCGCTCGGACCTGATCCGCATGAACTTCGCCAAGGCGGGCGACATCGCGGCCCTGCTCAAGGCGGCCGAGAACAAGCTGCTGTCCGAGCGCGGCAACGTCACCGTCGACGAGCGCACCAACACGCTCCTCGTGCAGGACATCCCGAGCAAGCTGGAGGAGATCCGCGAGCTGGTGCATCGGCTCGACATGCCGATGCGCCAGGTGATGATCGAGTCGCGTGTCGTCATCGCCAACAACGACTTCACCCGCGACATGGGCGTGCGCTTCGGTCTGGTGAAGCGTGGCGGCGGCGATAAGGACGCCTACGTGGTCGGCGGAACCCTCCCCGACGGTACCTTCGGCGACACCGACGCCGGCACGATCGGGGGCGAGGACGCCGGCGGGCTCCTCGTGAACCTGCCGAAGGTCACCGGCGCCGGCCGCGGCGGCTCGCTCGGCGTGCTGGTCGGCACCATCGGCTCCTACCTGGTCGGCCTCGAGCTCACGGCGATGCAGCAGGAAGGCAAGGGTGAGCTGATCTCGATGCCGAAGGTGATCACGGCCGACCAGTCGAAGGCCGTGATCAAGCAGGGCATCGAGGTCCCGTACCAGGCCGCAACCTCGTCAGGCGCGACCTCCGTGTCCTTCAAGGAGGCGGTGCTCAAGCTCGAGGTAACGCCGCAGATCACGCCGGACGACCGCATCGTCATGGACCTGACCATCACCAAGGACCGGCCGGACTTCACCCGCTCGGTGCTCGGCACGCCGCCCCTGGAGAAGCGCGAGATCCAGACCAACGTGCTGGTGAACAACGGCGAGACGGTGGTGCTCGGCGGCATCCTCGAAGACGAGAAGTCGCAGAACCAGGAGAAGGTCCCGGTGCTCGGCGACGTGCCCTTCCTGGGCTTCCTGTTCCGCCAGGAGCTGAACAAGAACCTCAGCAACGAGCTGCTGTTCTTCATCACGCCGCGGATACTGAAGGAATCCCTGTCGCTCAAGTGACCGATCCCGACTCGCCGCCCTCCGGGCGGCGAGTCGCTTTGGGAGCCCGAAGAAATGCGCACCGGCGCCGCCGCGAGCGACGCGACCACGTCCCGGCCACGGTTCCTGCATCGCCGCGTCGCTGCGCCGACGACGGGCCGCGAGTCTCTTTAGCCCCCCATGCGCACCCCGTCGCGGGTATTCCTGGTCGGACCGATGGGCTCGGGCAAGAGCACCATCGGCAAGCAGCTTGCGGCGGCGCTCGGGCTCGCGTTCCAGGACTCCGACCACGAGATCCAGCGCCGCACGGGCGTCGACATCCCGACGATCTTCGCGTTCGAGGGCGAGGCCGGCTTCCGTGCCCGCGAGAAGGCTGTGATCGACGCGCTCACGGCCGCCGACGGCCAGGTGCTGGCGACGGGCGGCGGCGCGATTCTCGATCCGGACAATCGGCGCCTCCTGTCGTCTCGCGGGATCGTGGTCTACCTGCACTGCTCGCCCGAGCAGCAGTACCGGCGCACGAGCCACGACCGCAACCGGCCGCTGCTGCAGACCGAGGACCCCCTGCAGCGGCTGCGCGAGCTGATGGCGGTGCGCGACCCGCTGTACCGCGAATCCGCCGACTTCGTGGTCTCCACCGAGAAGCGCTCCGCGGCCGCCGTCACCAAGGAGATCGTCCGGCTGCTGGAGGAGCGTGGGCGTGGGCGGAGCGACGCCTGAGACGGGCCAGAGCCGGTTGCCCATGCCGGCACCGGTTTGAAACAATCCCGCTACCGCTCACCCGACGGCCACCCCGCCATGCGGACCCTCCACGTCGACCTCGGCGACCGCTCCTACCCGATCTACATCGGCCCGCGCCTGATCGGCGACGCCGAGCTGTACCGGCGTCACATCGTCGGCCGGCAGGTCCTGGTGGTCAGCAACGAGACGGTGGCGCCGCTCTACCTCGAGCCCGTGTTGGGAGCGCTCGGCGGGTACCAGGTCGAGTCGGTCATCCTGCCGGACGGCGAGGTCTACAAGACGCTCGAGGTGCTCAACCGCATCTTCGACGCCCTGCTGACGCACCGCTTCGACCGCCGCTGCACGCTGCTCGCCCTCGGTGGCGGCGTGGTCGGCGACATGGCGGGGTTTGCCGCGGCCTGCTACCAGCGCGGCGTGAGCTTCGCGCAGGTCCCCACGACCCTGCTTGCCCAGGTCGACTCGTCGGTGGGCGGCAAGACCGGCGTCAACCATCCCTTCGGCAAGAACATGATCGGCGCCTTCCACCAGCCGCTCTGCGTGGTGGCCGATACCGAGACGCTCGAGACCCTGCCGGCCCGGGAGCTGTCGGCGGGCCTCGCCGAGGTGATCAAGTACGGCCTCATCGACGACCCGGAGCTCTTCACCTGGCTCGAGGCCAACATGTCCGCGCTGCGGGCGCGCGAGGCGGGGGCCCTGGCCTATGCCATCGAGCGCTCGTGCCGGGACAAGGCCCTGGTGGTTGCGGCGGACGAGCGCGAGGCCGGGCGCCGGGCGCTCCTCAACCTCGGCCACACCTTCGGCCACGCCATCGAGACCGGCGTCGGCTACGGCGAGTGGCTGCACGGCGAGGCGGTCGGCGCCGGCCTGTGCATGGCGGCTAACCTGTCGCGGCGTCTCGGCTGGATCACCGACACGGAGCTGGCGCGGATCGTCGACCTGGTGCGCGCGGCCGGCCTGCCGGTCGCGCCCCCGTCCGGCATCGGCACCGACCGCTTCCTGGAGCTGATGGCCGTGGACAAGAAGGTGCTGGACGGCCGCCTGCGTCTCGTTCTGCTGAAGGGCATCGGCAAGGCGCTCGTCACCGACGGCTTCCCCCTTCAGGTCCTGCGCGACACGCTCGAGGCCGCCTGACCCGCACCGCTTTGGGGCGCTCGCCGCGCACCCCACAATGCACCGGTGTTTTCCCCCTGTCCCGCCGCGAAAACTATGGCACGGTGCGGCTGAGTTCTTTACCCTACTCGGCCCGCCGCGGGCGTCCGGCCGCTCGATCCGCCGCCCGCGCGCCGCGCCCGTAACGCCGGCCTTGGTGACGGGCGCCGAGCTCCAGCAGAAACGAGGTAGTGATGAGCCAGACGGGTTTGCCAGCACGGCAGGGCCTCTATGACCCGGCCAACGAGCACGACGCCTGCGGGGTCGGTTTCGTCGCTCACATCAAGGGTGCCAAGAGCCACGGCATCGTCCGCCAGGGGCTGCAGATCCTCGACCGGCTCACCCATCGCGGGGCCGTCGGCGCCGACCCGCGCGCCGGCGACGGCGCGGGCATTCTGATCCAGATCCCGGACGCGTTCCTGCGCGCGGTTGCGGGCATCGAGCTCCCCGCTGCGGGCGACTATGCGGTCGGCATGGCGTTCCTGCCGCGGCCGAAGGAGGCGCGCGCCGCCATGGTCGCCGAGATCGACGAGGTCGTCGCTGCGGCGGGTCAGCGCGTGCTCGGCTGGCGCGACGTCCCGGTCGACAGCAGTGGCCTCGGCGAGTCGGTGAAGCCGAGCGAGCCCTTCATCCGCCAGGTCTTCATCGCGCGCGGGCCGGACTGCCCGGACCAGGACAGCTTCGAGCGCAAGCTGTTCGTCATCCGCAAGATGATCGAGAACCGCATCCGCGCCTCCGACCTCGCCTGCAGGGACTTCTTCTACATCCCGTCGCTGTCCTCGCGGACCCTCGTGTACAAGGGGATGCTGCTCGCGGGCCAGGTGGGCGAGTTCTACCGCGACCTCGCCGACGAGCGCATGGTGTCGGCGCTCGCACTGGTGCACCAGCGCTTCTCCACCAACACCTTCCCGACGTGGGACCTCGCGCACCCGTTCCGGATGATCGCGCACAACGGCGAGATCAACACGCTGCGCGGCAACCTGAACTGGATGGCGGCGCGCCGCCACAGCATGGCCTCGGAGATCCTCGGCGCGGATCTCGACAAGGTCTGGCCGCTTATCCCGGAAGGGCAGTCGGACTCGGCCTGCTTCGACAACGCGCTCGAGCTGCTGGTGGCCGGCGGCTACTCCCTGGCGCACGCGATGATGATGCTCGTCCCGGAGGCGTGGGCCGGCAACCCGCTGATGGACGAGCAGCGCCGTGCCTTCTACGAGTACCACGCCGCCCTGATCGAGCCGTGGGACGGACCGGCGGCGGTTGCCTTCACGGACGGCCGCCAGATTGGCGCCACGCTCGACCGCAACGGGCTGCGGCCCGCCCGCTACCTCGTCACCGACGACGAGTTGGTGGTGATGGCTTCGGAGATGGGCGTGCTCGACATACCCGAGGAGCGGATCGTCCGCAAGTGGCGCCTGCAGCCCGGGAAGATGTTCCTGATCGACCTCGAGCAGGGCCGCATCATCGACGACATCGAGGTGAAGGCGGCCCTCGCCGGCGCCAGACCCTACCAGGAGTGGCTGAACCGCACCCAGATCCGCCTGCGCGAGCTGTCGCCCGACATCGGGCCGATGGCGCCCGACGCGCAGACGCTGCTCGACCGTCAGCAGGCCTTCGGCTACACGCAGGAAGACGTCAAGTTCCTGATGATGCCGATGGCGACCACGGGCGAGGAGGCGGTCGGCTCGATGGGCGCGGACAACCCGATCGCCGTCCTGTCGAACAGGCCCAAGCCGCTGTTCAACTACTTCAAGCAGAACTTCGCGCAGGTCACCAACCCGCCGATCGACCCGATCCGCGAGGAGCTGGTGATGTCGCTGGTGTCGCTGATCGGACCGCGGCCGAACCTGCTCGGCATCAACGACGCCGGCACCCACCTGCGGCTCGAGGTCGACCACCCAGTGCTGACCAACACCGACCTCGCCCGTATCCGCCACATCGAGGACCACACGGCGGCCGCATTCCGCACCAAGACGATCAGCATCTGCTACGCGGTCGAGCAGGGTGTCGCGGGCATGAAGCCCGCCGTCGCCGCGCTCTGCGCCGCTGCCGAACGCGCGGTGCGCGACGGCTACAACATCCTGGTGCTGTCCGACCGCGCGACGGACGCCGATCACATCCCGATCCCCGTGCTGCTCGCCACGGCGGCCGTGCACCATCACCTGGTGCGCATGGGCCTGCGCACGGAGTCCGGCCTGGTCGTCGAGACCGGCGCGGTTCGCGAGGTGCACCACTTCGCCGTGCTGGCCGGCTATGGGGCGGAGGCGATCAACCCCTACCTCGCCTTCGACACGATCTCCGCGCTCCGCCCCACGCTGCCCGAGCGGATCCCCGAGGCGGATCTCCACAAGCGCTACATCAAGAGCGTCTGCAAGGGACTGCTCAAGGTCATGTCCAAGATGGGCATCTCGACCTACCAGTCCTATTGCGGCGCGCAGATCTTTGACGCCGTCGGTCTCGCCAGCGAGTTCGTCGACAGCTATTTCACCGGCACTGCGTCCCGCATCGAGGGCGTCGGCCTGCAGGAGATCGCGGAGGAGTCGGTGCGCTGGCACCGCGACGCTTTCGGCGCGAACCCGATCTACGAGAACGCGCTGGACGTCGGGGGCGACTACGCCTTCCGCATCCGCGGCGAGGCGCACGCCTGGACGCCCGACTCGATTGCGAAGCTGCAGCACGCGACGCGGGCCAACGACTGGAAGACCTACGAGGAGTTCTCGCGGACGATCAACGACCAGAACGAGCGCCTGCTGACCCTGCGCGGCCTGTTCGAGCTCCACCTGGACCGCCAGCCGGTGCCCCTGGAGGAGGTCGAGCCCGCGAAGGAGATCGTCAGGCGCTTCACGACGGGCGCAATGTCGTTCGGGTCCATCTCCTACGAGGCTCACACCAACCTCGCGATCGCCATGAACCGCATCGGCGGCAAGTCGAACACGGGCGAGGGCGGCGAGGAGCCCGAGCGCTTCCGGCCGCTGCCCGACGGCTCGCCCAACCCGGCGCGGTCGGCCATCAAGCAGGTGGCCTCCGGCCGCTTCGGCGTCACCACCGAGTACCTGGTCAACGCCGACGAGCTGCAGATCAAGATGGCGCAGGGCGCCAAGCCGGGCGAGGGCGGCCAGCTGCCCGGCCACAAGGTGAGCAAGCAGATCGCACGTGTGCGGCACTCCACGCCCGGCGTCGGCCTGATCTCGCCGCCGCCGCACCACGACATCTACTCGATCGAGGACCTGGCGCAGCTCATCCACGACCTCAAGAACGTCAACCCGAAGGCCCGCATATCGGTGAAGCTGGTCTCCGAGGTCGGCGTCGGCACCGTTGCCGCGGGCGTGTCGAAGGCCCACGCCGACCACGTGACGATCTCGGGCTACGAGGGCGGCACCGGCGCCTCGCCGCTGACGTCCATCAAGCACGCCGGCTCGCCCTGGGAGATCGGTCTCGCCGAGACTCACCAGACGCTGGTGCTCAACCGCCTGCGCGGCCGCATCGCGGTGCAGGTCGACGGCGGCATCCGCACGGGGCGGGACGTGGTGATCGGCGCGCTGCTCGGCGCGGACGAGTTCGGCTTCGCGACGGCGCCGCTCGTCGTCTCGGGCTGCATCATGATGCGCAAGTGCCATCTGAACACCTGCCCGGTCGGCGTGGCGACGCAGGACCCCGAGCTGCGCAAGCGCTTCACCGGCAAGCCGGAGCACGTCGTCAACTACTTCTTCTTCGTGGCCGAGGAGGTGCGGCGGCTGATGGCGCGGCTCGGCTTCCGCCGGTTCACGGACATGATCGGCCGCACCGACCTGATCGATGTGCGCCGCGCGATCAGCCACTGGAAGGCGAAGGGCCTCGATTTCTCGCGAATCCTCCACCTGCCGCCAGCGCAGCCCGGCGTCGCGATCCACAACTGCGAGCAGCAGGACCATGGCCTCGACCGGGCGCTCGACCACGAGCTGATCCGGCAGGCGGGCCCGGCCCTCGAGGACGGCAGGCCTGTGCGGATCGAGATCGCCGTGCGCAACCACAACCGCACCTTCGGCGCCATGCTTTCCGGGCGGCTCGCGGAACGGTACGGCCACGGCGGCCTGCCCGACGACACCATCCGGATCCAGGCCCAGGGCACTGCCGGGCAGTCGTTCGGCGCCTGGCTGGCGCGCGGCATTACGGTGGATCTGCAGGGCGAGGCGAACGACTACGTCGGCAAGGGGCTCTCGGGCGGCCGCATCATCGTGCGCCCGCCGGCCGACTCCGCGCTCGCCCAGGCCGAGGACAACATCATCGTCGGCAACACCGTGCTGTATGGCGCGATCGCCGGTGAGTGCTTCTTCCGGGGCGTTGCCGGCGAGCGCTTCGCGGTACGCAACTCGGGCGCCACGGCAGTCATCGAGGGCGTCGGCGACCATGGCTGCGAGTACATGACCGGCGGGGTCGTCGTCTGCCTCGGCCCGACGGGCCGGAACTTCGCCGCGGGCATGAGCGGCGGCGTCGCCTACGTCCTCGACGAGGCCGGCGACTTCGCCCGGCGCTGCAACCAGGCGATGGTCGAGCTCGAGCCGATCGCCGCCGAGGACGAGGCCCTCGAGGCGCTGTACCACCAGGGCGGCGACCTGGAGACGCACGGCCAGGTGGACGTCAGCCACGACATGACGCGGTTCGACGCGATCCGGCTGCGGCAGCTCGTCGAGCGGCACCTGCAGTACACCGGCAGCGCGGTCGCGCGCCGCATCCTCGATTCCTGGGCCGACTTGCTGCCCCGGTTCGTCAAGGTCATGCCGGTGGATTACCGCCGCGCGCTCACCCAGCTGCTCGCCGAGCAGCAGGCCGCGCAGAGCGACGCCGCCTAGGAGAGTCGTCAGTCATGGGCAAGGCAACCGGCTTCATCGAGTACCCGCGCGCCGATCGGGTCTACGCCCCAGTCGCGGACCGCCTGCAGCACTACCAGGAGTTCGTCATCCCGCTGAGCGAGGAGGGCGTGCGCCAGCAGGGTGCGCGCTGCATGGACTGCGGCATCCCGTTCTGCCACCAGGGCTGTCCGGTCAACAACCTCATCCCGGACTGGAACGACCTCGTGTACCGCGGCGCCTGGCAGCGCGCCATCGAGATCCTGCACTCGACCAACAACTTCCCCGAGTTCACCGGCCGGATCTGCCCCGCGCCCTGCGAGGCCGCCTGCACCCTGAACATCGACGACCGCCCGGTGACGATCAAGACCATCGAGTGCTCGATCGTCGACCGCGCCTGGGAGGAGGGCTGGATCCAGCCGCACATTCCGGCGCACCGCACGGGCCGGCGCATCGCGGTGGTGGGGTCGGGGCCGGCGGGCCTCGCCTGCGCGCAGCAGCTGGCCCGGGCCGGCCACAAGGTGCACGTCTACGAGAAGCAGGACCGGATCGGCGGTCTGCTGCGCTACGGCATCCCGGACTTCAAGATGGAGAAGTACCTCATCGACCGGCGCATCGCGCAGATGCACGCCGAGGGGGTCGCCTTCCACACCCAGACGCACGTCGGCGTCGACCTGCCCGTCAGCCGGCTGCTCGATGACTTCGACGCGCTCGTGCTCGCCGGCGGGTCGGAGCAGCCGCGCGACCTCGCGATCCCGGGGCGCGATCTGGACGGGGTCCATTTCGCGATGGACTTCCTGCCGCAGCAGAACCGGCGCGTGGCGGGCGACAGGGTGAACGGCTTCACTGCCGAGGGCCGGCACGTGGTCGTGATCGGCGGCGGCGACACCGGCTCGGACTGCATCGGCACGTCGAACCGCCACGGCGCGCGGTCGGTGACGCAGCTCGAGATCCTGCCGAAGCCCCCGGAGAAGGAGAACAAGGCCCTGACCTGGCCCAACTGGCCGAACCGGCTGCGGTCGTCCTCGTCGCACGAGGAAGGCTGCGAGCGGATGTGGTCGGTGACCACGAAGGCCTTCCTCGACGACGGCAAGGGCGGGGTGCGCGCCGTGCGCTGCGCGCGGGTCGAGTGGACCCGCGACGACGCCGGCGCCTGGCGGATGGCCGAGGTCGCCGGATCCGAGTTCGAGCTGCAGGCCGACCTCGTGCTGCTCGCCATGGGCTTCGTGCACCCGGTGCACGAGGGACTGCTCGCCAGCCTGCGGGTGGAGCTCGACGGCCGCGGCAACGTGAAGAGCAGCACCGAGGGTTCCGAGGCCTACCACACCTCGGTGCCGCGGGTGTTCGCCGCCGGCGACATGCGCCGCGGCCAGTCGCTGGTCGTCTGGGCGATCCGCGAGGGCCGGCAGTGCGCCCGCGCGGTCGACGAGTACCTGATGGGGAAGTCCGAGCTGCCGCGATAACGGGCCGGTAGGCACCGACCCACCCGGCGGGCCTTGCGCCGGGTGCTGCTCGCCGCTCGATGGATCATCCAGGATCCACTCGCTACCGCGCACCCGCCCGCTACGCAGTCCTGCTCCGCGGTTGGGACCAGCCCATGCCATCCCTGGCATGGGCGTTCACTGCGATGTGAAGGTCCACTGGACCTTCAATCGCAGTTCACCCCTGTGCGCTGCTCGCAGCAACCCGGCTCCGGCCCGCTCAACGCTGTGCGACGGGCGGCGGGCGCGTCTTGACCTGCGCGGACCGTAAGCGGCAGGGATGCCGCTTCCGAGCCTACAGGGACGTATTAACGGCGTGTCCGCGCGGGTCATGCGCGCCTGGCGCCTCGTCCAAGACGCGCCTGATTCCTAGCAGCGAGGAGCAAAGGCCCTCGCCGCCCGGACCCCATCTACTGCCTCACACGCAACCCTGCGCCAGCATCGCGTCGGCGACCTTGACGAAGCCGGCCACGTTCGCGCCGCGCACGTAGTTCACGAAGCCGTCGGCCTCGCCGTAGCGCACGCAGTTCTCGTGGATCGACTTCATGATCTGCCGCAGCCGCATGTCGACCTCCTCGCGCGGCCAGCGGACGACGCCTGCGTTCTGCGTCATCTCCAGACCCGACACCGCGACACCGCCGGCATTCGCCGCCTTGCCCGGCCCGTAGAGCGCCTTGGCGGCGAGGAAGACGTCCACGCCCTCGGGGGTCGTCGGCATGTTGGCCCCCTCGGAGATGCAGACGCAGCCATTGGCCACGAGAATCTTCGCGTCCCGCTCATCGATCTCGTTCTGCGTCGCGCTGGGGAAGGCCAGGTCGCACTTCACGCCCCACGGCCGCTCACCGGCCAGGAAGCGGGCGCGAGGGAAGCGGTCGGCGTATTCCTTGATCCGCCCGCGGCGCACGTTCTTGAGATCCATCACCCAGGCGAGCTTCTCGGCGTCGATGCCGTCCTCGTCGACGATCGTCCCGCCGGAGTCGGAGAGCGTGACCGGCCTGGCGCCGAACTCGATCAGCTTCTCGACGGTGTACTGGGCGACGTTGCCCGAGCCCGACACGGTCGCGACCTTGCCGCCGACGCTCTCGCCCCGCGTCGCCAGCATCTCCTGGGCGAAGTACACCGCGCCGTAACCGGTCGCCTCGGGACGAATCAGCGACCCGCCGTAGGGCAGGCCCTTGCCGGTCAGCACGCCGTTGAAGCGGTTGGCGATGCGCTTGTACTGCCCGAACAGGAAGCCGATCTCGCGGCCGCCCACGCCGATGTCGCCCGCGGGGACGTCGGTGTCGGGGCCGATGTGGCGGTACAGCTCGGTCATGAACGACTGGCAGAACCGCATCACCTCGTTGTCGCTCTTGCCCTTGGGATCGAAATCCGAGCCGCCCTTGCCACCGCCCATGGAGAGCGTGGTCAGGCTGTTCTTGAAGACCTGCTCGAAGGCGAGGAACTTGAGCACGCCGAGCGTGACCGTGGGATGGAAGCGCAGGCCGCCCTTGTAGGGGCCGATGGCGCTGTTCATCTCGATCCGGAACCCGCGGTTGATCTGGATCTGGCCCTGGTCGTCGACCCAGGGGACACGGAACATCACCACCCGCTCGGGCTCGACCAGCCGCTCGAGGATGCGCGCGTCGCGGTAGGCCTTGGACGCCTCCACGACCGGGTAAACCGACTCCACGACCTCGCGCACGGCCTGGTGGAACTCGGGCTCGTTCGGGTTCCTGGCCACCACTTCGGCCACGAACTGCTCGGCCGCCTTCATTGTGCTCGATGACATACGTTCTCCCTCGGGCCAAGCCCGGTTCACTCGATACCGTCTCATCCCGCACGGCCTCGATTGCCGGGCGGCCGACCCACGATCGACCAGAGCGCACCGCCGGCGCACCAGGACGGATCATGCCGCGCGCACGATAGGCCGGCCGGGGAGCCCGCGCAACGGCCTATACTTTGACCCACGTCAGCAGGGTGCACCCTAGGGGTGCGGCATGCCCCGCGTGCTGGCAGTCGTGCGGCAGGCCACCGCGCCGTGCCGGACCGCAACCGACACAGGTAGCCCATGATCGAATCCCACTTCAGTACCGGCATCACGGCGCTGGACCGCGTGTTCCGCGGGCTGCTGCCCGGCGACAACCTCGTCTGGCAGATCGACACCGTCAGCGATTTCGCGCCCTTCGTGCCGGCCTACTGCCGGGCGGCGCAGAAGGCCGGCCGCAGGCTGATCTACCTGCGTTTCGCCGACCACCTGCCCTGGCTGGGGGATGGGGATGTCGGCGAGATCCGCCATCTCGACATGTCGCAGGGCTTCGAGCGCTTCATCACCGGGGTGCGGTCTACCATCCGCGAGGCAGGTCGCGGCGCCTTCTTCCTGTTCGACTGCCTGTCCGCGCTGGCCGAGACCTGGTCCAGCGACCGCATGCTCGGCAACTTCTTCATGCTGACGTGCCCCTACGTCTACGACATGGAGTCACTGGCCTACTTCCCGCTGCTGCGGAACCTGCATTCGGTGCAGGCGACGGGCCCGATCTCGCGAACCACCCAGATCCTCACCGAGGTCTACCGCCACAAGGGCACGGTCTACATCCAGCCGGGCAAGGTGGAGCACCGGTACTCGCCGACGATGTACATGCTGCACGCCTGGGAGGGCGAGCGCTTCACGCCGATCTCGGACAGCTCGACGATCGCCGAGATCCTGAATGCGAAGCCCTGGGCGGGGCTCGACGCGGTGCGCTTCCGCCTCGGCAAGTGGAACCGGACCTTTCTCCAGGCCGAGCGCGCCTGGGAGCGGCAGCAGCGCGGCGAGGACGGCGGCGAGGAGGCGGGCGATGTGTTCCGCTCCCTGGTACGGATGGTGTTCAGCCGCGACGAGCGCGTGTTGCGCCTGGCGGAGAAGTACCTCGACCTGGGCGATCTGGTGGCGATCTGGAAGCGGATGATCGGCACCGGCCTGATCGGCGGCAAGTCGGTCGGGATGCTGCTGGCCCGCGCCATCCTGCGCAAGGTCGACCCGCGCTGGCGCACGCTGCTCGAGGCCCACGACTCCTTCTTCATCGGCTCCGACGTCTTCTACTCCTTCCTGGTCGACAATGGCTGCTGGCTCCACCGTCAGCGCCAGTCGAACTGCCAGCAGGCGCTCGGTGACGACCTGCACGAGGCGCGCCGCCGCGTCATCACCGGTCGGTTCCCCGACGAGCTGGTCCGCGAATTCGCGGAGATGCTCGACTATTTCAGCCAGTCGCCGATCATCGTGCGCTCGAGCAGCCTGCTCGAGGACAGCTACGGCAATGCCTTCGCGGGCAAGTACGAGAGCGTGTTCTGCGCCAACCAGGGCTCGCACCAGAAGCGGCTCGACGACTTCATCGCCGCCGTCAAGACCATCTATGCGAGCACCATGAGCGAGAAGGCCCTGCGCTACCGCGAGCAGCGCGGCCTGCTGGACCGCGACGAGCAGATGTCGCTGCTGGTGCAGCGCGTGTCGGGCAGCCGCTACGGCAACCTCTTCTTCCCGCAGGTCGCCGGCGTGGGGCTGTCGACGAACCCCTACGTGTGGAACAAGCTGATCGACCCGAAGGCCGGGATGGTCAGGCTCGTGTTCGGTCTCGGCACGCGTGCGGTGGACCGGTCCGACGACGACTACACGCGGGTCGTCGCCCTCAACGCGCCGCAGCGGCGCCCGGAAAGCGACGTCGACGAGGTGCGGCAATACTCGCAGCGACGGGTCGACGTCATCGACCTGGACGCGAGCCAGGTGGTCGCGGTCGAGTTCTCGGACATGGCCGGGCGGAAGGACGAGCTGCCGCTGCACATCTTCGCCTCGCTTGACGAGGGGCTCGTGCGCCGCGCCGCGAACCAGGGGCTGCCGCCGCCCACCGCGCAACTCCTGACATTCGATCATCTGCTGTCGAAGACCCACTTCGTCGCCGACATGCGGCAGATGCTGAGCATCCTCGAGGAGGCCTACGAATACCCGGTCGACCTCGAGTTCACCGCGAACTTCAGCAGCGACGAGGAGTGCAGGATCAATCTCGTCCAGTGCCGGCCGCTGCAGGTCGCAGCCGACGTCGCCGCCACGAGCCTGCCGACGGCCGTCGCTGCCGAGGACGTGGTGCTGGAGGCCTGCGGCGCCGTTATCGGCAAGAGCCGCCAGCATGCGATCGACCGCGTGATCTACGTGACGCCCGCGGTCTACGGACAGATGCCGGTGCAGGACCGCTACGCGGTGGCGCGACTGATCGGCCGGCTGCTGCACATCGACGACGCGCACCGCTCGCGCAAGGTCATGCTGGCCGGCCCGGGGCGCTGGGGAACGACCATGCCGCTGCTCGGCGTGCCCGTCTCGTTCGCCGAGATCGACACGGTGGCCGTGCTCTGCGAGATCGTCGCGATGCGTGAGAACCTGGTGCCCGACGTCTCGCTCGGCACGCACTTCTTCAACGACCTGGTCGAGTGGGACATGCTCTACCTCGCGCTCTTCCCGGGCCGCGCGGGGAATCGGTGGAGCCTGGATTTCTTCGAGCAGTCCCCGAACCGGCTCGCGGAGCTGATGCCGGACGCCGCGCAGTGGGGACACGCCGTGCGGGTCATCGATCTGCCGCGCGCCGAGGCCCCGGACTCGTCACTGACGATCTGGGCCAGCTCGCTCGACCAGAAGGTCCTGTGCTACCTGAACAGGCCCAGCCAGCAGACGCAGCCGCCTGGGCCGAGGACCGATGCCGACGGGGTCGGCAGCGGGCTCAGCGAGGTGGAGAGGACGGCGTGAATCAGAACAGCCCCCACAGATACTGGTTGGTGACCTCGTGGTGGAACTGGATCTCGCTGCGCTTCACGCGGGAGCCGAGCGCCTTGGGGCAGCGCTCGGCCGCGGCGAGCTTCAGCTCGGCATACTTCTCGTGCACGCCCTCTCCGAGCAGCTCCTGCGCGTAGCGGCTCGCCTTGAACAGCCGGATGGCGTCGTAGATGTTGTCCGGTAGGTAGCGGGTCCGCTGGACCTTTGCATCCTCGACCCCTGGACCCTCGAGTCCGGCCTTCAGCAGCGCATAGATCGCCATGTACGGGTTCGCGTCGGGCGCGATTGAGCGCACCTCGATGCGGGCGGTGCGCTCGTTGCCGATCGGTATGCGGATCATCGAGCCGCGGTCGGACGAGGACACCTTGATCTGGTTCGGCGCCTCGTAGTGCGGATCGAGGCGCCGATAGGCGTTCACGCTGGCGTTCAGGATCAGGCACAGGTCGTTCGCATTGGCCAGGATCCGGTTGATGAAGCCCCACGCCAGGACGCTGAGCCCGTCCTCGCCCTTCTTGTCGTGGAAGAGATTCTTGCCCTTCTTGGCGATCGACAGGTTGGTGTGGCAACCGCTGCCGTTCACATTGGCAACGGGCTTGGGCAGGAACGATGCAGTCAGGTCCATCTGGGCGGCCACCTGCCGCGCGATGAGCTTGTAGAGCTGCACCTGGTCCGCGGCAATCGTCGCCTCGGTGTACATGTAGTTCATCTCGAACTGCGACGGCGCCACCTCCGGGTGGTCCTTCTCGTTGCCGAAGCCGAGGGCGCGCTGGACCTCCGCGGAGGCGTCGATGAAGCGGCGCAGCGTGTCGCCGGGAAGGGCGTGGTAGTAGCCGCCGGTCGAGACGTAGTCGAACCGCCCCGTGTCGAAGTAGTGCCGCTCGGCATCCCGGCCCTTGAAGAGGAAGCCCTCGATCTCGTTCGCCACGTTGGCGACCATGTCCTTCTTCTTCAGCTCGCCCGCGAGGCCCTTGAGCCGCGCGCGCAGGTCCCCCGCGTACGGCGTGCCGTCCTGATCCTCGACGTCACCGAATACGAGGACCTTGCCGGGACCGAAGACGTCCGCCGGCAGCCAGTACAGCGCCGGCCAGTCGATCGCCAGCCGCAGGTCGGACTCGGCCTGGCGCGAGAACCCGCGGATCGACGATCCGTCGAAGGTGAGGTTGTCCGCCGACTTCAGGAGGAACTTCTTGTCGTAGTCGAGCATGTGGAAGCGGCCTTCGAGGTCGGTGAAGCAGACGGTCACCGCCTTGATGCCCTTCTCGTCGACGAGGTACTTCATCCGCGCCTCGCGGATCCGGCCCGGGTCCTCCCCCGCCAGGCGGTCCGACTTGGCCGCGAGGTTCATCTCCTCCAGCTGCTCGTAAGGGATCTCCAGGAAGTGGCGAAGCGGCGTGTCCATGCTGTCCTCTGTGCGGGGCGGAAGGCCTACCGGTGGGCCTCGACGGGCCGGGACACTCGCACGGCAAGGCCCGGCTTGCAACCACCTCGACGCTGCCCGGCGTCGCCGGACCGGGGCGGCATTGACACCGCCGCCGAGCCTACGGGGCCCTATTCACGGCGTGCCCGCGGCGGTCGTGCCCGGCTGGCGCCATGGCGATCAGCGGTCCCCGGGGCCCCAGCCCGCGATCGCCTCCCGCAGGAACTCCGGCGTGGCGAAGGCGGCGCGGTGGATGTCGGCGTTGTAGTAGCGCGTGCGGAACGGCCGCGCGGCGACGTCGGCCTCGCGGAAACCGGCGATCGGCGCGTCCTTGCACCCCATCGTGCAGCTCCACCAGCCGGACGGGTAGATCGGCTGCGGGAAGGGCAGCGTCCTCACGTCGGCGAAGCCCGCGCCCCGCAGCTTGGCGTACATGCGCTCGAGGATCGCCTGGTGGAACAGCGGCGACTCGCTCTGCTGCACGACCAGCCCGCCGGGCCGCAGCGCGGCGCGGCAGGCGCGGAAGAACTCCTCGCTGAACAGCACCTCGCCGGGCCCGATCGGGTCCGTGCCATCGACGATGATGACGTCGAGGCTCTCCGGGGGGGCGTTGCGCATCCAGGCGATGCCGTCGTCGAACAGCAGGCTCGCGCGCGGGTCGGCGTTCGACTCGCAGAGCTCGGGGAAATAGATCTCGGACACGCGCGTGACGCGCTCGTCGATGTCGATCTGGGTCACCTGCTCGACCTCCGGGTGCCTCAGCACCTCGCGCAGCGTCCCGCAGTCGCCGCCGCCGATGATCGCCACGCGGCGCGGCGCGCGGTGCGCATAGAGCACCGGGTGCGACATCATCTCGTGGTAGAGGAAGTTGTCGAGGGTGCTGACCATGGTGCAGCCGTCGATCACCATCAGCCGCCCGAAGCCCACGGTGTCCCAGACCTCGATCTTCTGGAATGGCGACTGCTCCTCGTGGAGCTTGGCCTTGATCCGCATCGAGAACGCCATGAAGTCCTGGTGCTCGATCTCGGTGAACCACTGGACGTCGAGGGTCATCGCGAACTCCGGTGGTGAACAGGCTGGTGCAGCCGGGAAGGTACTGGCCCGCAACAATCACCGCAAGGCAGACATGCACGGAGCCTCGGCGTGAAGGGCCGCGGGGGACGCTCGCTCCGGATGGCGGGTGCGCAGGATTCGCTCGGACAGGCCGCGAAGGTCATGCGCGCCTGGCGGCGCGATGCAGGCCTTACGCTCCCCGCACGTGCTCGATGTACTTTGGCACGTCCTCCATCCGCAGCTCGATCGCGGACCCGGTGACCCGGATGTGCGCCTCGGACCCCTCGACCCGCAGGTCGCAGCGCACGCGGCCGCGGCTGCGCAGGGGCACCGGGATCATGTCGCGGTAGGTGTACACGTTCTCGCCGACGTCTCCGCCGAGGCAGTTCGCGGGCAGCGGCGGCAGGTCGCCATCCACCTCGGCGCTCTCGAGCACCAGCTCGCCGTTCTGCCACCAGCGGGTGCGCTCGGTCGAGCCGGTCATGCTCTTGACGATGTAGGCCGGCTCGAAGCGGACGCGCACCGTGCCGCCGTCGACCGCGACGCCGAGGATCCTGCTGCCCACCAGCTCGATCGTGCTGCTGTCCATCGTGGTCCTGCTCCCACGCCGCGGCGCACGTGCCGCGGCGACACCCTGGTCAACGGCGGCGGCCGCCGCCCAGCAGCGAGCCCAGCACGCCGCGCACGATCTGGCGCCCGAGGCTCGAACCGATGCTCGACGCCACGCTGCGCGCGGCCGACTTCGCCATCGCGTCGCCGATCGTCTGGCGCGACCGCCCGCCGCTCTTCGGCTTGGCGTCGCCGCCACCGCCACCGAAGATCGAGCCGAAGATCGACCCGCCGGATTCGCCCTCGTCCTCACGCTTGGCGTCTTCGGCCGCCTCCTGCTGGGCCGCGGCGCGCTCCTGCAGGAGCTCGTAGGCCGACTCGCGGTCGGAGGCCGCCTCGTAATCGCCCTTGACCGGCGACTTCGCAATGATCTCGGCGCGCTCGGCGTCGGTCAGGGGCCCGATCCGCGAGCGCGGCGGGGCAACCAGCACGCGCTGCACCACGCTCGGCACGCCCTTTTTGTCGAGGGTCGAGACCAGCGCCTCGCCGACGCCCAGCTCGCTGATCACGGTGGCGGTGTCCATGGCCGTGTTCTCGCGGAAGGTGGTCGCGGCCACCTGGACCGCCTTGCGGTCTCGCGGCGTGTAGGCGCGCAGCGCGTGCTGGAAGCGGTTGCCGAGCTGGCCGAGCACCTCGTCGGGGACGTCGTCGGGGTACTGCGAGACGAAATAGACGCCGACGCCCTTTGAGCGGATGAGCCGAACGACCTGGGTGATCTTGTCGACGAGCGCCTTGGGCGCGCCGTCGAACAGCAGGTGCGCCTCGTCGAAGAAGAACACCAGCCTGGGGAGCGGCGCATCGCCGCGCTCGGGCAGGTTCTCCATCAGCTCGGCGAGCAGCCAGAGCAGGAACGTCGCGTAGATGCGCGGGCTGTGATACAGGGTCGTCGCGTCGAGGACGCTGACGTAGCCCCGGCCCTGACGGTCGGCGCGCATCAGGTCCGCGATGTCGAGCGCCGGCTCGCCGAAGAAGGTCTCGCCGCCGGCCTGCTCGAGCACCAGGAGGCGGCGCTGGATCGAGGCGACGGTCTGGCCGGCCACGTTGCCGTACTTCCGCCCGATCTCCTTGGCATTGTCGGCGAGCCAGGTGAGCATCGCCCGCAGGTCCTTGAGGTCGAGGAGAAGCAGGCCCTCGTCGTCGGCGACCTTGAAGGCGATGTACAGCACGCCCTCCTGGGTTTCGTTGAGCTCGAGCAGGTTGGCGAGCAGCACCGGCCCCATCTCGGAGACGGTGGTGCGCACCGGGTGTCCCTTCTGGCCGTACACGTCCCAGAACAGGACGGGGGCGCCCTCGAAGGCGTGATCGTCGAGCTTCATCAGCGCGACGCGCTCCGCGATCTTCGGGTTGTCCTTCCCGGCCTGAGCGATGCCGGACAGGTCGCCCTTGACGTCCGCGGTGAAGACGGGCACGCCGAGGCGCGAGAACGACTCGGCGAGCATCTGCAGCGTCACGGTCTTGCCCGTGCCGGTTGCACCCGCCACCAGGCCGTGGCGGTTCGCCATCCCGGCCTCGAGTACCACGCGTTCGCCGGCCGCGGTGGCGCCGACGACGAGCAGATGGGAATCGGTCATGCGCGCCCCCTGTCGATCGAGTGCCTCACTATAGCGAGGCCCGTCGGGCAAGGGGAGAGGTCAGGCCGCCTCGTCCGGGTCGGTGGCGACGCCGTCCAGTCCGAGCTCCTTTATCTTGCGCGTGAGCGTGTTGCGCCCCCAGCCGAGCCGCACCGCGGCGTCGCGCCGGCGCCCCCCGGTGTGCTCGAGCGCGGTCTCGATCAGCGTCGTCTCGAAGGCCGGCAGCGCCTCGTCGAGCAGCGGCGTCGCCCGCTCGCGCAGGCTCGCCCGCGCCCACGCCCGCAGCGCCGCGCGCCAGTCCGTGGCGGCATCCGCGGCGGCCGCCTGACGGAGCTCCGGCGGCAGGTCCTCGACGTGGATCTCCCGGCCCGAGGCCATGACCGTGAGCCAGCGCGCCGCATTCTCGAGCTGGCGCACGTTGCCGCGCCAGTCGAGGGCCTTGATCGCCTCGACCGTCTCGGGCAGCAGCACCTTGGGCTCGCCACCGAGCTCCTTGGCCGCCAGCGTGAGAAAGTGGTCCATCAGCAGCGGGATGTCCTCGCGGCGCTCG
>Ga0316601_100000086_pt1 | contig 33589 bp, 43 predicted proteins | sample OWC_soil_day5_no_FD_207663 | JGI IMG/M metagenome (GOLD analysis project Ga0316601, IMG submission 207663) | Wetland soil microbial communities from Old Woman Creek delta, Ohio, United States - OWC_soil_day5_noCT | ecosystem: Environmental > Terrestrial > Soil > Wetlands | place: USA: Ohio... | reverse complement strand
ATAGGGGGAGTTGCTGTTAACAGTGTAGAAGATCTAAACAAAACATTAAATGGATTACAAGCTTCAACAGGTTCATCCAATGATTCAATGCAAGGCATGAAAGATACTTTGCTTGATATTTATAATAATAACTTTGGAGAAAACTTTGAAGACATTGGTGTAGCTATGGCTGAGATAGGCAAGCAGACTGGAGCAACTGGTGATAAGTTAAAAAGCTTAACACAGGATGGAATGATTTTAAGGGATACCTTTGGATTTGAAATTAATGAGTCAATTCGTTCTGCTAATATGCTAATTCAACAGTTTGGATTAACTGGTGACCAAGCCTATAATTTGATAGCCCAAGGAGCCCAGAAGGGACTAAATAAAAATGATGATTTATTAGACACAGTAAATGAATATAGTGTGCAGTTCAAACAAATGGGTTTCACTGCTGAAGAAATGTTTAACATGATAAGCAACGGAGCAGCAGGAGGTACTTGGAGTGTAGATAAGCTTGGGGATGCGGTAAAGGAATTCTCTATTAGAACAAAAGATGGAAGTAAAGGCACAATGGAAGCTTTTCAAACTCTTGGGCTTGATGCTAATAAATTAACTTCAGATTTTGCTAAGGGTGGAGAAACAAGCAAAGCGGCATTTAGCAAGGTGAATGAAGCATTAATAAATATGAAAGACCCTCTTGTACAAAATCAAGTTGGTACTGCTCTATGGGGAACCATGTGGGAAGACTTAGGAGCAAAAGGAATTAAGGCATTAACAGAAACAAAAGGAGCTATAAGTAATACTAAAGATGCATTAAATGAAATAAACAATGTAAAATATAATACTTTTGGAGAAGCTTTAGAAGGCATAAAACGAAAATTAACAACCAGTGTGTTAGTTCCATTAGGTGAAAAACTACTACCTAAAATGAATGAGGTGTTAGCATGGATTACTACACATACTCCTGAGATACAATCTACTCTTGAGAGCGCAGTAGGTATAACGTGTGGAATAATAGACGGATTATCATCCTCAATTAGTTGGGTCATACAAAATGCAGATTGGTTAATACCAGCAATAGCTGGAGTTGTTGCTGCTATAGCTACTTTTAATATAATTAACACCGCAATTACATTATTCAATGCTTTAAAAGCTGCTTTAGTTATAACAACAGTAGCACAAGAAGGATTAAACATAGCTATGAGTTTAAATCCAATTGGGCTAGTTTGTATAGCTATAGGCGCACTTATAGCTATAGGAATTTTATTATGGCAAAACTGGGATACTGTTTGTAAATTTTTAAGTGGTGCATGGGAATGGATGAAAGCCACTGCAGTAAATATTTTTAATAGCTTAGTAGACTTCTTCAAAGAATGGGGGCCGTTAATTCTAGCTGTTATATTAGGTCCTATTGCATTGCTTGCATATACAATTTATAAGCATTGGGATAGTATAAAAGCTGGTGCAATAAGTGCATTTGGAGCAATAAAAGACTTTGTTGGAGATATTATTGACGGTATTGCTGGTGGATTTAAAGGGATGGTTAATTCAGTTATAGACGGCCTTAATATTATGATTAGAGGACTTAACAAGCTTAATTTTGATATTCCTTCATGGGTTCCTGAATTTGGCGGAGAAAGTTTTGGACTTAATATACCAGAAATACCAAGCTTTTCAGTAGGTACTAGATACTTACCTAAAGATATGCTAATTCAAGCCCATAAGGGGGAAATGATAGTCCCAAAATCGGAAAATCCGTATGCTAATAGCGGTGGTTCAATTATGGGTAGTGGTATAACACAAAACATTACAATAAACAGTAATACTCCACTTTCAGCTTCTGAAATAGTTAAAAAACAACAACAAGCTTCAAGAAGGCTTGCAATGGAATGGGGAATGTAGTATGCAGAAAATTATTTTTATAAATAGCAGAAATAATTCACTTGAGATTAGTGGCAAAGGCCCATTTGTATTGCAGAAGTTAGAAGGGACAGGTTGCGCAGGCTCAGATATACAAACATCAAAATCACCATATCAAGATGGTATTGATGTGTTAGATGTAATACTAAAGGAGAGAACTATTAGTATTAAAGGAACAATACTGGGTGAGGATATGACTGATTTATTTTCAAAAAGACAATTGTTAAGCAGAATATTCAATCCGAAGTTAAAAAAAGCTTCTCTTAAGTATGTAAATGACTTTGGAGAGAAATGCATAGAGTGTTATAGTGAAGATGCTCCTGTATTTGGAGAAAACTATGCTACTTTACAGGAGTTTTTAATAACTCTGTTATGTCCTTCACCATTTTGGCTTGATGAAAATTTCACTAAAGAAGAAATAATAACATGGGTTGGAGGAGCATCCTTCCCTATTAGCTTTCCTGTAAAATTCGCAAACAAAGGGGAAACTAAGAAAAATATAATAAATATTGGTGATGTTGAAACTCCTGTTGAAATAACATTTAAAGGGCCTGCGATAAATCCATGCGTTACTAATCTACTAACTGGAGAATATATTAAGGTCAAAAGAAGTTTAAGCAGCGATGATATTTTAATTATTAATACAGAGTTTGGTAATAAAAAAGTTGAAATTCAGGATAAGAACGGAGTAAGAATAAATGCATTTAATTGGATAGATTTGAATAGTACTTTCTTCAATTTACAGGTTGGAGATAATACAATTCAATACACAAGTGATGGAGCAGACCCTGCAAGTGTAGTAATAAAATATTATAATCGCTATGTAGGATTATAGGAGGTGAAGATATATGTCAGAAAGTTATGGTTTTTTTGATAGTGATAGCAATGATGTTAGACAATATAGAGCAGATGAGTTCACAGAGTTTTTTAGAAATTTCTTTACCAGTGGAGTATGCAGTGGTCTTGGAATAACAACTCAAGGAGGAATGAATATTGGAATAAACACAGGGTACTCTGTGCTTAAAGGATATTATTATAAAAATGATACATTACTACTAATGAGTTTAAGTGCAGCAGATACTAACCTTCCAAGAGTTGATAGAGTAGTTCTGAGATTAGATTTAGTTGCGAGAACTATACATGCCAATATAAAAAAAGGCGCTCCAGCTAGTAATCCAACACCGCCTACACTTCAACGAGATCAAACTGTATTTGAAATAAGCTTAGCAAAAATAAGTGTACCAGCTGCAGCTTCAAATATACAAATAGCTAATATTACAGATGAAAGATATAATTCTGATGTTTGTGGTGCTGCAGGAGCAATAGTTAGACCTTTAACAGTATTAAGTAGTGCACAACCTGCGAATCTTGTTGCCGGCGATATATGGATTCAGTATTTGGGGTGATGACAAATGATGCCTTTACGTATTATTGATAATAAATTTAATCTTCTAGCGGAAATAGATAACTATGAGAGCTTAATTTTCACTAGACGTTATTATAAATTAGGAGAATTTGAACTTCATATTAATATAAACAAAAACAATGCAGATATGCTTCAGAAAGATAACATAATAATTATTGGCAATAATGGTCATAAAGCAGGAATTATCAGATATAGAGAAATAAAAGTTGACGAGAATGGCAAACAAAGCGAAATACTTATTGTAAAAGGCTCAACTCTCTCTAGCTTTATGGGTAGAAGAATAACAATTCCGCCTGAAGGTCAAGCATATGACCAAATTAATTCACAAGCAGAATCAGTTATGAAACATTATGTAACCGCTAATTGCGTTGCTCCTACGGATATTAAGAGAAGGATTCCTGAATTAATTACAGGAATTGATAAGGGAAGAGGAAAGATAATTTCATATCAAAGTAGGCTCAAGCAATTAGATATAGAGCTTGAAGCAATCTCCTTAACTTCAGAAGTAGGATGGGAGATATTTTTAGATTTAACTAATAAAAAATATGTCTTTGATATTATAATGGGGAGGAATTTAACAGCTTCACAAGACATTTTACCGCCAGTTATTTTTAGTGTTGATTTTGATAACATTAAATCTCAGCATTTCGTTGATAGTAGTATTAATTATAAAAACAAAGGTTATGTTGGTGGACAAGGAGAAGGAGAAAATAGGTCTTTGATTGAGGTTGGAGACGATGTCAATGGACTAGATAGAATTGAATCATTTATAGATGCCAGAGATATAAATGAAAATGAGAGCTTGGTTCAGAGAGGGGAACAAAAGCTAAGGGAAAATTCAGAGATAGCAACATTTGAATCTGAGATTCTACCAAACAATAGCTTTAAATATGGCATTGATTGGGATATAGGAGACATAGTTACTGTATTAAATCGAAGTTGGAATGTTACCCTAGACAGCAGAATAACAGAGGTAAAAGAAATTTATGAAGCAGGTGGATTTAGGCTTGAAGCAACTTTCGGAAACAATATACCAACATTTATAGATAAATTAAAAAATACATTAGATAAACCACTTGTCGAGACACCTGTAAACGGTAATTATGACGATAGGTATTACACTAAAACAGAAGTAGATGCAAAGGTTACAGAAACAGTTGCGCCTACTTTTATTTTCACTCAAATTGCTCCAAGTAATACGTGGACTATTAATCATAATTTAAAGAAAAGACCATCTGTATCTATCGTAGACAGTGCTGGTTCTCTTGTAATTGGAGATTTAACATATACAGATGCAAATAATTTAACGATAAGATTTAGTGCAGCATTTGCAGGATATGCATATTTAAACTAGAAAGGAGATAAGCACATGAAATATCTAACAAGTTTAGACTTGAACAAAAATGAATTGCAAAATGCTAGAATTCAAAACCTAGCTATAGCTCCTGCTAGTCCAGGAGAAGGACAAGTTTATTACAATACCGCAGATAAAAAGTATTATGGGTACAACGGAACTGTATGGATAGACTTAGGTCAGGTGCTAGATGGAGCAGCTATAGTAGCGTTAATAAATGCTTGTAGTTCAATTATTGATGATGATAATTTAAGTACTAATGTGGCTGATGCACTAACTAAAAGGCATAATCATAACAATTCAGCAGTACTTAATGCAATGGAAGTTGCTTTCACTAATCCTTTAAAGACAAAACTGGATGGAATGAGTACAGCTGCAACAAAAACTGAAATTAGTACTATTAATGGAAACATAAAAATTGATGGTGTAGAAAAAACTGTTTACACTCATCCAGGTACAGGAACTAATCCTCATGGAACTACTAAAGCAGATGTAGGTTTAGGAAGTGTAGAAAATAAATCATCTGCAACTATCAGGAGTGAAATTGTGGCAGCAGATATTAATAGAGCTTTAGGATTTACTCCTAAGAAAATATCTGAAGGATTAGAAAGCACTAGACCAGCAGCAACAGGTAGTTTAATAGTATACATAGCTACAGATACAAAGAAAATTTGGTATGATCAAGGTGCAGGCAATTGGCTTCAGGTAGGAGGTCAAGACACTATAGCATGGGGAAATGTAACTGGAAAACCTAGCACATTTACACCACCAATAGCAACTTCTGCAGTGCTTGGAGGGATAAAAGTAGGTGCTAACTTAAGTATGGATGCTAATGGTGTCTTATCTGCAAATGATAACCCTACAAGTTATTTAGTAAAGGAAGAAAAGTTTATAGCAACTGAAGGGCAAACAGTATTTAATTTAACAAAAGGACAGTATAGGCAAGGATTAGGAGCTTTGTCTATTTTTATTTATGGGTCAAAATTAAGTACTGAAGCTTTCTTAGAAACATCAACAACAAGCTTCACTCTCAAATCAGGAGTAAATGAAGGGGATGTTGTTTTAGCAGAATGGATTCAATTAATAAACGTTCAGCCTTACCCAATACATGCGAATGAGCATCTTTTAGGGGGAGCTGACCCAATTCCATTAGCAACTTCAGCTAAGGAAGGATTAATGGCATCCACAGATAAAAACAAGTTAGAGAACTCTTATACCAAAACAGAAGTTGATTCTATAATTTCTACTGCAGTAAATAATTTAATCAATGGTGCTCATGGTGCATTGGATACTCTTTTAGAATTATCTGCTGCTATGGGTAATGATCCCAACTTTGCAACATCTATGACTAATGCACTTGCTGGAAAAGTAGATAAAGTAGTTGGCAAGGGGTTAAGTGCTGAAGATTATACAACAGCAGAAAAAACAAAGCTTGCTGGAATAGCTTCAGGATCAGAAGTTAATCAAAATGCAGTACAATCAATCCAAGCAGTAGATTCAGCTAGTGCAGTAATAGGTACAGCGACAGCAGGAAGTAAAACAGATACAGTTCAGATAAAAGAAGGTTCCAATATTGATATTACGGTAAGTGGTAAAGTATTAACAATAAATAACACCTATAGCTACACTCATCCTGCGACACACTCACCGGCAATAATAACCCAGGACACTAGTAATAGGTTTGTTACTGATGCAGAAAAGACAAGTTGGAACAGTAGAACAAAGAAATATGCTTGTAATGTAGGTGATGGAACTGCAACTTCAATAACTGTTACTCACAGCTTAGGTACAATGGATGTAAATGTTTCTTTAAGAGAAGTAGTTTCACCATATAATGCGGTAATGACAGATTGGCAAGTAGTAGACAATAACTCAATAAAATTACTCTTTGCAGCAGCTCCTACTGCAGGACAATATAGAGTGGTGGTGACAGGATAATGAAATATCTTAATACACTGCAGGATAGGACAGGAAAAGATGTAGATATTGATGGTCACATGCATACTAAGTCAGAAATTACAGATATGCCAACAAAATTATCTCAATTCACTAATGACACAGGGTTTACAGCAAATGCATTACAGCAAACTGTGGGAACTTCTCAGCCTGGAACACACATAACAGGTCAGGTATGGATACAAACATTATAAAAAGGAGGTCTTAATAATGGGTCAGACTAAAAAAGCAATTTATAAAGTAGATAATGGGACAGACTTTGATATTATACATTTTGAAACAGAAGATAAAATGGTAAAAACACAAAGTGGTGCAAGTACACTTGATGTAGACCTAGCAGCTAAAGCAGTAAACGGAAAGGTTGGTAAAAACTCAGCTGCTTCATGGACAGGTAATATATCCCCAGGGACTTTAGTTACTATAACTCATAACTTAGGATATAATCCGATAATAACTTGTGGGGGGACAATGGGTAATTTAACATTGACTTACAATTATTTAAATTATAATCAAATCCAAGTTTATAATTTTAATGGTGCAAGTAACACTTTTACAGGATCAGTCTATATGTGGTAGGAGGAGATAAAATGAATAGATATACTTTTATTGATAAAGATAATGGAAATGTTATAAGTATAGTAGGATGGGCTGATGAGAGAGAGCTTCCAGCAGATTATGAGATACCAGCAAATTGCAATGTTAAAACTGTAGATGATGATTCTATAGACCTTAATTATTTTTATGATAGTTCATCAGATAGTTTTAAATTAAAAAGTGTTGATGAAAAGCTAATAGTTAAAAATCAAATATTACAACAGCTTACTGAATTGGATGCTGTACTTCCAAGATGTGTTGAAGATATGATAAGTTCATTAGGAATGGATGTTACAAAACTTCCTCCAATAATGCAAGATAGACTTAAAACAAAAGCTGATCTAAGACAACAGCTAAAGAATTTATAATTTTAATGATTACATGAATTAAGCACTCGCAAGGGTGCTTTTAAATTTATAAAAGAAAGAAGGTTTATGATGGATGAGTTAGTAAAAGCAGGACTTAATCAAGGGCTGGGATACGGATTATTTGTTTTCTTACTCCTGTATGTCCTAAAGACAACAGGTGATAGGGAAAAAAATTATCAAAAAATAATTAATGAGCTAACTGGAATACTACCAACTATAAAACAGGACGTGGAAGAAATAAAAAATAAGATATTTAAATAAATAGGAGGAATAAATTATGAGAATTATTGAAATGAATTTAACTTGGAAAGGTCAACTTTTAGGAGGAAATGTACCTACGTGCATAGTGGTGCATAATGCAGATGCAAAGATTTGCAGTGTGCAAGAGGTACATCAATGGCATTTAGGTAATGGGTGGACAGGTATAGGTTATCATTATTTTATTAGGAAGGATGGTAGCATATATAGGGGAAGACCAGAATGGGCACAAGGAGCACATGCTTTAGGATATAATACAAAGTCCATAGGTATTTGCTTAGAAGGAAAGTTTATGGTGGAAGTTCCAACACAAGAGCAGCTTAACTCATTAAAAGATCTTATTACAGATATAAGAAGTAGATATAAAGATATTCATGTATATGGCCATAAAGAATTAAATAACACAGATTGTCCAGGAATATACTTTCCTTTGAGTGATATAAAAGCATTCAAGAATAATCCTCAAACTTCTACAACTGGAGGAACAGGTGTATTTGCAGAACTACAAGCACTATTAAATAATGCAGGATACAGAGATGATAATGAAAAGGTTTTAACTATAGATAATATTCCAGGACAATGCACCCTTTCGGCTTGTGCTAAATGCATTGTTAAGTATAATGCTAACAATGCATTTGTAAAGTGGATACAAAATAGACTTAATTCTGTAGGATACACCTGCGGAATAGTTGATGGGATTTTCGGAAAAATGACTTTAGTAGCAGTACAGAGATTCCAAAGAGATAAAAGCTTAGTTGCAGATGGCATCGTTGGTCAAAATACTTGGAAAAAATTATTAGGATTATAAAAGGAGTGTATTGAATTATGAAAAACAGATTTAAAAATTACGCATTATGGGCTAGTATATTTGCATTTATTCCCCTTCTATTAGATGGTTTAAAGGTGTATAACTTAAATGTTGTGCTACCCGGTAACTATGATGAATTAGTAAAGGCAATGCTAGCAATATTAGTGCTAGCAGGAATATTAAATAACCCTACAACTGAAAATAAAGGATTTTTAGACGATAATAGATAGTGTTTAAGCCACAGCTTAGTGTAAAAGCTAATCTGTGGCCTTTTTCATTTTTAGAAGGAAATATACATATTATTATAGAATTTATATTGTAATAATTGAAACATGGAGAGTTAATAAAACAAATACAGGAAAATACAATGAAATCATTTAGGTAACTGAATATATAGGTATATCAAGTCGTGGTTATCAAAATGCAACAAACTGAAAAGCTAATTTCAGTTAAAAAGTAGATATGATTAAAGGCTTAGTAGAGTAGCGAAATAATGACCAAGGAGAGATTTGAGAAAGTATTACATGAGGTAATGCAAAATGTAAAGGCCAGTGTGAAAGCTAAGTTGAAGGTTATTTGTTTTAGAGGAAAAATGTTTATTCTGTAGAATATATAAATAATGTAAAAAACGTATTTAGAAAAGAGGAGTAATTATGACAGAACAGTTAATGTCTCTTTCGAGGATTTTTTCTGAAAGAATATTCAGAATTCCTGATTATCAAAGAGGATATGCATGGGGAGAAAAAGAAACAAATGATTTTTGGAATGACTTATGCAGATTGCAAAAGGATAAAAATCATTATGTGGGTGTATTAACTTTAGAACCAGTTTGTAAGGAAACATATGATAAATGGATAGACGATACTTGGATTATCAATTCTAGAAAGTTCTTACCTTATCATATAGTTGATGGACAACAAAGGTTAACAACAGCAATTTTATTAATAAACTCAATAATTGAGATAATGAGTGAAAAAGTTATCAATAAAATAAATTTTACTTCAAAAGAAGACATTATTAGAAAATTTATTTTTGATTCTAAAGATGAGAATAAATCTAGAACTTATATATTCGGATATGAAGCAAGCAACCCAAGCTATGAGTATTTAATAACTAAGATTTTTAAAGAAAAATCAGAACATAGTTCTGTATTTGAAGAAACCACTTATACAGCTAATCTGGAAAATGCTAAAAAATTTTTTGTTGAAAAATTAAACACTCTTAGTTTGCCTGAACTAGAAGATGTATATACAAAAATAACGCAGCATTTGCTATTTAATATTTATGTTATTTCTTCTGATATAGATGTGCATGTTACTTTTGAGACAATGAATAATCGTGGAAAACCTTTATCACATTTGGAACTTTTAAAGAATCGTTTAATATATCTTTCTACTTTATTTAATACTGATGAAAGTAACAGAGAAAGATTACGTCGCAATATTAACTACTGTTGGAAAGATATTTATCACTTTTTAGGTAAGAACAAAGAAAAACAATTACCAGACGATGAATTTTTAAATGCTCATTTTAAATTATATTTTCATAAAGAATTAAATGATAGATATAGGTCAGCGCATACAAATTATAAGCATGTGAGGTTAAGTGCTATACAGCAAGATTATCTATTAGATCAGTATTTTGTACCTCAGAATGTTTCAGATAGTAAACTAAAAATTGAAGATGTTTTTAATTATATAGAAAGTTTAAAGAGCAATATCAAACTATGGAATTTTATTAATAATCCTAGTTACTCAGACTTTAATGAAGAAACAAAAGAATATATTACAAAGGTAATTTATTTAACAAATAATAGAAGATACTATAGAGGTTTTCAGACATCTAGCATAAAAGTCCTCTTGCTAGCTTGTCTTGAGAACTATGAAAAGGAAGACGTATTTTTTAAGTTTTTAAAAAGCTTAGAAAAGTATTTGTTTATTACATCGCTTTATACATTTGAGTGTTTTTCAGAACTTGATGGAATTATTGTTGACTTCGATGATATGGCTATAAGAATAAAAAAAGGAGACCTTAAGCTTTCTGGAATTACCGAAAAGCTTGACAAAATAGCAGCTAACGTAATTTCTTCAGTAGAAATTAATAAGAGGCTAATTGATATTTATCGAAAAAGAGGTTTTTATCAAACTGAGTTTTTAAAATACTTCTTGTGCGAATATGAAATGGATTTATATAAACAAAGCAAAACAATGATTCCTAAATTAGACAGGGAGATCCTCTTTAGTAATGGATATGATTCTATTGAACACATTTATCCTCAAAATGCACATTCCAAATATTGGATAGATATGTTTAGTGATTTTAATCCTAAACAAAAAACTAGTTTGCGTAATTCTTTAGGGAACTTAGTGGTATTATCAGTACCCAAAAATAGCAAGTTAAGAAATAAGCCTTTTCCAGAAAAAAGATGTAACTCTCAGAATACAATGGGATATATGTATGGTAATTATTCAGAAGTAGAGATTGCTGTAAATTATGAAAATTGGGGGCCAGATGATATTTTAGACAGAGGATTAAAGCTATTGAATTTTTTATCTCGACGCTGGGGCATTAAAATTGGCAATGGAAAAAAATCTGATAAGAAAGATTTTTTAGGATTATCTTTCATTAAGTAATAATTAATAGTAACTTGAATTTATGAACTCAGTAAGTGCACTTAAAAAGTACATTGTTAATATTATAGAAGCAATAAAAAAGGTTTTGGAATTAATCGAGAGCCTTTTCATTGCTTCCATAGTTATATTGCATACTTGCATAAAAAAATCGCTTTTCAAATTAAATAGGATTAGAAATGAGTAATTAACATTAAAAATAAGTAGGTAAATATATAAGGGAGGATAAAAACATTCTTTCCATGATTTTACTATATTATCATTAAAATAATAATATATATTAAAAATATAAAAAATTCGTACGAGCTAAGAAAAATCAATGGCTAAAAGAAATTTTCTGTTTATATTTTAATACTAAGATTGTATAATATATGTAAAATACATTAGATTAGAGGTTTGTGATATGTTGAAAGATAAAGATATTAGGGAAGCTATGATATTTAAAATCGATAAAGAAAATAAAACTCATGAATATAGACTAATCAATGAATTAGGGATATGTGATGGAGTATCTAGGGTCGATTTAGCTGTAGTTAATGGAAGGCTATGTGGTTATGAAATAAAGAGCGATAAAGATACTTTAGAAAGATTACCAGGGCAAATAGACTCTTACAATAAAACTTTCGATAAAATAACAATAATAGTGGGAAAGAAGTTCGAAAATGAAATAATTGATAAGGTACCAGAGCACTGGGGAATTGAAGTTGCATATTTAAATAGAATGAAAAATATATCTTTTAAAAGGGTTAGAATAGCGAAAATCAATAGAGAGATTGAAGCAAAGGCATTATTAGAGCTACTTTGGAAAGATGAACTTGTTCAATTACTGAAAGGCAAAGGCATGAAGGGTATTGCAAGTAAAAACAGAAGAAAGTTAAGAGATATAGCAGCTGACACTATACCCCTTAATGAAATTAAAAATTATGCGAGAGAAACTTTAAAGGCTAGAGAAGGTTGGAGAGCTGATCTATAACAAAAGTTATATGATGGTTTGTTCCAACCTTTCTCCATGTTCCCAGATTACCATAGGAATCTACATCAGCTGTAGCCCTTGTATAAATGTAGTTATCTCCCCATGAATAATTTTCACCGCTAAAAGCTTCTAAATCTATTATTTCTTTGCTTAGCTCAGAAATATTTTCAGAATCTAAGCCGCCTTTTTTTATAGTGTTACCTTTGAGTACAACAAAGTACTCATCGGAAGTATACCTTATATTAAAAGATGGAGACATGCCAGGGATAAAACTTACATATTTAGGATTGGCGATGCAATAATCTGAGTAAATAAGTTTTATATCATACTTCTCATTCAATTTGTCTACGCTCTTAAGCCAGAAGCTCCAGTCTAATCTATCAATGTTTGCACAATGATATTTTTCTATGTCACTTAATGTTTCAGGGAAAGAAGAACTAGCTAAAATAATATTCCTAAAGGAATCTATGTTAGGAATATCACTAAGCATTGATTTCAGAACAGTAAATTTTTCTCTGACATTTTCAGCTGTAATAAATTTCATATCCAATATCAAATCTATATTTTCTGCTTTGAACTTACCGATTATAACACTAATAGCTTCATCAATATTATCAATATCATTAGTAGTTATTCTTAGAGCAAATCCTAAATTAGAGAGCTCAGCGGCACTTTCAATAATTTCTAAACTATCATCCAAACATAACACTGGAATAACAAACTCAGGATTTAATTGTTTTAGTATTCTGAAATAGATTTCTGTATCAGTATCATAACAATCTGGTACTACATCAAAATAAAACGTTCTGTTTTCCCAAGATTTCATAGTAGACAACAACTTGTCCTCATTAAAGTCTGGAGTTATCTCAATTAGAGGAATAATAGCATCCTTTACGCTAGTTGATAATTCCTTTAGAGCTCCTTGCTCTCCCTGTTTCCATTTCATGATAGGTACATAAGTGGGTTTAATATTCACTTGTAAAATCATTCCTTTCTTGTTTAATTTGCCTAATTATATCACATTATTATCACAAAAAATGTAAAAACATGAAGAATTAACTTCGACATTTGGAAATTCCTTAGATATTGTAGAAAAGGGACTAATGGCTAGTTTTTTAAAAGAAAAAACTTACTTGCTAGGAGAACTACGTTAGCCCTTCCAAGCAAATGATCAAGTGACATATCAAAATGGTCAGCTAATTCATCTTGACTTAAATCAGTATAAATCTAAGATAATTTAATCTTTCACCGAAAATTTTAAACCCCTTTATGATATAAAATATATTGTAAAGGGGAATTATTCTTCTGTTTTATATTAAAGAGTACTAGCATTTTATACTATAAATACAAAAAGTATTAATAGTGCTTTTTGAGTATGTACTACTTAGATGGATTCTTTTTGAAATTAATTAGCAAGGGGTTAGTATTTATATTTGTGTTTTGGTAATAGTCCCATCTGCTACTATTTCCAAAACACAAGTTACGGGATTGTACTGCACCTCTAGTTAATTTTTTTCCAGAACCTATTAAATTAACTTCAAGTATTTCGCTCTCGCTATGCCATATGATATTCTCAACTACAGATAAGATCAACTTCCTTTTAGATTCTACATCTTCGCAAAAGTCTATAAATTTTTTAAAATTTCTAAGTCTATCAATTATATCTTCAAGTTGCTCATGAGAAGATATAATAATAGTTAAATCTGTAGCTTCCAATTTATTGATTTTGTATTGAGTGGTTAAATTATCTTCTTTAAGAGCTTTAATATCCTCTTTCATCATGCTTATAATGTCTGCATCTTCTTCTACTGCAAGTTTTCTCATGTACCCTTTTATTATGCTGTTGTTTTCTTCAATATGTTTTTTCAATGAAGCTATCTCAGTACCTATATTATTTTTTAACTCGATATCTTTACTTATTGCTTTATAATTTTTTATAAAGGTTTCCTCGTCAATGCTTTTTAAATGTGATATTACATAATCTTCAGCCTTATATGCATTAAGCATCTTAGTAGAGCACCTAGTAGCAGCTCTATTCTTTAGATTGCATCTATAGTACCTTTCCGTAAGGTCAGTTTTTTTATTTAAATGAGACCATGAGGCCATCCCACTTCCACAACAACCACAGACTATTAAACCAGAGAGTAAAAATTTATTACCGGTTCCTGAACGTGGAGAAGCTTTTTGTTTATTTTGATTATTTATTTCAACACATTTAAGCCAAATGTCACTTGATACTATTCCTTTATGTTTACCTACTGAAATGATCCATTCACTTACAGGATTATCTTTTTTTCCACCTTCACGCTTGTTATATGTCATTAGTCCATTAATGCCATTTAACTCACCACACATAGTAGAACCTTGCTTTTTAAAATAATTTAAAATATGTTCATCTGCGATACAGTACACAGGATTTCCTATTATTTGTTCTACTGTACCTTTTGAAAATTCACCGCCATTTTTACCTTTATAATGATTTTTGCATAGGTGTGTTGCAACAGAGCTATACTTCTTATTATCTAAATATAGGGTGAAAATAAGCTTAACTAATTCAATCTCTTCAGGGACTTGAACTAGTTTATACATTTTTTTAGCTTTTCCGTTACTATCGCTATATTCCATAGGTTCAGATTTATAACCTAATGGAGCTGTACCACCTAACCATCTACCGGTTTTGGCAAGTTCTAACATATTGTCCTTTATTCTTTCGGCAATTGTTTCTCTTTCTAATTGTGCAAATACTGCAGCAATGTTCATCATTGCTCTACCCATAGGAGTTGAAGTGTCAAATTGTTCCTTTATGCTAATAAATTCAATATTATTTTTTTTCAATTCTTCAATAGTCTGGCTAAAATCTAAGACATTACGACTAATTCTGTCCAATCTATAGCATATAAGCATATCAAATTTTTTATTCTTAGCGTCTCTTAGCATTTTCTGAAATTGAGGTCTTTCAACATTACCACCAGAAAATCCTTCATCTTCATAAATTTTAAATTCTTTAATACCGAGATAGTTACCATACTCTTCACATAGTTTTATTTGGTTTTCAACTGATTCTCCTTTCTCAGAAAACTTAGATTTACGGGAATAAATTGCAGCTAGCATGATACCCTCCTTATTTAGCTAATTTATACTTTACATATTTCTCGGGAACAGATAATAAAATAGAAAGCTGAGTGCAAGTTAATCCTTCAATTACATAGTCATCAATATTAGATAACAGAAGTTCACTTGCAAAGTAATCAGCTTCCTTTTCCATCTTTTCTTTTATCATAAGTTTATTCTTTATAAATCTTTCTAGGGTTACTTCAGGACCATGCAGTAAGTAATGCCCTATCTCATGGGCTAGCATGCATTTACTTTCATCATAAGAAATTAATTTATTCAAGACTATTACATCGTCTAATCTATATGCTTGAACTGAAATCGGCAGATCATGAAGTAGGACATGTAATTCAAGCAGTTCAGCAATAGTAAAAGGATCGTTGGTGCCATATTCCTCTATAACCCCTACCACTAATGCTTTAATATCATCTTTTCTCATTGTTACACCTCAAAAGTTCTATTTATTTCTTTTGTTAGTTTCAGATGCAAATTGCAATGCCATTTTTATAGAATTAGCCAATTGAATTTTAGCTTCTTCAGTGAGAGCTTCACCGTGTAACATTAAGTTATCTTGGCTTAAAATTACGCCCATAGCTTCTTCAATATCTGTAATGATGTATTCGTGTTCAACCTCCATTTCAGTTAATGTTGAAATTGACACTCCAAGTGCTAAAGCAAGCTTCTCTAAAGTATCATATCTTGGTTTTGTCGCCTTACCACTTTCAATTTCACTAATTACACTTTTGGACACGTTTGATAACTCGGAAAGTTTACGAATAGAGTATCCAGCTCTTTCCCTATATTTTTTTATATTATCACTTAAAATAGTCATTTATATCCTCCTTAAAAATTATTGTCTCAAATTACTGTTCGGTTTACAAGACAATTATAACAAAGCAAACCGGCAAAGTAAATACCAAAATAAAGAAATTAAGAGAAAATTAAAGCAAATAGAACGTATTTTCGTATATTGGTCGGAAAAGAGGACAAGTAGCAATTTACAATCTTGTTTAGCAGACATATAATTAAGTTGTGGACGGCAAAGCGGACACTAAGGAGGTGGAATGGTTGGAAAACGAAATAAAAAAATACTTAGGGAGAACGGCTAAAAGGACAAGCAGTGTTATAAAGGAAGCTAAAATTGCTAGAAGCACATTTTATGATCTCTTAAATGAAAAAAGTATTCCAAAATTAGATACAGCTTGTAAAATTGCAAAAGCTTTAGAGGCTCCAGTATCAGATGTCTTTCCGAAATTAAGGGAGGTGTAATTTTGAAATTTATAAAAAAAATAGTAAATGGTAAAGAAATATTGGTTTTAGTAAAAGAAGAAACACAGAAGGTAAAGTAACCATTTTATAGGGAGTTAAATATACTAATATAAGCACTAATTGGAGGTAAACATGGCAATAAAGGTTATTGTGAATTACCCCTCTACTCCAGAAGGTATGGAAGAATTGAAAAATAGCTACGCTAGAACAGTATTAGGCATATTAAATGAAAAGATAGGTCCAAATAACCTAAACAAGTTAGTCGGAATGTTATCAGAGAATGTAGCAAAAGAAAAACAGGCTTAATGCCTTAATGCATTAAGATGTACAAGCCTTACGTATAAAATTCTTAGGTATGCAAAATCTATCTAGTAAAAATAATAGGAGGAATGCAATATGTCTAAAGTTTGGGGGTATATAGGAACCACGAAAATTGTAGAGATTAATCCTGAGAAAAAGATTGAGGCTATGACAAGAGGATTAAAAATAGCTTTTAATCTTATAGAAAAGAAAAAGTATGAAGAACGCTTAAGGGGGAATCAAAATGAATGATTTAACAGTAATTAATCAAAATGGACAATTACTAGTAGACAGCAGAGAAGTAGCTCAAATGATAGACAAGCAACATTCACATTTATTAAGAGATATTAAGGGCTACGTTGAAATTTTAACTCAATCCAATTTTGGATTTAGTGATTTTTTCATCGAAAGTACATATAAAGATAGCACTAATAGAAAGTTACTATGCTATTTATTAACCCGTAAAGGCTGTGATATGGTAGCTAATAAAATGACAGGAGAAAAAGGAGTTTTATTTACAGCTACATATGTTACTAAATTTGAGGAAATGGAAAGACAAATTCAAATACAACAAGTCCAATTAAGTAAAGAAGTACAAGCTATCTTTTTGTTTGACCAAAGAACTATGGAAATGGGTAATAGGTTAACAACTTTAGAAAATACGATGACAATAAACTATTCACAGCAAGAAGGATTGAATTTACTGGCTAAATTTAAGGTGATAAATGCTTTAGGTGGGAAAGATGCTCCAGCATATAAAGAAGTTAATAAGAAGGCATTTAGTGAACTTTGGAGACATTATAAAAGGGTACTTCAAGTTAATTCTTATAGAAATACTGCGGTTAAAGATTATGAAAAAGCTAAAGGAGTAATTGCAAATTGGAAACCAAACAGAGACTTAGAATTAATGATAATAGGAGCTAATAGTCAGATAAGATGATAAAAAAGAAAAAAAATAGTGGCGCAAACCACTAAAATGTAAATTATTTAAAAATCATAGTCTTATTCTATCATAAATACAGAAAAAAAGTAAAGGGTAGGACGATAAGAGGTGTGCTATGAAAAAGAAGAAAGAAATCAAGATAAAATACAGCACACAAAAGATAAAACCACAAGGAACTACTAAGGTATTGGTTGCTTGCGGTAAGAATTTTTGAGGAAAAGGAGTGATTCATTGTTATGGCAGTAGTTAAGTGGATAAAGATTGTTACAGACATATTCGACGATGAAAAGATGTTAATAATTGAGAGTATGCCCGAAGCTGACAGTATTATTGTGATATGGTTTAAATTGCTTTGCATGGCTGGAAAAACAAATAATAGCGGTGTGTTTTTGCTTAATGACAAAATAGCCTATACTGATGAAATGCTTGCAGCAATATTTAGAAGAAGTTTAAATGTTATAAGGCTTGCATTAAAAACTTTTCAAAATTTAGGGATGATAGAAATAATTAATAATGCTATAACAATTCCAAATTGGAGTAAGCATCAAACATTAGACCAATTGGAAGAGCGAAAAGAGTATATGAAAAATTATATGCAGAAGTATAGGGAAAATCAAAAGCTTTTAGCAAGTGGTGAGGGGTGTAAAGTTAACAGTAATATTAACGGTAAAGCTAACAGTAAAGCTAATGTTAACTCCCTAGATATAGATATAGATATAGATATAGATAAAGAAATAGAAAAAGATAGAGAGTTATATAAAGAAGTAGATGAATATTTAGAGAGTAATAAGAAAGAAGTTCCTCCTAGCTCTGTTTCTGAAGAAACAGCCAATATACCCTATGCTGAGATAGTAGAGTATTTAAATAAAAAAGGTGGTGCTAACTATCGAAGCAGTAGTAAGGCAACTAGGGAGAAGATTAAAGCTCGATGTAATGAAGGATTCACTCTTAATGATTTTAAAACTGTAATTGATAAGAAAGTAGCCGAGTGGAAAGGAAATAATATGGAGCAGTATCTTAGACCAGAGACGCTTTTCGGAACCAAGTTTGAAGGATATCTAAATCAAAAAAAAGGGATGCAGGCAAACAATCCAAAACAGAAGGATAATTTCAATAATTATGAACAAAGACAATATGATTATGATGATTTAGAAAAGAAATTGTTGGGATGGGACAATGACTAAATTATCTCATAATCTAAAAACATTGGAGTGTGATACAAATGGACATTGAAAAATTCCTAAACGAAGTAGTAAGAGTATATTTTAAAGAAAATTGCTCTGTGGAGGAAGCTTTTAGAAAAGCTAAAGATACATTGGAGAATCAAAATGAGCAAAAAAATAAATAAAAATACGATATTAGAGGGGCAAATATTTCTATGGGACATTATAGCTGAGCGAGAGATTCAAAAGCAAGAGAGTGTAGTGTTAGAAACCATAAACTATAAAAAATATTCACAACTAACAGAAGAGCAGCAAAAGATTGTTACCGCCTTTGTTGAAAGTCCTAAACTAAATAGAATAGTACATGCTTGCGGGGGCGGATTGGTAATAGAGCTGAAAGAAGGAGATGAATATTCAACGAAATATTTCAATAAGCTCGGCATTGAAGAATTTAAGTTTAATAAAAAAATCTCTGTACTTCCAATGGACAAGATAATTGAAAATAGAGTTGAGTTCATAACTAATGCAAGGCAAGAAGAAGCGCTTTATAGGATTAAAGAGAAGTTAAGTGAATTTAAAGCAATAAAGCGCATTGGAGATGAAAATATCTTAGTGGAAACAAGTAATAAGGTGATTAGCATTACCGCAGAAGGTAGGATAATAGAATTTAATGATGTACAAGCCATCTATACTGAGGATGAAGTACTGCGAGAGCTAGTAATTGATTTAAAAGAAATACAAAAGAGTGTCAAAGTTGGTGACCTTGTAGAAGCTTCATTCAGAAGTGGCATTATAACTGGAGAGATTACAAGAGAATACGGAAGCTATAATGATACTTTAAATATTAGTTTTGACAATAGGACTAAAAGTACAGCTATAGCTAGGGTTATGGTTAGAAAAATTATAAAGAGTGCCTGAAAGCCACATGGAGGATTAAGAGTGAAAGTTATAGTCATGAAATGTGATAACAGCGAACTATGGTATTCAAATAAATTGGTAGCAACTATAAGATAACTGAGCAGACAGAGGGGAAATGGCTAACTGCTAAAGGTGAGATTAATAAGAATGATTCGGAGGTAATAGAAAGATGATTGATATAGGAAAAAACTTAAAGGATTTATTAAAAGAGCTAATTCGTGCAGCAGCATGCTGTTTCGTTGCATATCTAATTTTTAAGGCAGGAAGGTAAATTAAATGGATAATAAGGAATTAAGCTTTGAGGAATTTAGAGAGGAAAAAAAGAAAAAGAAAGCCCAATTCACAGCAATGCAAAACCTTCCCTATGAAGTAAAGGTGAGAAGAGCAGAACTAAGAGCCTATGAATTTATGGAGGAAATGTATAAGCGGGGACATAACGCTCATGTTTCTGTCGGTGGGTTGGATAGTATAACACTTTTATTATTCCTTAGAAAAATTGGTATAGACGTACCTACAATTTCAGTTTCATCGGTAGAAGATAAAAGTATTCAGAAGATTCATAAGCAGTTAGGAATTATTGAAATAAAGCCTTACAAAACAAAAGTTGAAGTGCTAAATGAAGTTGGTTTCCCAGTTATATCTAAAAAAATAGCAGGAAGAATAGATACTTTACAGCATCCAACAGAAAAAAATAAAACTGTAAGACATGCAATCATCACTGGTGAATGCGGAGCACAAGGTCATTTTGCCAAGAACAGTAGAATGCAACTGCCCCAAAAATGGTTAAAGTTATTTGGTGGCATGTCTAATATAGAATATGGAACAGATTATATGGAAGCCACTTTTGCTGTATCGAATAAATGTTGTTACTACATAAAAGAAAAGCCATGTGATGATTGGGCGAAAGAACACAATAGTTATCCTTTCCTGGGAATGATGGCATCCGAAGGTGGACAAAGAGAGGATGCTCTGGTGGAGCATGGATGTAATTACTATGGGAAAACAGTTATGAGGAGTGCACCTTTTGCACCATTCTTAAGGCAAGACCTATTGAAATTGGCACTTGATTTGGATGTACCTGTTCCAGAAATTTATGGAACTATAGACAAAAAATCTGATGGAGCATTGTACACTACAAAAGCACAGAGAACAGGATGCAGCATGTGCGGATTCGGAATACACATGGAAGAGCGCCCTCATCGATTTGACATGCTGAGGGAAAGGAACCCTAAAGAGTGGGAATTTTGGATGTATAAGTGTTGCACTGATAAAATAACTGGAGAAAAATTTGGGTGGGGAAGAGTATTAGATTATATAGGTGTAGGTTGGGAAGATATTCCTTATAAAAAAGAAAAATTTGAACAAATCAGCTTAGCAATTTAATTTGCAATTCATAAATGATGTAAGGTTGAAAATTACAACATAAAAACCAGAAATAACATTTGAGTGTATGCATAATTATGTTTTGGGTAAAAATAGCAAAGTGCAATAGACATTTCAGTATTTTATATAGGGGTTATTAAAAGATAATATTAAAATTTAGGAGGATAATAAAATGTCAGAAAATATTTCAGTAAGAAAAGAGAATTTAATAGACTGGTTAATTGAGAATAAGAACGAAGTTAAGTCACTATATGAAACACAAAATAGAGAAAGATTTGGAAAGCTACTTTCTGAATTTAATAAAATAGAAGAGCTAATACAATTAGAAGAACTGTTTAAGGAAAATGGTTATAGTGAACAGCAGATTGAAGAAATAAAACATTATGATAATGAAGCTAAGGTAGAAGGTTATATTGAGAATTTACAAGAAGAACTAAGTTACTGGGGGAGCTAAAAAGTATTAAGGATAGGAAATAAAAGAAAAAACAGAAATTTTTAAAAATGTCTAAGTTTCAATATTAAGAAAATTAAAAAACTGAACGGAAAAGGAGGACAACCCATTGGAAAGAAGAGAGTTTGATAGAAAAAATGAAGTTGAAAGTTTCCTTAGTCACTATGATACAGCGAAAGCAATATTAAAGAGTATGGAGCTTGAATTGAAAAATATAGAAGAAACCATTATAGGGAGTATTGATTATTCAAAAGATAGTACTGGGAAAACTAACAAGTTTAATAGTGAAGTAGAAAATTTGATTAACAAGAAAGAAACGTTAACTACTAGACTAGGTAATCTAAAAAAGTACCTTGATAAGGTTGAAATAGCAATGGATACTCTTGATGAAGTAGAGCGAAAAGTAATAGATTTTAAAGTAATTCAGGGTAAGTACTATTATGAGTTTGCTGATAAATTAAAAATAACACCACGTAAGGCGCAAAGTATAAAAACTAAGGTGATAGATAAAATGGTAAGCATCATATATGCAGATGATTCAAATATTAGTTGCAAAGAGATATATGTAATAAATATGTAATTAAGATGTACTTTTCATGTAATATTGATGTAGAAAGTTTGTAAAAAGTTTGTATTGCTCATTATGTCAAGCCCGTGTATTATGATAGTATGAGAATAAATGGAAGAGCGACATCACCAGTAGGGACTACAAACTGGTGACAGCAACAAAGCACTTGGAATAATCCAGGTGCTTTTTATTTTTCAATGAAGGGAGGGAGTTAAAGTTTATAAGGATGTTACTCAAGAGGTTCTACAATCCTCAGAGCTAGATGAGAAACAAAAGGAACTATTAAAAATAATATCCGAAAAAGACATGTATTATAAGAAGAAAGGAAGGATACGTCAAAAGAAATGAGATTAATAAAGTATATAACAAAGAGGGTGAGGGCAGATGGAGAGAAAAAAACCTGCAGCACCTATAAAGGATGAAGAGACGGTTTTAGATATCCAGGATTATTTAAAATATAAGAATGAGCGAGATTATATTTTATTAGTTCTAGGTATAACAACAGGCTTTAGAGCTGGTGACCTAGTAAAGCTTAGAGTTAGAGATATTAAAAAGGCTATTCAGTATGGAGAGATTGAAATACTAGAAGGCAAGAAGGTAAACACTAGGAACATAAGAAAAGAGAATATAAAGCCAAGGATTGTTCCAATAGTTGATAATCTAAAAAGAGTATTAAAAGCTTACATAAGGGATAAAAAAGACTATGATTTTATGTTTCCATCAAGAAAAGGGAAACACATATCAGTCGCTCATGTTAGTAGAATACTTAAAGAAGCTGGAGAGCAATTTGAATTAAATAATATATCAGCTCATTCAATGAGAAAAACATATGCATATACCTTATATATGGAAAATGATAAAGATATTGTGGCTATAAAAGAAATGTTAGGTCACAGTTCAACCGAGATCACTAAGAGATATTTAGGTTTAGATAAAGAGCTATATAATAAATATAGCAAAAAACTTAATAATCTCATAAGGTGATTTTCTTTTTTTTAACCAATGAATGTTCTATTTTAAGCTATGTGAACATTCAAAGTAAAAAAATCAATGCATATATTAGAAGAACGTTTTTAAATGAATGTATGATTCTATATATAAATGAAGCATTCAAGAGAGAGAAAACGAACGATTTTTCTAATATATTTATTAAGATTCGAACAGTAAATAACTGAATTTATAGATGATATTTTTTATTTATTTTCATTAGCAATATATGGTATGATGTGTTATAGAAGATATAAACAATTTCTAATGACAAATAGGGGTGAGAATAGATGGAAAAAAGATATCAAGTATTTATAAGTTCAACATTTTCTGATTTGCAAGATGAGAGAAGGCAAGTTATGGAAACTATAATGCAGATGGATTGTATTCCTGCTGGAATGGAAATGTTCCCAGCATCTGATGACGAACAACTTGAGTTTATTCAGAAAGTAATAGATGATTGCGATTATTATATATTAATAATCGGAGGGAGATATGGTTCTGAGGATTATCAAGGAATTAGTTATACAGAAAGAGAGTATGACTATGCATTCAATAAGGGCATTCCAATTTTGGTATTTATGCATGGTGAGCCATCAAATATACCTTTTGGAAAAACCGAAAGTAATCCACACAAGAGGGAAAAACTGGAAGGGTTTAAGAAAAAGGTTAGTTCTAATAGATTAATTAAGTTTTGGACAAACAAAGGAGAACTACCAGGATTGGTAGCGTTGAGTCTTACAAAAGCAATTAAGATGTATCCTCAAGTTGGCTGGATTAGGGGAAACCAATCAAATAACCAAGATTTATTAGAACAAATTAATAATTTAAGGATAGAAAAGGATAGATTGCAGTCTAAAGTATCAGATTTAGAAATAATGAAAGGTGACTTGGACGTTGCTGCCGATAATTTGTCAAAGGAAGATGACATGGTGGAACTTAAGGGTACTTATTTAAATGAGAATGATACAAAGTGTATTTGGAAAGTAGAAGTGAGTTGGAATGAAATTTTTTCGTTAATTGGTCCATTTTTATTTGAAGCCAAGAACTATACTAATGCAAAATCATGCTTTGAGGATGTGTTGAAGAAATACATAAATCATACAAGTGGTTATAAGTTCCGCATAGATGGAAATACTTTTCAAACAATAAAAATTCAACTATATGCATTAAAGTTAATTAAGATTTTCAATTGTAGTCTTAACGAAAATGAGTTTATAGAAACCATTATGTTGTCTGATTTAGGAAAAAAACATTTAATAAAAATAAAGAGCATAAAAAAGCCAGATTCTGAAGAATGAAATTAAATTCATTATAATATATAATCTATGCAATTTAATTTATAAAATATACTTATTTAGAGGAATGTGTAGTCTGACAGGATGAACACAATCCTTTTTTTATTAATTTAAATTGAAAGGAAGCAAAAAATGAAGCCATGGGCAGAAAAGTTCTATAAAAGCAAAGCATGGAAAAAATGTAGAGAATCTTACATAATAACTGTACATGGGTTGTGCGAGAGATGTGGGAATCCAGGTAAGATAGTACACCACAAAGAACTGCTAACACCACAAAATATAAATGACCCTATGATAACTTTAAATCATGAGCTGCTAGAGTATCTATGTCAAGATTGCCACAATAAAGAACACCATGGGGATGATAGTAGCTTTACTGTTGAAGGATTAATGTTTAATGAGAATGGGGAATTACTTAAATGCAATCCCCCCCTATAAAACATTGTCTATAAATAAACCAAAAGACCGACGGCCTACATTCAAAAAACGCACAGGAGATTTTTATAGGGGGGTGTGGTAATGAATCGAGGTGGAAAAGGTGAACAATAAAAATTCTAAAATTCAAGAGATAGCGAAACTAGCAGAAATTAAAAAAGAGATATCAAAACTTAACTCGTCATTCAAGGACATGGAACCCAAGTTAAAAAAGTGTGCTCAGTCACTAATTCAAAATGCCGCTTATATGGCAGTAACACTCAGAGAGCTTCAGGACTATTTAAATATAAATGGGTTAGTTTGCGAATATCAAAATGGAGAAAATCAGTGGGGAACAAAGAAAGCTCCAGAGGTTGAAATTTATAACACTATGATAAAAAACTTTATATCAGCAATGAAGGCATTAACTGATTTGCTCCCTAAAGAATCAGCTCAGAAATTAATTGATGATGGATTTGAGGATTTTATTAATAGAAAATGAATGCAGTAAAAATTCAAAGAATTATTTATGAGTCCACATACAACCCAATCATTGAGTACTGGGAGCAGATAGAATCGAAAAAGGTAGTTGTTAGTTTAAAGGTTTATAAAGTTTATAAAAAAATTATTAGAGATTTAAATGATGTAAATTGTCCATGGATTTATGACAATAAAAAAGCTAATCATGCCTTAGAGTTTATTGAGAATTACTGTAAGCACTCAAAAGGTAAAATGGGAGGGAAACCATTCCTATTAGAACTTTGGCAAAAGGCATTAGTGGCAACAATTTTTGGTTTTATCCATAAGAAAAATGGTAATAGAAAATATAGAGAAGTACTGTTAGTTGTTGCAAGGAAAAATGGTAAATCAACATTGGCAGCTGCAATAGGTCTATATATGCAAATTGCTGATGGTGAAGCAGGTGCAGAAGTTTATGCAGTTGCAACTAAAAAAGACCAAGCTAAAATCATTTGGCTAGAAGCTAAAAGGATGGTAAATAAATCTCCTACATTGAAAAAGCGAATGAAAACCTTAGTTGGAGAAATAAATTCAAATGTTAATGATAGCTTCTTCAAACCACTTGGTTCTGATAGTGATGGCTTAGACGGATTAAATGTCCACTGTGCTACTCTAGATGAGATACATGCTTGGACAGATAAAAACCTTTATGATGTTATTGTTGATGGTACTACAGCAAGAGAAAATCCACTAATCTTTATGGCAACTACTGCAGGAACAGTAAGAGAATGTGTTTATGACTTAAAGTATGATGAAGCTGAGAGAGTTATTAACGGATATGACGACCCTGAAGGATACCATGATGAACATTTCCTACCTGTAATCTATGAATTAGATGATAGGAAGGAATGGAAAGACCCAGCATGTTGGACTAAAGCAAACCCAGGGCTTGGTACAATAAAGAAAATTGACCAACTAGAAAATAAAGTTAATAAAGCAAAAGCTGATAGTAAGCTTATTAAGAATCTTTTATGTAAAGATTTTAATATAAGGGAAACATCTTCACAATCATGGTTAAACTTTGACCAATTAAATAATACAGAAACCTTTGATTTAGCAGTATTAAAGCCTAGATATGGGATAGGTGGAGTTGACTTATCATCAACTACAGATTTAACTGCAGCAAAGGTTATTTTTATGCTTCCAGGAAGCAATAAGGTATATGTATTACAAATGTATTGGTTGCCAGAGGAGCTATTAGATAAGAGAGCAAATGAGGATAATATACCATACGACATTTGGTATTCCCAAGGCTTACTTAGATTATGTGAAGGAAATAGCGTACACCCTAAATATGTTACAGAATGGTTCTTAGAAGTAATGAATGAATACGGTATTTATTTACCATGGATAGGATATGACAGTTGGTCTGCAAAATATTGGGTTGAAGAAATGAAGGGTTATTTTGGAGGTGAGGCAATGGAACCTGTAATTCAAGGTAAAAAGACATTGAGTGCACCAATGAAGCAGTTAGAAGCTGATTTATCAAGCAAGTTAGTAATCTATAATAACAATCCTATCGATAAGTGGTGTTTAAGTAATACCGCCATTGAAACTGATAAAAATTTAAACATCCAACCATGCAAAACTAAAAATCAACGCAGACGTATAGACGGTACTGCAGCATTATTAAATGCTTTTGTTGTCCTTGATAGGCACAGAACTGATTACTTAAATATGATCTAAACATTCCAAGAATATGAGAGGAGGTGAAGAGTTGGGGTTATTTCAAAAGATGTTTAATAATAAAAATTCTCCTCAATCTACAACCAGATTTGAGATGATAACAGACTATGGAAACGGGTTCTATACATGGGATGGTAATTTATATAAAAGTGATATTGTGAAGGGTGCAATAAGACCAAAAGCTCAGGCAGTTGGGAAGTTAAACCCTAAACATATTCTTGACTTTAACGGTAATTTCAAAGTAAATCCACAACCATATATAAGGTTTATTTTAGAAGAGCCTAACCCATTTATGACAATGCAAATGTTACTTGAAAAGCTAACAAATCAACTGCAGCTTAATCATAATGCTTTTGCTTATATTAAAAGAGATGACTTTGGATATGCAAGTGCTATTTATCCATTACCAGCAACAACAGTAGAAGCAATTGAAGGAGCAGAAGGAGATTTGTTTTTTAGATTTACTTTTACTACAGGGAAAAGAGTTACTATCCCTTATGATGATGTAATTCACTTAAGAAGAGACTTCAACGAAAGTGATTTGTTCGGAGATCCTCCACAACAAACACTTAGAAACGTAATGGAAGTAGTAAATACAATTGACCAAGGAATTGTAAAAGCCATAAAAAACAGTATGGTCATTAAATGGTTGTTGAAGTTTAAAACCATGCTGAAGCCTGAAGATAGAGATATTGAAGTTGATAAATTTGTTGATAGTTTTTTATCATTAGATAAAGGAACTGGTGTGGCAGCCAGTGACCCTAAATATGATGTTGAGCAAATTAAAAATGATAGCTATGTACCTAATGCAGCTCAAATGGATAAGAGTGTGCAGAGGATATATAGCTTTTTTAATACCAATGAAAAAATAATTCAGAGTAAATTTACTGAAGATGAATGGAACGCATACTATGAGGCAGAAATTGAACCACTTGCAAAGCAATTAAGTGGAGAAGTAACTAGAAAAACTTTCAGCAAGAAAGAAAGAGGTTTCGGCAACAAGATAATATTTGAAGCAAATAGCCTTCAGTATGCTTCAATGGCTACAAAGTTAAATTTAGTTCAAATGGTAGATAGGGGAGCCTTAACACCAAATGAATGGAGAGAGGTTATGAACCTTGGACCTATCGAAGGAGGAGACAAACCTGTAAGGAGATTAGATACAGCTGTAGTAAATGACAAGGGAACTGCGAAAGGGGGTGAAGAGGGAGATGAAGGAGAAGGAGATAAGACAGTTAACAACTGAAAAAATTGAAGTTAGGGCATCTGTAGAAGGTGAGAATAAAACTATTGGAGGTTATGCAGTTAAGTATAATTTGCCAACGTTAATGAGAGATAGATGGGGAGATGAATTCTTAGAGGAAATCTCTTCTGGAGCTTTTGACAAATCACTTCAGGAAAGAAGTCAAAAAGCTTTATGGAATCATGACACATCAAAACCATTAGGAAGCTGCAAGAGTGGAACCTTAAGATTTAATTCAGATACTATAGGGTTAAATTACGATATAGATGTACCTAACAATAGTTGGGGAGCTGATGCTTATGAAAGTGTAAGCAGAGGGGATGTAGACGGTAGTTCATTTGGTTTTAGATGTTTAAATGATGTTTGGTCAAAGGTTACATATGAAGGAAGAGAAATTTATAAGAGAAGCATTATTGAAGCAGAGTTATTTGAGGTAAGTCCATGCACATTCCCGGCCTATGATAGCAGTGAGATAAGCTGTAGAAGTTTAGAAACATTTAAGGAAGAGGTAAGAAAACGTGAGGACTTAAGAAAGAAGTTAATAATTCAAACTTTATTATAGGAGGATTTAAAAATAATGACTTTAGAAGAAATAAGATTAAGGAAGGCAGCTTTGCAAAGTACAATAGATTCATTTCAAAAACATATTAAACCACTTGAAAAAGAAATGAAAGAACTTGAAAAATTAGAAGCAGAAATTAAAAAAGAAAAAAATGATAAGGATGGTGTTTAATCAATGAAAACATTAGCAGAAATATTAGCAAGAAAAGCAGAATTAAGAACTATGTTAGAAGATCCTAAAGCAGATTTATCTGCAATAGAAACCGAGTTAAGGGAATTGAATGATTTACAAGGACAGATTGAGAAAAGACAAAGACTTATGGATGAAGCAGGAGAAATAAATAAAGGAATTACAGGGGAAAAGAGAGATATCTTTACTCCAGTAGCTGCAAAAGTAGTGGAAGAAAGGGAAGATAAGTATTCAACACTAGAGTATAGAAAAGCTTTCATGCAATATGCAACAACTGGAGTAATGTCAGATGAATTAAGAGTAGATGCAACTACTAAAACAACCGACATTGGTGCTGTAATCCCAACAACTGTAATGAATGAAGTGGTTCAAAAGCTTAAATCATATGGTCAGATTTACAGCAGAATAAGAAAAACTTCATTTAAGGGTGGAGTTAAAATACCAACAGCTTCAGTTAAGCCAGTAGCAACTTGGAAAGGAGAAGGAACTTTATCAGATAAGCAAAAGAAAAGTATCAATACTTTCATTGAATTTAGCTATTACAAGCTTCAATGTAGAGTTGCAACAAGTTTAGAATCCGAAACTGTATCACTTCCTGTATTTGAAGAAACAATTGCAGCAGATATGGCAGAAGCTATAGTTGTAGCTGTAGAGTTATCTGTAATTAAAGGCAGTGGAGTTGGCGAACCAAAAGGAATAATCAAGCATACAACAGAAATCCCAGCTGAGCAGCAAATAACAGTTGCAAGTGCGGATATCGGCAAATGGGACAAATGGAAGAAAAATGTTTTTGCTCAAATTCCATTAGCTTATGAAGGTTCAGGGCTTTGGATAATGACAAAAGCAACATTTGAGGGATATATAGATGGAATGGTTGATAACAATGGACAACCAATAGCTAGGACAAATTATGGAATAACAGGTTCACCAGTAAGAAGATTTGGTGGATATGATGTTTTATGTGTTGAAGCAGACTTTCTTCCGAATTATGCAACTGCTGTGGCTACTGATGTATTTATGATTTTCGTAGATCTAAACGAGTACGTATTTAACTCTAACCTTCAAATGACAATGAAGAAATACTTTGACGAGAATACTGATGAATGGATTGATAAGGCTACTCTTATTGGTGATGGTAAATTAAGAGATGCAAATGGAGTGCTACTTATAAAGAAAGGTGCTTAAAAACAGGGAAGGTTTTACCTTCCTTTGATATAAGGGAGGATTAATATGTTAGATGAAGTTAAAAAAGCTCTAAGAATAAGCCTTCTCAATACTGCCTATGATGATGAAGTAACCGGACTAATAGCTGCAGCTCAGGCTGAACTTGTTTTAGCAGGTGTTACCAAAATAAAAGTAAATGATACCACTGACCCTTTGATTAAAAGGGCAGTGGTTGTTTATTGTAAAGCTAACTTTGGATGGGATAACCCTGATTCTGAAAAATTTAAAAACTCATTTGAAATGTTAAAAATGAGTTTATCATTGGCAGGTGATTATAATTGCTCAGTAATGATGTAATAGAATTTGTAAGTTCAAAGTCACATATTAATGCTGCAGGAGACACAATAGAAGTACCAGAGTATAGAATGGTATATGCAAATAAGAAGGGAATCAATCAAAGTGAATTTTATCAAGCAGCAGCAGTAGGACTTAAGCCTGAGGTTAGGTGGGAAATTAGAGCATTAGAATATCAAGGCGAGGAGCATATTCGTTATAATGGCGAAATGTATAAAATTATTAGAACATATGAAAAAAATGGAGAATTTATAGAAATTATATGCAGTGGGGTGGTTAATAGTGGCAAGACAGAAACTTAGTTATGAAAGCAGAGTAGATGCTGCTAAAAAGAAAATTAGTGAAAAACCTCAAAGAGCATTAAATGAAGTAGGAAAGTTTTTAGTTAAAGAGATAAGGGCTGCCACTCCGAAAAGTATCAATAAAAGGCATATTAAAACTAAGGGTGGAGAATTGAAAGAAATTAAACCAGGGAGGCTTAAAAAATCCTTTTCATACTGGAAAAGAAAAAAGGAAGGCGATTTAATCATTGGAAGTAAAGCTTTCTATGCTCAATTTATTGAACTAGGAGATAGTAACCACAGTAAACAGCCTTTCTTTTTGCCTACTGTGGAGAAAAACATACCAGCAATTCAAGAGATGATTGCAGAAGCTTTAAAGGAGTTAGAGAGAGAGTAATGAGGACTTACGATTTTAGAATTTTAATAACAAATGAACTTAAGAAAAAGTGTCCAAGAGTGTTCTTTAGACGAGCTCCGAAGGATGCTGTGTATCCTTATGTAGTTTATGATTTGCCTTCTGATGGTTATGTGGGAGCAGGTGATGATTATGGACTAGAAATTGACTTGTGGGATGATAAGCAAGATACAATGGATTTAGAAAATTTAGCTGACAGTATAGAAGGTGATGGAGATTTTTTAAATCCTACAGGGCTAAATCAATCGACGGTTTATTATAATGGTTGTTATGCTACTTTCTATAAAGAAAATAGATATCCTGTTCCTGATGAAGAGGAAAGCATAAATAGAATACAACTTAGATATAGAGCAAAAGTTTACTATGAATAGGAGGAATGAATAATGGGAGCAAATGACGTATTACTCGGTGATGGTGTCTTTAATATAAATGGTGTTGACGTGGCACTAACTAGGGGTGGTGGCAAGTTTGTAGTAGAAAGGGAATATAAAGAGATTGAAGCAGATGGAGATATGGGACCAGTAAAAGGGAGAATTAGAAAGATAAAAGCTGTAGCTAAGTTATCTATGAGTATATTAGAGATACTTACTACTAATATCCCTAAGTTTTACCCAGCACTAACACTTTCAAGTGATGCAACTAAGGATACAATAACACCAGGACAAGATATCCAGGATAGTGATTATCAAAACGTTGTAACATGGACAGGCAGAACTAAAGCAGGCAAGCCTGTTATAATCACAATCTATAATGCAATTAACTTGGAAAATATAGAATGGGAACTTAAAGATAAAGATGAGATTGTTCCGGAGCTAAACTATACTGCTACATATGCGGAAGGTGCAAGAACTGCGGAGCCTTGGAAGCTTGATTTTATTAAGAATTCTGACCCATTACCACCAGTTGCAACACTAATTGCGCCTCAGGCTGGTTCAAAGACACAGCTTGTTGTTATGTTTAATGAACCACTGGATCCGGCAGTATTTAATATAACAGATAGATTTAATCTATTAAGTAGCTTAACAAATGATGGTGTTGCTATTTCAATAGCTACACAAGCATCCTCTGTGGTTTGGTACAATAATGGAACACCAACGCCAATGGCAATTATAACTATTCCTGCAACTACTTTTGTGGCAGGAAAGTTAGTAAGGTTAAACTTTAAAGCTAATACAGTAAAAGATACAGCAGGCAATTATATTGCAGCAACTACTAATGTAGATTCAGTAGTTGTTGCATAATAGAATTAATAATTTTGAGTGCGTGTTATGCGCACTCTTTAAATTTTGGAGGATATGAATATGTTAAAAGGACAATGTTTTTTTCCACTATTGAAGCTTGTAAATAAGCTTGGAATAAAGGAAGATATAAGAAGTTTAATGGAAGATGTTTCAGGGAAATCACAAGAAGAAAAAGAGATAATTCAGAAGGAAAAGGGATATGACTTGATGTTTGTTTTCTTAGAAAAATTAGCAGGAGCAGAGAAGGAAACATTTGATTTTCTAAGTGTGTATTTAGAAAAATCTATTGAAGAAGTTAAACAGATGGATATTTTAGAGATTGGTGAAACATTTAAAAATTTATTCGCTGATGAAAAGTTTAAAGTTTTTTTTCAGAAAGCTATGAAGTTATAGATGAATACGAACTAAAAGATTTATTACTTCATAGATATAAAGATTTAGATTATATAATGAACCTTGAAATGGTTGAATTTTTAAAGCTAATAAGAAAAGCTTTAGAGAAAAGAGAAGAAGAAAGACTATGGGATATGTGGGTATCTGTGTATCCTAATATGGATAAAAAGAATTTTATTACATTTAGTGAGTTTTATGAAAAACAGAGAACTCAAAAGATAGTTAATACACAAAAGACTAAGGAAGAACTACTTTCAGAGGTTGAAGAAATAAGAAAAATGGCAGGAAGAAGGTGAGAAAATGGAAATCTTCAAGCTATTTGGTTCAATTCTTATTCGTGATGAAGAAGCTTTAAGAAGCCTTAATGGTGTAGATAATAGAGGTCAACAAGTGGGAAAAACCCTTGGTGATATGGTAGGGAAAGCTGCTAAATGGGGAGCAGGTATTGCAGCAGGAATTGGGACAGCA
>Ga0316601_100000085_pt1 | contig 33612 bp, 27 predicted proteins | sample OWC_soil_day5_no_FD_207663 | JGI IMG/M metagenome (GOLD analysis project Ga0316601, IMG submission 207663) | Wetland soil microbial communities from Old Woman Creek delta, Ohio, United States - OWC_soil_day5_noCT | ecosystem: Environmental > Terrestrial > Soil > Wetlands | place: USA: Ohio... | reverse complement strand
CTGCGCCGTGCGAGCCCGCCGCTGGCGGGCTCGCCCAGGCGCCGCGCATCCGGCGCTCCGTGCCGGGTGCGGGTCGACCAGGCGAGTATCGGGGAGCGACTCGACCCGCACCCGGTACGGGGCGCCCGCCACCGCGAACGACGTGCAGCGGCCTCCGAAACGCCGGCGGCCCCTACTGCGCCTGCCTGAGCGTAGCCGCCGGCGGCTGCGTCACCACCGACCGCGCCGCCAGCACGCCCGCGACGCCCACCAGCAGCGCCCCGCCGACGATGCCGATCACCCACACCCAGGGATCCGGGGAGTACTCGAGGTTGAACACCTCGCGAGCGAGGAAGTAGCCCACAACGGTCGCCCCGGCCGCGGCAAGCAGGCCCGACAGCAGCCCGAGCGCGGTGAACTCCGCGGCCACGCCCTGGAACACCACGCGCCGGCTCGCCCCGAGCGTGCGCAGCATGGCGCTCTCGTAGCGGCGCTCGTCGCGCGTGGCCTGCACCGCGGCGAGCAGCACCATGAGGCCCGCGGCGAGCGTGAACAGGAACACGTACTGCACGGCGAGCGCGGCCTTGTCCATCACGTCGCGCACCTGCGAGAGCAGCGCGTCGAGGTCGATGATCGTCACCTCGGGGAACCGCCGCACGAGGTCCACCAGCGCCGGCCGCTGGCCGGGCTCGACGTGGACGCTGGTGATCAGCGTGCCGGTGACGTCGTCCAGCACGCCCGGCGAGAACACCATGAAGAAGTTCGGCTGGAAGGAATCCCAGCGCACCTCACGCAGGCTGGTGATCGTGGCCGTGACCGGCTCCCCGGCCACGTCGTAGGTGACCGTGTCGCCGAGCTTCAGGCCGAGCCGATCGGCGTACTCCTGCTCCACGGACACGCGCGGACTGCCGTCGTCGCCGTCGGTCCACCAGGTGCCGCTCACCAGGCGGTTGTCGTCGCGCAGCGTCCGCGCCCAGGTGAGATTGGCCTCGCGTTCGACGAAGCCCTGCGCGCGGTCGCCCTCGAAGCGGATCCGGTCCACCGGCACGTCGTTGATCGCGGTGAGCCGCGCCCGCACCAGCGGCACGAGATCGGTGGGCGGCAGACCGCGCTCGCGGAAGAACTCGCGTACCGCGTCACCCTCGTCCGGGCGGATGTTGATCATGAAGTAGTTGGGCGCGTCCTCGGGCAGGCTCGCGCGCCAGTCGCGCAGCAGGTCGTCGCGCACCAGTGCGAGCAGCAGCAGCACCATGAGCCCGAGCCCGAACGCCACGATCTGCACCACGCTGTCGCGGCCGCGACGCGCGATGTTGGCGAGGCCGTAGCGCCAGGCGACGCCGACGCCGCGTCGCAGCGGCGCGAGCGCCTTCACGAGCAGCCAGCCCGCCGCGGCGAGCGCGAGGAAGGTGCCGCCGATTCCTGCCGCCACGACGGTGACGAGTCTCGGATCGCGCACCAGCCAGTAGAGCAGAGCGAGCACGGCACCGATCGCGAACACGTACACCGCCGCATAGCGCAGCGGCGGCGGCTCGAGGTTGCGCCTGAGGACGCGCGCCGGCGGCACGCGCTTCAGCTGCAGCAGCGGCGGAAGTGCGAACCCGACCAGGATGGTCACGGAGGTGACGAACCCGAGCCCCGCCGTCGCCACGCCGGGCGGCGGCAGGTCACTGCGGATCAGGTCGCGCAGCAGCCAGGCGAGCCCGGCCTGTGCGAGGTAGCCGACCGCCGTGCCCACGAACGTGACCAGCACGGCGACGGCAACGAGCTGCAGCACCGTTTGGCGCAGCACGAAGCCCTGCGAGGCGCCCATGCACTTCATCAGCGCCACGGTGTCGAGGTGCCGCGCGGCGTAGCGGCGCGCCGCCATCGCGACGGCCACGGCCGAGAGCAGCACGCTCACCAGGCTCGCGAGCGACAGGAACCGGCCTGCGCGGTCGGAGGACGCACGGATCTGCGGACTCGCGTCCTCGATCGCCTGCAGCCGCTCGCCGGGCTGCTTGGTGGCCTTGAGTTGGTCGCGGAACGCCGCGACGTCCGCCACGGCGCCGGCGAACAGCACGGCACGGCTCACCCGGCTGCCGGGCTGGATGAGCTCGGTGGCCGGGACGTCGGCCAGATTGATCATGAGGGTCGCCGAGAGGTCGCTGAAGCCCGCGCCCTGGTCGGGGCGGTAGTCGAGCACCTGCGTGACCCGCAACGTGTGCGCGCCGACCGCGAGCGTAGCGCCCACTGGCACGCCCAGGCGCGCGAGCAGGCGAGAGTCGGCCCAGGCCTCGCCAGGCGCGGGGATTCCGTCGGTCGGCCGCGCCGGTCCGAAGGGCTCGTCGGCGATCTTGAGCCGGCCGCGCAGCGGATAGCCCTCGCCCACCGCGCGCAGCGCCACGAGCGAGGAATCCTCCCCGTGGAACACCACGCTCGGCATGGAAAGGATTCGCGCCACCTCGAGGCCGCGGCCCACGGCCTCGGCGTCGTAGGCCTCGTCGATCGGGCGGGCCGACTCGAGCCGCAGGTCGGCTGCGAGTACCTCGCCGGCCTGCTGGGTGACGGCGCGACCGACGCGATCGGTGAAAAAGCCCACCGCCGTGAGCGAGGCGACGGCCACGAGCAGCGCGAGCAACAGCACCGCGAGCTCACCGGACTTGAGGTCGCGCAGCAGGCTGCGGAGGACGAACGGCAGCGAGGCCACCGTCATGACCCCACGACGCGCCCGGCGTCGAGGCGGATCACGCGGCCGCAGCGCGCAGCCAGCGCCTGGTCGTGCGTCACGAGCACCAGCGTCGCGCCGGTCTCGGCGTTTAGGCCGAACAGCAGCTCCATGATCCGCTCGCCCGTCACCGCGTCGAGATTGCCGGTGGGCTCGTCCGCAAACAGCACGTCGGGCCGCGTGACGAAGGCGCGGGCGATTGCGACGCGCTGCTGCTCGCCGCCCGACAGCTGGCGAGGGTAGTGGCCGACGCGCCCGGCGAGCCCGACGCGGCCCAGGACCTCCAGTGCTGCGCCGCGCGCATCCCGGCGGCGCGCGAGCTCCAGCGGCAGCATGACGTTCTCGAGCGCCGTGAGCGACGGCACCAGGTGGAAAGACTGGAACACGAAGCCGACGTGACGCGCCCGGACCGCCGCCCGGCCGTCCTCGTCGAGGGTGGTGAGATCGCTGCCGGCGAGGCACACGGTCCCCGAGGTGGGCTCGTCGAGGCCGGCGAGCAGGGCGAGCAGCGTGGATTTTCCCGCGCCGGAGGCGCCCATCACGGCGACGGTCTCGCCGCGCGCGATCCCGATGGACACGTCCGACAGAATGGCGAGCGTTCCCTCGGGGCTGCTAACCTGCTTGCCCAACCCAGCCGCCTCGAGCACCGTGTCCATTCGTTCTGCCTTCATCGTCTTTTGCCTGCTGTGCTCGACGCTGTTCGCGCCGGCGGCGCCGGCGGAGTCTCCGAAGATCCTGGTGCTGGGCGACAGCCTGAGCGCGGCCTACGGAATCCGCCTCGAGCAGGGGTGGGTAGCCCTGCTGCAGGCCCGGCTGGAGGCCAAAGGGTACGGGCACCGCGTGGTCAACGCCAGTTCGAGCGGCGAAACCACAGGCGGCGCGCTGGCCCGGCTGCCGCGGGCGCTCGAGCGGCACCATCCGGCGGTCGTGATCATCGAGCTCGGCGGAAACGACGGCCTGCGCGGCCTGCCCGTCGCCGAGGTGCGCGCCAACTTCGAGTCGCTGATCCGGCTGTCGCGCGAGGCGGGCGCAAAGGTGCTGCTTGTCGGCATGCGCATCCCGCCCAATTACGGCCCGGCCTACGCCGGCGCCTTCCACGCACTGTACGGCGACCTCGCACAGCGCTATGAGCTGCCGCTGGTGCCCTTCTTCCTGGACGGCATCGCGCTCGACGACTCGCTGATGCTGGACGATGGCCTGCACCCGAACGCGGCGGCTCAGCCGAAGCTGCTGGAGCTGGTGTGGCCTGAGCTCAAGCCGCTGCTCAAACGATGAAAAGCGCCGCCGGCGCTGCTATATAGGCAAGTCGCCCAGGGAGCGTCCGGATTTTCCGGCGCGGCTCGCGGGCCGGGGGTATCTGGATGGAAAAGATCTGGCTCAGGAGCTATCCGACTGGCGTGCCGGCCGACGTCAATCCCGACGAGGTCGCCTCGCTGCAGGCGCTGCTCGCGCGCAGCTTCGAGAAGTTCGCGGACCGGCCGGCCTACACGTCGATGGACCGCACCCTCACCTACGGCGACCTCGACCGCCTGAGCCGCCAGTTCGCGGCCTACCTGCAGCAGGTCGCGGGCCTGAAGAAGGGCGACCGCCTCGCCATCATGCTGCCCAACGTCCTGCAGTACCCGGTGGCGCTGGCGGCCGCCTTCCGCGCCGGCCTCACGGTGGTGAACACCAACCCGCTCTACACGCCGCGCGAGCTCGAACACCAGCTCAAGGACTCGGGTGCGCGGGCGCTGCTGATCCTGGAGAACTTCGCACACACGTTTGCGGAGGTTCGCGCCGCGACCGGCATCGAGACGGTGATCGTCACCGGCGTCGGCGACCTGCTCGGCTTCCCGAAGTCGGCGCTGGTGAACTTCGCGCTGCGGCACGTCAAGAAGCAGGTGCCGGAGTACTCGCTCCCCGGGTCCGTGGGCCTCGCGGAGGCGCTCAGCAAGGGCAAGTACGAGAACCTCGAACCCGTGGCGCTCGGCCACGAGGACATCGCCTTCCTGCAGTACACCGGCGGCACCACCGGCGTGTCGAAGGGTGCGGTGCTGACCCATCGCAACATGGTGGCGAACGTGCTGCAGACCGAGGCCTGGATGGGCCCGTCGCTGCGCGACCAGACCGAGCAGATGGTGCTGATCGGCGCACTGCCGCTCTACCACATCTTCTCGCTGCAGGGCTGCCTGACGTTCCTGAGGCTCGGCGCGCACAACATCCTGATCGCCAATCCGCGCGACTTCCCCGGCTTCGTCAAGGAGCTCGCCCGGTACCCGTTCACGTTCTTCGCGGGCGTCAACACGCTCTTCAATGCGCTGCTCAACACGCCGGGCTTCGACCGCCTCGACTTCAGCAAGCTCAAGGTGAGCCTCGGCGGCGGCATGGCCGTGCAGCGTGCGGTCGCCGAGCGCTGGAAGCAGGTGACCGGCTGCACTCTGACGCAGGCGTGGGGCCTCACCGAGACCTCGCCCGGCGCCTGCATCAACCCGCTCGATGCGCCCGAGTTCAATGGCTCGATCGGCCTGCCGATCCCCTCGACGGTCATCACCATCCGCGACGACGACGGCAACGAGCTTCCCGTTCGCCAGTCGGGCGAGATCTGCGTCGAGGGACCGCAGGTGATGCGCGGGTACTGGAACCGCCAGGACGAGACCGACAAGGTGATGATCGACGGCCGCATCCTGCGCACCGGGGACATCGGCTACATGGACGAGCAGGGCTACGTCTTCATCGAGGACCGCAAGAAGGACATGATCCTCGTGTCGGGGTTCAACGTGTACCCGAACGAGGTCGAGGGCGTGGTGGTCACGCACCCGGGCGTGCTCGAGGTCGCGGCCGTGGCGCAGCCCGACGAGCGCGCCGGCGAAATCGTCGCGCTGTTCGTGGTCCGCAAGGACCCGGCGCTCACGGAGGAGGACGTCGTCGAGCACTGCCGCAAGTCGCTCACCGGCTACAAGGTGCCGAAGCGCGTCTACTTCCGCGACGAGCTTCCGAAGACCAACGTCGGCAAGATCCTGCGGCGCGAGCTCAAGGACCAGCTGAAGAAGTAGCGGCCCGGCCCGCGCGGGAGGCTTGCGATGCCCGAATCCATCCTCGCGCTGATCGGCAACACTCCGCTGGTGCAGGTGCGCTCCTTCGACACCGGCCCCTGCGAGCTGTACCTGAAGCTCGAGTGCCAGAACCCGGGCGGATCGATCAAGGACCGCATCGGGCTGTCGATGATCGAGGCCGCGGAGCGCAGCGGCGAGCTGCGCCCGGGATCCACCCTCGTCGAGGCGACCGCGGGCAACACCGGACTCGGGCTCGCGCTCGTGGCGGCGCAGAAGGGCTACCCGCTCATCCTAGTGGTGCCCGACAAAATGTCGCGCGAGAAGATCCTGCACCTCGTGGCACTGGGCGCGGACGTGCGCATCACGCGCTCGGACGTCGGCAAAGGCCATCCCCAGTACTACCATGACATGGCGCAGCGCATCGCCGGTGAGACGCCGGGCGCCTACTTCGTCAACCAGTTCGGCAACCCGGCAAACCCGTGGGCGCACGAGACCACGACCGGGCCTGAGATCCTGCGCCAGATGGACGGGCGCGTGGACGCTGTCGTCTGCGGCGTGGGCTCGAGCGGCACGATCACGGGCTTGAGCCGGTTCCTCGCCCGCGAGTCGCCCGCAACGCGCTTGGTGATCGCGGACCCAGTCGGATCCGTCCTCGCCGACTACATCCACACCGGCACGCTGGGCACGGCCGGATCCTGGGCGGTCGAGGGCATCGGCGAGGACTTCATCCCGTCGATCGCGGACCTGAGCCGCGTTACCCACGCCTACTCGATCCCGGACGCCGAGAGCATGCTGACGGCACGCGCCCTGCTCCGGCAGGAGGGCATCCTCGGCGGGTCGTCCTCGGGCACGCTGCTGGCTGCTGCGCTGCACTACTGCCGCGAGCAGAGCGAGCCGCAGCGGGTCGTCACTTTCGTGTGCGACAGCGGCGCGAAGTACCTCTCCAAGACCTACAACGATGCGTGGATGTTCGAGCGGGGCTTCCTCGCGCGCGAGCAGGTGGGCGACCTGCGCGACCTCATCGTGCGCCGGCACGACGCCGGCCTCACCATCACGGTACAGGCCGGCGACTCGCTTCTCACTGCCTACAACCGCATGCGCAGTGCGGATGTCTCGCAGCTGCCGGTCGTGGACGAGGCCAACCGCATCGTCGGGATCGTCGACGAGTTCGACCTGCTGCAGGTCGTGCGCCGAGACGACGCGGCCGAGCAGTTCCGCCGGCCGGTGAGCGCGGCGATGTCCACGCGGCTCGAGACGCTTGCGCCGGATGCCGGGCTCGACGCGCTGTTCGCGGTGCTCGACGCAGGGCACGTGGCGATAATCGTCGAGAACGACGCCTTCCTGGGATTGATCACGCGCGTGGACCTCCTGAACGCGCTGCGCACGAGGATGCTATGACCGACAGCCCCGACCGCCCGCGTTTCGCCACCCGCGTGATCCACGCTGGACAGGAGCCCGACCCGTCCACCGGGGCCGTGATGGTGCCGATCTACGCGACCTCCACCTACGCGCAGTCGAGCCCGGGCGTGCACAAGGGCTACGACTACGGCCGCAGCCACAACCCCACGCGCTTCGCCTTCGAGCGCTGCGTCGCCGACCTCGAGAACGGCACGCAGGCGTTCGCGTTCGCCTCCGGCCTCGCAGCGATCGCGACGGTTCTCGAGTGCCTCGACGCCGGATCGCACATCGTCACCACCGACGACCTGTACGGCGGCACGGTGAGGCTGCTCGAGCGGGTGCGTCAGCGGTCGATGGGACTCACGGCGACGCGCGTCGACTTCACGGACCTCGCGGCGGTCGAACGTGCGATCCGGCCCGAGACGAGGCTGCTGTGGGTGGAGAGCCCGACCAACCCGACGCTCAAGCTCGCCGACCTTGCGGCGGTCGCGATGATCGCGCGCCGACGCGGCGTACTCGCTGGCGCCGACAACACCTTTGCGAGCCCGTGGGTGCAGCGGCCGCTCGACCACGGCTTCGACGTCGTGGTGCACTCGACGACCAAATACCTGAACGGCCACTCCGACATGATCGGCGGCGTGGCGATCGTAGGGGACAACGCCGCCCTGCGCGAGCGTCTCGGGTTCCTGCAGAACGCGGTGGGCGGCATCTCCGGGCCCTTCGACAGCTTCCTCGCGCTGCGCGGGCTCAAGACGCTGGCGGTGCGCATGGAGCGGCACTGCCACAATGCGCTCGAGATCGCGCGCTGGCTCGAGACGCAGCCGAAGGTCCGGCGCGTGATCTATCCGGGCCTGCCGAGCCACCCGCAGCACGAGCTCGCACTGCGGCAGACACCGCGCTTCGGCGGCATGCTGTCGTTCGAGCTCGATGCGGACCTCGACGGCGCGCGCCGCTTCCTCGAGCGCTGCCGCATCTTTGCTTTGGCCGAGAGCCTCGGCGGGGTCGAGAGCCTGATCGAGCACCCGGGGCTCATGACGCACTCGCAGCTTGCGCCCGAGCGGCGGCGTGAGCTCGGCATCAGCGACGGCCTGATCCGCATCTCCGCCGGCATCGAGGACGTCCGCGACCTGATCGCGGATCTCGAACAGGCGATGGCGGCGATGGGTTAAGACCCCTGCCCGGCCAGAATGATGAACGGGCGGCAGCAGACGCGCTGACGGGGGGATCGGGGGTCACCAACACCCGAGCTGAGAGCTCGTCGAGATTGGTGAACGGCCGCTTTGCGGCGGTGGCCTCACAGGCAGGAACCGGCCGAGACTGTGTGAAAACGGTGCACGCGCTGTCGACCGCGTTTTTGCGCTGCACTTCTGGAGCCCGTTAGATTCTATTCTGCACAACTTTCGTCGTTGAAATTTGCAGAATCGAACGTACGCGAAACCGTACGCGTGTTTTCACACAGGCTCGGCCAGGAGCAGCCGTAACGCCCGGTCGCCAGGAGCGGTCACTCAGCAGCGCACGCCCTGCGGGCAACCGAAGGCAGCCGAGTGCGTTACCGCCACTTGCCGCCGACGGACGCTTCGCGTCTCGCCCGCGCCGGCTTCACGCGCGATTGTCCCGGCTTGGCCTCCTCTTGGTGCGCATTGCCGGGTCGATACCAGCGCTCGCGGAGTTGCTCCTCCTCCCCAAGTACTTCGCGATGCGCACGCACCAGCTCCTCGACAAATGCGGTCATGGCGGGCGACATGGTTCGTCTGCGCAGGCGGACGATGGCCCATTCGCTATGCATCCATGGCTCGTGCAGCAGGGGCACGACTTGGCCTCGCTCGAGTTCCGCACGCACCATTCCAAGCGTTGCAAAAGTGAACGCGCTCGAGCTCGCCACGATGTTCGTTGCCAGGCGAAGCGTCGGACATTCGATGGCCGGAAACGGCACCGGCGGCGTCCCGGAACGGGGCGCAGCGAGGCGCCGTGATGCGAGGATGGGTTTCAGTACGCGGGGCGGCAGCATCACGACCTGTGCGAACGGATACTCGAGCGCATTCGCGAGGTTGATTGGCGCTCTGGTCGTCAACGGGTGCCCTGCTCGCACCACGATGTACCCGGGAAGCGGTGCGAGCTTGGCAACGACCTCTAGATTGTCGTCGTTCTCCAGAACGCTCGCTTCGGCGACCCCGAGGTCGAGGGCACGTGTGCGAACGAACCGGGCCAGCACCGAGGGGGAGTCCATCAGGATTCGCAGGCGCACGCCCGGATGTGCGGCGGCGAATGCCGGCACGCAAATGGGCGCGAGCGTCTCCATCACGTAGGGGCCGGCACCGACCGAGAGTTCGCCGGTCGCAAGACCTTTGGCCAAGGCGACCTCGCGCTCGAGGTCGGCCGCCCCCGAGACCAGCTCCTCGGCGTGCTGCATGAACACGCGGCCGAAGTCCGTCAGCTCGGGACCGGATCGGCTGCGAACGAACAGCTGCAGCCCGACTTGCTCCTCGAGTTCCCGGATCCCCTGGCTCAGGGCCGGTTGCGACAGGTTCAGCGCCCCGGCGGCGCGGCTGAAGCTGCCATGTGCCGTCAGGGCCTGAGCCTGGCGCAAGAGGTGAAGCTTGATCTTCATCGCGGAAGAACCACATCCCGGCCGCGCACTATCAAACTATAACTAAATCGAATGCTAGTAATCAAAAAACCGACTTTGCCTTATTTGCAGCCGATTCTGACAATGGCCTCTGTTGGGCCGCGAACAGAGCAGCCCTGGGCTCACCAGATCACCCACAAGAGCACGTAGCCATGAAGTCAGTCCTTGCGCAGAACATGCTCGCCGCCGCGCTCGTCTGCGGCCTGACGTTCACATCCGCAGTGGCGCAGCAACTGCCGACCACCGGCACCATCGATTCGCGCCTCGGGGAGCTCGAGCTCAACAACGGCTACCCGACGGAAGCCACGGTCAGGAAGCTCTACGACGACATCGATTTCCAGCGCGCCTGCCAAGCGTACCTGTGGGGCTTACCGCTCATCGCGATGGTGCAATGGCAGGGCGAGCAGCGCGACAAGTTCGGCGCTGACAATCTCGATTACGTGGATTACGTGACATTCAAGGACAAGCTCGGCCTCCTGACGGCCAACGCCACGACCCCGTACGTCATGGCATTCCCGAACATGAAGGACACGGGCCCACTTGTCGTGGAAGTCCCGGCCGGTGCCATGGCGGGTGGTATCGTGGATTTCTGGCAGCGCCCGCTCACGGATACCGGGCAGACCGGACCGGACAAGGGCGCGGGCGGCAAGTACCTTGTGCTCGGCCCGGGCGATCCCGACATGAAGCCGGAGGGCTACTACGTCGTGCGTTCGCCCACGATCAACATCTGGTCGGGACACCGGGCACTGGACCCGGACCCGGCCAAGGCCAGGGCGGCCATCGCCGGCCTGCGGATCTATCCGTACAGCCAGCGCGCAAACCCGCCGCCGACACGTCACGTGTCGCCCGACGGCCGCAAGTGGAGCGGAGAGCAGCCTCGGGGACTCGCGTACTGGGAAGCACTGGCCCGGATCGTCGACGAGGAGCCCGTGCTCGAGCGCGATCGAATCATGCTCGGCATGCTGCAGCCTCTGGGCATCGAGAAAGGCAAGCCTTTTCGGCCGACGGAGCGCCAGAAGCGGATCCTGATCGAAGCGGCCCAGGTCGGTGAAGTCATGGCGCGCACGATCGGCTTCGACAAGCGCTTCGAAGGCGTGAAGGTCTGGCCGGGGAAGCAGTGGGAGATTTCGCTGTTCCTCAAGGAGACGTCGCAAGAGGCGCCGCACTACACGCAGCTCGACGAACGCACGTCGTGGTTCTACGAGGCTGTCGGCGTTTCCGTCGGCATGATGGGGCGCACCGTAGGCTTCGGACAGGTCTATCTCGAAGCGTCGAAGGACGCGGCAGGTCACTGGCTCGAAGGCGCCAGGACCTATCATCTGCGCGTGCCTCCCAATGCCCCGGTTGCGCAGTTCTGGTCGTTCACCGTCTACGATAATGAAACTCGCTGCTTCGTGGACACGGGCGTGCAACCCGATCGTTCATCACGCGACAACATCGTGAAGAACGCCGACGGTTCGGTGGACCTCTACTTCGGGCCGCAAGCCCCGGCCGGAAAGCCGGCGACGAACTGGATCAGGACGATCCCTGGCAGGGGCTGGTTCACGTACTTCCGTCTGTACGGTCCAACCCAGCCGTATTTCGATCGCAGCTGGGTGCTGCCGGACATCGAACTGGTCAAGTAGATCGGCAAGGAACGAACATGAAACACGCACGCATGCCGGGCCTGCTGGTCGCCGCCGCCTGTGCGGCGGCAGTGTCCTCGATCGCGCCGCAGGCGATCGCCGAGACCAACCGCTTCGACGCACTGGCGAACGTTCCGTTCGCCGAGAACCGGCCCACGCCCGAGACGGCTCGAACGCTTCGCGACGAATTGCTTTTCCAGCGCGCGACACAGGCCTACCTATGGGCATTGCCGCTGCTCAACACGCTCGGCATGAAGGTCGGCTCGGAGTCGATCTTCGGCGCCGGCTACAACGTGCTGCCGATCTGGAAAAAGCGCCTCGACGCAAAGACGCTGGTGACGACGCCGAACTCCGACGTCATCTACGCGATGAGCTACCTGGATCTCGGCCAGGACGGCCCACTGGTATTCGAGGCGCCACCCAACCTGCAAGGCATCCTGCTCGATTTCTGGCAGCGGCCGATCCCGGTCGATGGCGGCAAATTCTACGGCGACGTCGGGCTGCCCGGACCCGATGGCGGCAAGGGCGGCAAGTTCCTGCTGCTGCCGCCCGGCTACAGGGGTGACGTGCCCCCCGGCTACTACGTCTATCGTTCGGGCACCAACAACGTCTTCGTCTTCCTCCGCTCCTTCTATCAGGACCCGAAAGATCTGACGCCGGCGGTAGCGCTGATCGAACAATCGAAGATCTACCCGCTGAATGGCAAGGCGACCGCCAGGCCGATGCAGTTTCCCGACGCCTCGGGCGTACCGGCCAACATGCTGCCCCGCTACGATGCCACGGCGTTTGACCAGCTCAAGCAGCTATTGGACAGCGAGGGTCCCCATCTCGCGGAAACCGATTCGCTGGGCCTGCTCGCGTCCATCGGGATCGCGCAGGGTCGGCCGTTCGCACCCGATGCGGACACGCGGGCCATCCTCGATCGGGCCGCGAACACTGGCTACAAGATGAGCCGCGTCGTCGGCTTCGAGGAGACCGCGAACGGCGGGTCGCTGCGGGTCTACGCCGATCGGCGGTGGGTCAATCCCATCGACAACGTCACGCCGCCCGGTCCGCGCACCGAGCGCGACCTGTCCTGGAAGAACACCGCTGGCAACTATCTCGACCTGGATGCCCGCATCTGGTTCTTCACCAACTACTATTCGGTCAGCCCGGGGATGTTGTCGAAGATTCCCGGCAAGGGTGCGGCTTACATGATCGCCTTCACGGACGGTGCGGGCGCTCCGCTCTCAGGCGGCAGCAGTTATCGCTTGAATCTGCCGGCCGACATCCCGGCCGCCAACTTCTGGTCGCTGACGCTGTACGAGGCCGAGAATGCATCGGGCCTCGACAACGGTCAGCCCTTCCCGTCGCTCGGTTCCCGCGACAAGCCGCTGCAGAACAAGGACGGCAGCACGAGCCTGTATGTTGGTCCCGGGGCACCGGAGGGCAAGCAAGCCAACTGGCTCGCAACGGTGCCGGGCAGGGGCTACTTCGCAATCCTGCGGCTCTATGGCCCCACCGAAGCAGCGATCAACAAGACCTGGAAGCCCGGCGACATCGAGTTGACGGCGTCAGGCGCGAAGTAGCGTCCGTCGGCCCCGCGCAGGCAAAGATCGAGCAGGCTCGCGCTCTTGTATGGCGAAGCCAATCTGAGTGCAACGGTGGAAATCCCACCCCCCTTCACCGGGGCACGGTGGGCCGGGGCGGCAACGTCCCGGCCCACCTCTACTTCTTGCAGCGACGTATGTCGAATGAATCAGCGCGAGTGGTGGGAATCGAGCCCGCTTTCGCGACTTGTGAGACACGGCCGGCAACCGTGTCGATCGCTGCGTCACAGTCGCACCTGGAGGCCCGCTTCCCGGCAGCATCAAAGGCTGCTCAGGGTCGTTCTCTCAGGTTGCAGGTTCGCTCTCGGCAACAGTGTTCCGCGCGTTGCGGGGGACCGCGGGATCGCGGACACTGCATGACTGGAGCAACCGGCCATGAGCGGTCAACGTCTCGCTTCCCGAGGCATTCACGTCAGTTCGATTCCCATCAGCCGACCCGCTTGGGTGCTCGACCGTGATAGCTCTGATTCGTTCCAAGACGTGTTGCGCCGCCGCTCGCGAGCCGGTATGCGCGGGTCGGTCCGAATTCCGGTCGAGTCCAGGTCAAGGAGCACGATGATGTTACGACCCGCTCTCGCCCCCTTGGCATGCCGCGTGATTTCGGTTGCGGTTCTGACCGGCTGCGCCGGCGCCCCGCAGTCATTGCCTCCGGCCACTGCGGCGACAGCCGCAGCCATGGTTGGCCCCCAGGCGACGCTCTACTTCGGGGGCGACATCCTGACGATGGCTGGTCCGACGCCCGAGTACGTCGAAGCGCTCGTGGTTCGAGGGGGCAGGATCGAGTTCGCGGGGGCCAAGGCCGATGCCGAGCGCCGCGCTGGCAAGGCGGCCGAGTCGGTCGACCTCGGCGGCAAGACCCTGCTGCCCGGCTTCATCGACACGCACGGGCACTTCATCTACTTCGGCAAGAACCTCGTCGACGCCGACCTCTTCGGCTCCGGAAGCGTGGGCGATGTCGTTGCGCGCCTGAAGGCGCACGCGCCGAACGTGCCGCCCGATGCCTGGATCGTGGGCTTCGGGTACCAGGCGCGCTCACTGCGTGAACAGCGTACTCCGACCATCGAGGAACTCGACGCCGTCTCCGCCGACCGCCCGGTCCTCATCGTCGACAGTTCCGGCCACCTGGGTGCCGCCAATTCAGCCGCGTTCCGGGCGGCCGGGGTCACTGCGTCGACAGGGGATCCAGCCGGCGGGAGCTTTGCGCGCAAGGCCGACGGCGCGTCGCTCGCCGGACCCATGGAGGAAACCGCGCTCAATATGGTGCGGGAGAAGCGCCCGCCGTTCTCGGGCCAGCTTGCGGACCAGGTCGCGCTTGGCGCGTCACGGCTCTGGGCGAGCTACGGGCAGACGACCGCGATGGAATGCGGGCTCGGTCTCGGCAACGATGACATCGCCCTGGTGCGCAACGCGATCGATCGGCAACTGCTGCCGATCGACCTGTACGTGTGTGCCAAGGACTCGGTCACTGATGTCACCATCGAGGCCGCCAGGAAGCTGGCGGCCGATTACGCGAACGCCGGGATCGGCAGTCTCGCGCAGCGGCAGGACGCCATCGTGGCGCAGGCCAATGGCCGCCAGGAGGACAGCGTCGAGCGGCTGCTTGCCGCGCGCCCCGACCTGGACAAGCGCTACGTCAACAGAGTGCGGCTCGGCGGCATCAAGTTCTGGCTCGATGGCAGCCTCGACACGGCGTGGTTCACGCAGCCGTACGCGACGAACCCGCCCGGCAAGACGGGCCGCTACAGCGGCTTCCAGCAGATCCCGGACGAGGTGCTCGACGCCGCGTTCGACAAATACTGGGCCACCGACCTGCAGCTCAACATGCACATGAACGGCGATGCCGCGGCGGACCAGGCCCTGCGGGCCATCGACAAGGCCATCGCGAAGCACGGCATGCGCGACCACCGGCCCGTTTTCGTGCACGGCACGTACCTGCGGCCGGACCAGATTGCGCGCCTGAAGGAGGTCGGCGCGGTGCCGAGCTTCCTGACCACCGGCGTCACCACGGGCGGCGATGCCGTGCTGCGCCTGTGGGGGCCGGATCGCGCCTCGCGCGCGATGGCGGCGCAGACGCTCTCGCAGGCGGGCGTGCCGTTCACCTTCTCGCACGACGCGCCGGTGACGCCGCAGCCGTGGATCCTGCCGCTGGTCGATGCCGGCGTGAACCGTACCGCCGCGAGCGGCACCGTCGTGGGCCCGCTCGAGCGCGTTTCGCCCTACGTCGCACTGAGGGCAGTCACGGCCAGCGCCTCATACCAGATCAAGGAAGAGAAGACCAAGGGCACGCTCGAGGCGGGCAAGCTCGCGGACCTGGTGATCCTCGATCGCAATCCGCTCAAGGTCGAGCCGACGACGATCAAGGACATTCGCGTTGTCCAGACGATCAAGGAAGGGGTGCCGGTGTTTACGCTCGACTCGTCAGCGGTCGCGGCCGCGCCGCGTCCGGCTCCGGGGCACGTGTGCAATGGGGCGACGCCGCCCGGCGAGGCCATGACGGCCGAGGCGCGCGACACCTTCGGGCTGCTGCTGACGGCGGCCGGCGTCCGCTGACACCGGTCGAGAGCAGCCAGCACAGATGACTCGGGCTCGATTCCCACGAGACGCCGTAGTCCGAAGCAGATCAGCTTCCGGACCGTCCACTATTCGTCAAAGCGATTGGCCGCTCCGGGTCGACACGAGACCTCTCCGGCGGCAACAAGCGGACGTTCCGCGACAGATCCAGGCGCGGTCATGGACCCTCTGGTCACTTCCCGGGCAGGGCATGCGATCAGCGTGAGAAGAACCGGGCTGCGACGAGGGACCAGACGGACCGCAATGCACAGCCGCGCGGCCATGGGTCCGATGGTCCTGCGCACGACGACGGCTCGGGACCGTACAACCACTTGCACGTGCTCAGGGATGGCTGGCTCGAGGGACTGACGAACGGGTCGCAGCGGCCGCCTGTCGCCGCCGTCGCGGTCCGCGCATCAGACAGCACCCGCGACACTTCGAGTGCCGACACGCGACCAGAACGCCACCTTGCGACCGTGCCGCCGACGGAGTTCTGCCGCGAACTCCGCGTGCGATTGCAGCGGCGCGAGCGCGACGCCGGTGTCGGCGATCTCGCACAGTCGACGCCAGTAGGCGGCGGCATGCCCGTAGGCGCGGGCATAGGCCCGGTCGAGGATGTCCTTGAGCAGCGCGCGGTAGAGGACTGTCTGGCCGCGGCTGCATGCGTATGCGGCCAGGGAGTTCGCGAGCGCCGGCAGACGATAGTAGTCGCGTCCGTCCACGAGTTCGGGGGTCGAGAGCAGCAGCGATTCCGCGCCCGACGGATCGCCGAGTTCGAGCAGCAGCGTCGCAGCTGCGACCGGGTCGTCGTGGGTTTGCGTGAGTTCCCGTGCCCGGGCGTGGGCCGCGGCATGCTCCGGTCCCGGCAGGTGCTCGCGCCACCGCGCGAAGTCGGTCGGCGACAGAGTACCCTCGAATATCTTCCGTCGGATCGGTACGCTCTCCTCGAAGCGGCCGAGCCGTTCCAGTGCATCTGCGAGCAGGTGCTGCCGGCTCCCCTCGTTGCGGCCCCAGGAACCGTCCAGCCAGCGCAGCGCCTCGCCTGGACGGTCGGCCTCGAGATACGCGCGGACGAAGGACTCCTTCTGCAGCTCGTTCGGCTCCGGGCTGTAGCTGAGCACGCTGCGGACCTTGAGATCGGGGTCTCGCAGCGTGGCACTCAGCAGCGAGAGCGATCCGGAGACCTGGAACACCTCTGTCGGCAGCTGACCGGTCCGGCCCGCCACCGCCATCAGCTGCGCGAGCTGCTCCTCGTACTGGCCCGCCAGCTCGCGCAGCCCCTGTTCGTCGAGCAGTACGTCCGCACGGCGCAACAGTTCATCACGGGCACCGTAATCGTCGCGCTGCAGCAGTCGGACCAAGCGCTCCAGCCGGACGTCGCGCGACGGTTCGCCGCGCGCCGCCGTTTCGAGCCAGTGCCGGCACGCCGTACGCACCGTGTCACCGATCAGGCCGTCGGAGTCGTCGGCGGACTCGAACCACTGGGCGTCGGACTCGATGAAGGCCTCGAACAGGTCGAGCGCGCGCTCCGGGTCGCGGGGCAGCAGTTCGCGCGCCACCTGTTCGAGCCAGCCGTCGAGCGCGCGGGCGTACTCGCGCGTCTCGCGGTAATTGCGGTACTTCGTCGAACGACGCCACGCGGTCAGCTGCTTCCTGAAGGCAGCGGCGAGCTTGTCGGGGCGGTCCGCGAGCTGCAGGCGCGCGAGCCGCCGCTGCACCGCTTCATTGTCGGCCGCGAGCTCGAGCAGCAAGCCGACGAGCGCGTCTGCCGACTGGCGGCGGAGGAAGTCCTCGAGTTGCCCGGGTTGTGACTTGCTCATGACCGCCAATGCACGATGGGTCCGTGGATCGGACGGCGAGGATCCTGTCCCGCCACGGTGACCGATGGCAAGGTACCACCGGCTCGGACTCCCGGCGCACCCCGGCCGGTTGACCGCGGCCGGCCGAGCCCTTTGTCGTGAGGCCTCGCCCACCCTTTGCAACCGCCTCAGTGATACTTTAGTATCACTTCATGCGTACCGAACTCGTGACGACCCTCAAGCGCCGGGCCACGGAACTGCTGTCGGAGCTCGAGCGCGACCGCCAGCCGATCCTGATCACACAGCACGGCGTGCCCAGTGCGTATCTGGTCGATGTAGCGACATTTGAGTCCTTGCAGCGCCGGATGAGCCTGCTGGAAGGTATCGCTCGTGGAGAACGAGCGATCGAAGAGGGCCGTACCGTCTCCCATGCCGAGGCAAAGCGGCGCATGGGACGATGGCTGAAGTAATCTGGACTGAACCGGCCCTGAGCGACCTGGATGCCATCGCGGACTACATTGCGCTAGAGAATCCGGACGCGGCGCGCGCACTGGTCCAGCGTGTCTTTCACCATGTCGGCCAGCTCGTCGAGCATCCTCGGATCGGATCGAAGCCGCCGGAGCTTCGAGGATGGAGATACCGACAAATTGTCGAGCCGCCTTGCCGGGTCTTCTACCGGGAGGACTCCAACCGCGTCTTCATCCTCTATGTGATGAGAGCCGAACGGCTCCTGCGACCCGAGCTGCTCAGATCCCGTGATGAGGACGAGACCTGACCCTGCGTAGTTGCGTGCGCAGTGCCGCGCGATGAGGTGAGGGTGCCGGCAATCCGGCACCGGCGGGAGATCGGGTTCGTCCCGTAGGCGGCCCGCTACTTCCGTCCCTTGAGCGCGCCGCCGGCGACGAAGTGCGCCGCGACGTCGTCACCCGCCCGCGCCGCGCGGCGGATGCCCTCGAGGATCATCTTCTCGGCGCGCTCGGTCCCGACCCAGCTCACGATCGTGACCCACTTGCCCTTCTCCAGGTCCTTGTAGTGCTGGAAGAAGTGCGCGATCTGGTCGGTGAGCGTCGCCGGCAGGTCCTTGTACGACTTCACGCCTTCGTAGAACGGGTGCAGCTTGTCCACGGGTACGGCGATCACCTTCTCGTCGTCGCCGGCCTCGTCCTTCATGAGCAGCGCGCCGACCGGCCGCACGCGCACGATCGCGCCGGCCACCACCGGGCTCGGCACTACCACGATCACGTCCACCGGGTCGCCGTCGCCCGACAGCGTGTGCGGGATGAAGCCGTAGTTGCCGGGGTAGAACATCGCCGTGTTGAGGAAGCGGTCCACGCGCAGCGCGCCCGATTCCTTGTCGAGCTCGTACTTCACGGGCACGCCGCCCTGCGGGATCTCGATCAGCACGTTCACGTCGCGCGGCGGGTCTTCGCCGATGCCGATTTTGCCGATGTCCATGTACGTTACCCGTGGTATTGGGGCGAGAGTTCGTGGACGGCCTCGACCATCGCGAGCGCGTGCTCCGGCGGCACGTCGGGATGGATGCCGTGGCCGAGGTTGAAGACGTGGCCGTGCCCGCGGCCGTAGCTCGCCAGCACCTTCGCGACCTGGGCGCGGATCTCGGCGGGCGGCGCGTAGAGCACGCTCGGGTCGAGGTTGCCCTGCAGCGCGACGCGGTCCCGCACGGCGGCGCGGGCGTCGGCGAGGTCGCAGGTCCAGTCCACACCGAGGGCGTCGCAGCCGGTGGCCGCCATGTCGGCCAGCCACTGGCCGCCGCCCTTCGTGAACAGGATCACCGGCACACGCCGGCCCTCGCTCTCGCGCGTCACGCCGTCGACGATGCGCTGCATATAGCGAAGAGAGAACTCGCGGTAGTCGGCGGGCGTGAGCGCGCCGCCCCAGGTGTCGAACACCATCACCGCCTGCGCACCGGCCGCCACCTGCGCGTTGAGGTAGGCAACTGTGGCACGAGTGATGACCGCGAGCAGGCGGTGCAGCTCGGCAGGCGCGCCGTAGAGCATGCCCTTGATGTGCTGGAAGTTCTTGCTGCTTCCGCCCTCGACCATGTAGGTGCCCACGGTCCACGGGCTGCCGGCGAAGCCGATCAGCGGCACGCGACCCTTCAGCTCGCGACGGATGAGGCGCACCGCATCCATCACGTAGCGCAGCTCGCCCTCGGGGTCGGGGACGGGCAGCCGGTCGATGTCGGCCGGGCTCCGCACCGGGCGCGCGATCTTCGGGCCCTCGCCCGCCTCGAACTCGAGCCCGACGTTCATCGCGTGCGGGATGGTGAGGATGTCCGAGAACAGGATTGCCGCGTCTAGCGCAAAGCGCTCGAGCGGCTGCAGCGTCACCTCGCAGGCGAGCTCGGGATTCATGCAGAGCTTGAGAAAGCTGCCCGCCTTCGCGCGCGTGGCCCGGTACTCCGGCAGGTAGCGTCCCGCCTGCCGCATCATCCATAGCGGCGTGCGCGGCGTGGGCTGCCTCTGCAGCGCGCGCAGCAGCAGGTCGTTCTGCAGCGGGACGCTCACTCCGCAGGCCCGCCGAAGATGCCGGCAATGGTCTGCTGGATTGCGGCCGCGGCCGCGTGCGGATCGGCCGCATCGCGGATCGGACGGCCGACGACGATGTAGTCGGCGCCGTTGGCGAAGGCCTGCGCCACGTCGACGGTGCGCTTCTGGTCGTCAACGGGCTTGTTCTCGACAGGGCGGATGCCGGGCGTCACCACCAGCAGGCGGTGATCGATGAACTCCCGCAGCTTCGGCGCCTCGAGGCCGGAGGAGACCACGCCGTCGCAGCCCGCCTCGAGCGCGCGCCTGGCGCGCGAGAGCACCAGCCGCTCGACGTCGCACTTGAAGCCGAGATCGTCGAGGTCGCCGCGGTCGAGGCTGGTGAGCACCGTCACCGCGAGCACCTTCACGTCGCCCTTGTTGGCTGCCGCCGCTTCCATGATCGCCTGGTTGCCGTGCACGGTGGTAAGCGTGACGCCCCGGTTGCGCAGCTGCTTGACGGCGGAGCCGACTGTGGCCGGCACGTCGAAGAATTTGAGGTCCACGAACACTTTCTTGCCGCGGCCCACCATCCAGTCGAGCAGCTCGAAATAGCCGCCCGACATGCACAGTTCGAGGCCGAGCTTGTAGAACTGCACCGAGTCGCCGAGCGTGTCGACGAGGCGGCGGGCTGTGCCGGGGTCGGCGACGTCCAGGGCGAAGATCAGTCGTTCCTGCGCAGGAATGTGCTTCGGGATCAGCGGCATGGTCGGGACTCGGCGGGGGAATTCAACCGGGAATGATACCCGCTTTCCTCAGGTCCTCTCCGACGGGTCGAACAGCCGCCGGTGCTCGAGGATCGCGTATCGATCGGTCATGCCGGCGATGTAGTCGGCGACCGCGCGCGCGCGCCCCGGACGTCCGGCCTCGGCTTCCATGCGACGGGCGGCCTCCTGGTGCTCCTCGGGCATCAGCTCGACGTCGTCGAGCAGCGCCGCGAACAGCTCGCGCACGACCCGCCGCGCCTTGGTCGTCATGCGCAGCACGCGGTAGTGACGGTACAGGCCGTCGCGCAGGTAGCGCTTGAGTTCGAGGTGCTCTGCTTCCACCGCCTCGCTGAACGTGAGCAGCGGATTCTCGCGCGCCCGCACCTCGTCGGCGCTCGCGGGCGCCGCCGCCGCGATCGCCGCGGTCGAAGCACCGACCAGGTCGTTGACGAGGTAGTCGATCATGCGCCGCACCACCTCGTGCACCAGGCGACGGGATCCGAGGCCGGGGTAGCGCTCCGCGACGAGGTCGTGCTGGCGGCGGAAGATCGCGAGCCCGCGCAGCTCCTCGATCGAGATCAGGCCGGCGCGGATGCCGTCGTCCACGTCGTGGTTGTTGTAGGCGATGGCGTCGGCGAGGTTCGCGAGCTGCGCCTCGAGCGAAGGCTGCCGCCGCTCGAGGAAGCGTGCCCCGAGCTCGCCGAGCCGGCGCGCATTGGCGGCGGAGCAGTGCTTGAGGATGCCCTCGCGTGTCTCGAACGTGAGGTTGAGCCCTGCGAACTCGGCGTAGCGCTCCTCGAGCTCATCGACGACGCGCAGCGACTGCAGATTGTGCTCGAAGCCGCCGAACTCGCGCATGCACTCGTTGAGCGCGTCCTGGCCAGCGTGGCCGAAGGGCGTGTGCCCGAGGTCGTGGGCGAGGCAGATCGCCTCGGCGAGCGGCTCGTTCAATCCCAGCGCGCGAGCCACGCTGCGCGCGATCTGCGCGACCTCGATCGAGTGAGTGAGGCGCGTGCGGTACAGGTCGCCCTCGTGGTTCACGAAGACCTGAGTCTTGTACACGAGCCGCCGGAACGCGGTGGAGTGCACGATCCGGTCGCGGTCGCGCTGGTACTCCGTGCGGTGCCGAGGCGGCGGCTCCGGGAATCGCCGCCCGCGCGACGCGCCCTCGTGCTGGGCGTAGGGCGCGAGGCCGGCGTCGGCGTTCACGCCGCTTCCCCGAAATGAGCCACGAGGGTGGCCTCGAGGGCGTCGGCCGGGTAGTCGCCGCTCACCACGCCCTCGCCGACGCGGCGCAGCAGCACCAGGCGGATGCGTCCTGCCAGCACCTTCTTGTCGAGACCCATCAGCGCGAGCGCCCGCCCGGCCCCAATGGGCGGCGCCACGACCGGCAGGCCGGCGCGGGCAAGCAGCGACTTCACGCGCGCCAGGTCGGCCGCATCGATCCAGCCGAGGCGCCGTGAAAGATCGGCCGCCATCACGAGGCCCGCCGCAACCGCCTCGCCGTGCAGCCACTCGCCGTAGCCGGCGGCCGTCTCGATCGCGTGCCCAAAGGTGTGGCCGAGGTTGAGCAGCGCGCGGCGGCCGTGCTCGCGCTCGTCCTCGGCGACGATCGCGGCCTTGATCTCGCAGGAACGGCGGATCGCGCGGGCCACGGCGCCGGGTTCCAGCGAAAGAAGCGCCTCGAGGTTCGCCTCGATCCAGTCGAGGAAGCCAGGGTCGGCCACGAGCGCGGCCTTGATCACCTCGGCGAGTCCCGCGCGCAACTCGCGCGGTGGGAGCGTGGCGAGCGTGTCAGTGTCTGAAATCACGGCGCGCGGCTGGTGGAATGCGCCGATCAGGTTCTTGCCGCCGGGGTGGTTGACCCCGGTCTTTCCTCCCACCGAGGAATCGACCTGCGCGAGCAGCGTGGTCGGCACCTGTACGTAATCCACGCCGCGCTGGTAGCACGCGGCGGCGAAGCCCGCGATGTCGCCCACGACTCCACCGCCGAGTGCGGCGATGCAGGCGTCGCGGTTCATGCGGTGCTCCACGAGCGCGTCGAGTACGCGCTCGAGGGTGCCGAGGGTCTTGTGGCGCTCGCCGTCCGGCAAGGCCACGTGCTCGACGCGCCGACCCGCCAGACCGCGGAGCATGCGCTCGAGGTACAGCGGCGCCACGGTGTCGTTCGTGACCACCAGCACGTCGCGGGCATGAACAGCCTCGTCGAGCACCGGGACGGAGTCGAGCAGTCCAGGTCCGATCAGGATCGGGTAGCTCCGCTCGCCGAGCTCGATGCTGAGCCGCTCCATCAGGTACCCCGCGCGGCCGCCAGTCGCGCCGCAATCTCGTCGACCACCGTGCCGACGCGGCGCCCGTCGGTGTTCACGGTCAGGTCGGCGGTTTCCTCGTAGAGCGCGGCACGCTGCTGCATGAGGCGCTCGAGCGTTGCACGCGGGTCGTCACTGTTCAACAGGGGCCTCGATCGGTTGCGCCGCGTGCGCGCCAGCTGCTGGCCGACGGAAGTCCGAAGATACACGACGCAGCCCCGGCTGCGCAGCCGCTCGCGCGTGCCGGCGTCGAGGATCGCACCGCCGCCGGTCGAGACGAGCACGTGGTCGCGGCGCGTCAGGAGCTCCAGCACCTCGCGTTCCCGCACGCGAAAGCCGGCCTCGCCCTCGCGCTCGAAGATGTAGGGGATGTCCACGCCCGTACGCGACTCGATCTCGGCGTCGCTGTCCACGAACTCGAGGCCGAGACGCTCGGCGAGCTGCCGGCCCACGGCGCTCTTGCCCGAGCCCATGGGCCCGATGAGGAAGATGTTGTCGCAGTCCAGCATGCCCGGTGAAAGAAAAACGGCCGCAGGGTCGCTGCGGCCGTTCATTCTCGCACCGGTGTCGCCGGGCGTCAGTAGATCTCCGCGCCCTCACGCAGGATCTTGGGCGTCACGAAGATCAGCAGCTCGTCCTTGTTGTCGGTGCGCGAGCGGCTGCGGAAGAACATGCCGAGGCCGGGGATGTCGCCCAGGAACGGCACCTTCTGCTCGGTCTCGCGGCGCTCGGTCTCGAGGATGCCGCCGAGCACGACCGTCTGGCCGTCGTTCACCAGCACCTGCGTGGTGATCTCGCGGGTGTCGATGCTGGGCACGAAGCCGCCCGTGGCGCTCGGCACGACCGTGCCGACACTGTCCTTGTTGACCGTGAGGTCGAGGATGATGCGGTCGTCCGGAGTGATCTGCGGCGTGACCTTCAGAGACAGCACCGCCTTCTTGAACTGCGTCGTGGTGGCGCCGCTCGAGGCCGACTCCTGGTACGGGATCTCCACGCCCTGCTCGATGCTCGCCTCCTTGCCGTTCGCCGTGATGACGCGCGGCGCCGACACCAGCTCGCCACGGCCCTCGGTCTGGGCCGCCGAGATCTCGAGGTCCACGACGTAGTCGCTGTCGAGCAGCGTGAGCGCCAGCCGCGCCGCCGGGTTGGCGATCGGCAGGTTGACGAGGTAGCGGTCCGGCACAGGCGAGGTGGCGACCGAGTTCCCGTCGACGCCCACGCCGCCCGGGCCGTTCGGGCTGATGATCGGGCCGCGGCTGCCGTCGGCCGAGTTGAGGCCCTGGGCGCCCATCCACATCAGGCCGTCGCTGCCGCCGTAGTTGCCGACGAATGCACCGCCGAAGCGCACGCCCAGCTCGCGGCTGAAGTCGTCGTTGACGATCACGATGCGCGCCTCGATCAGCACCTGCTTGACCGGGATGTCGAGGGTGGACACCAGCCGGCGGATGTCGGCGAGGCGATCAGCCGTGTCCTGCAGCAGCAGTGTGTTGGTACGGTCGTCGATCGAGACGCTGCCCCGGTCGGAGAGCAGCGAGCTCTTTCCCTGGGTGCGGATCAGCGCCGCGAGATCGGAGGCCTTGGCATAGTTGACCTGCAGGTACTCGGTGCGTACCGGCGCGAGCTCGGTGAGCGCCTTCTGGGACTCGAGCAGCTGGCGCTCGCGAGCCGCCAGTTCCTCCGTCGGCGCGACGTAAATCACGTTGCCTTCCTGCCGCTTGTCGAGGCCCTTGGTGCGCAGGACGATGTCGAGCGCCTGGTCCCAGGGCACGTTCTGCAGCCGCAGCGTGACGTTGCCGCGCACGGTGTCGCTCACGACGATGTTCTGGCCGCTGGTCTCCGCGAGCAGCTGCAGCACCGCCCGCGTCTCGATGTCCTGGAAGTTGAGCGTGAGGCGCTCGCCCTTGTATTCCCTCTTGGACGGGTCCACGACGGCGGCTTTGGGTCGGGGACGCAGCTCGAGCACGTACTCGCGGTCGGACTGGTAGGCGAGTTGCTCGTAGTCGCCGGCGGCCGCGACCACGATGCGCGTGCCGACGGCCGTCCGCGCGACGTCGAACGAGCTCACCGGCGTGGCGAAGTCCACCACGTCGTAGCGCTGGGCCTGCTCCTCGGGAAGGCTGGTGCGCGGGAAGTCCACCACGATGCGCCCGCCTTCCTGCTTCAGGCTGGCCTGCACGCGGGTGTCGTTCGTGCGGACGATGATGCGCCCCGCGCCGTCCGTGCCGCGTCGGAAGTCCACCTTCTCGATGCTGGCGCCCTCCACCGGTGCGCCCGAACTCGCGACGGTCGCCGCGGCCGCGGCGGAAGCCACTGCCGCGGATGCGCCGCGCCCGAGCGTGACGATCACCGTGTTGCCGGCAACGCGCGTCTCGTACGGCTGCATCTGGTCGAGATTGAACACCAGCCGGGTACGGCCCGATGCTTCGGCGGCGACGATGGTGTCCACGCCGCCGGTCTTGACGTCGATGCGGCGCGAATCGAGCGCGATCGTCGTGCCGGGCAGGTCCACGGCGAGCCGCGCCGGGTTATCGATGGTGAAGCTCACGGGCTGCGGGGCGGGCCCGTCCAGCACGAGGCGCACCTCCAGCTGCTCGCCGGGCTGCGGTTGCAGCTCGATTTTCTCCAGCCGCGTGGCGGACTGCGCGAATGCGCCCTGCCAGGCGAGGCCGGCCAGCGCGGCCAATGCGACCAGCGCGGCACGGGATCGCGACGGCCTCGCCGAGCGCGGGCCCTCGCGGAGGTTGATGGAATGCGACGAAGCAGCGGTCATGCTCGGGTCTCCTTGCAGATCAGTCTCTCAGGGCGAGCGCGGCGGGCCGTTGGATGAACCCGCCCATGCCGTCCGGGACGATCTCGATGAGCGAGATCTTGCCTTCCTCGACGGTCGTGATCCGGCCGTCGCTCTGTCCGATGTGGTTGCCGGGCAGCACCCGGTGCACGAGTCCGTCCTTGGTCTGGACCAGGCCGTGCTGGCGGCCGCCCAGGTTCAGCGTGCCCACCATGCGCAGCGTGTCGAGCGAGAACTGCTCGAGGAACTCGCGCGGGCGGCTCGGGTCAGGCCGGAGCGCATTCGGCGCGCTGGCGGAGGCCGGCACGCCCGCCTCGAACGGTGAGCGCTGGTCGGAGACGCTGTAGGCGAACGTCTCGTAGGGCTTCACCTCGGGCAATGGCTCGATGCGACCGCCCGGGCGGCTCTTGATCTCTTCGACACGGGCGCGCAGGTCGGCATTGTCGTCGGCACAGCCGGCGAGCACGGCGAGCGCGGCGACGGCGAGCGCTAATCGCCCGGTGCGGCTCATCTGTAAGGGGAAATTGGCCATGGCTGCCTCAGCGCTTGCGGGCGGGCTTCTTGCCCTTCTGGGCGCCCTTTTCGGTTTCGCCGCCGGACCCCTCCTGCTCCTCCTCGTCGAGGTAGCGGTAGGTCTTCGCGGTGACGTTCAGCGTCAGGTCGCCGGGCGCACCCCCACCGACGCGCGCGTCGCGTCCGGCGGGCGCGATCTCGATGTCGTGCAGCGTGACGATGCGCGGCAGCGCGGCGATGCCACTCGCGAAATTGCCCATCTGGTGATAGTTGCCGGTCAGGCGGATGGTGATCGGCAGCTCGGCGTAGAAGTCCTTGCGATTCTCGCCCTGCGGCCGGAACAGCTTCTCCTCCAGCCCCGCGGCGAGGCCGGTCTGCGAGATGTCCACGAGCAGGTTCGGAACCTCGGTCTTGTTCGGCAGCTGGCGCAGCATGGCGCCGAACGACTTCTCCATGTCGGCCAGCTGGTCCTTGTAGGCCTGCAGGTTCGCGGCCTTGCGCGCCTTGCTTTCGAGCGAGCCCCAGAGCTCCGTCTCCTTGGCGCGCGCCTCGAGGAGCTCAGGCCGCTTCGCCTTCCAGACGAAGTACCAGTAGCCGGCCGAAGCCGCGAGCACGAGCAGCAGCGCGACCGTTCCGACGCGCACGGCCAGCGGCCAGCGGCCCGGATCGTTCGGGTCGAGGTTGCGCAGCTGGTCCAGGAGGGCCTTCAGCTTCTTCATTTGGACGCCACCGTCTCGCCTTCCGCCGCCTGCCCGGGCGGTGTCCGGCTACGCTGGTTCGCGAACAGCGTGAACTCGGCACCGCGCCCGCCGTCGCGGCTCTTGGTCTCCACGACCCTCAGGGCCGGGTCCGCGAGCCACTCCGAGGCGTCGATGTTGCGCATGAACGCGGACACGCGCGTGCTCGACTGGGCGATGCCACGCAGCTCGAAGCGCGTCCCGCTCTGCTTGAGGTAGGTGATGTACACGCCCTCGGGCAGGATGCGGACGATCTCGTCGAAGATGTGGACGATCTCGGGCCGGCTGCGCTGCAGCGTCTCGATGATCTCCATGCGCGCGAGCAGGCGTCGCTTCTGGTTCTCGAGCCCGTCGATCTCCTTGATCTGCTTGTCGAGCTCGGCGATCTCGTCGCCCAGGATGCGGTTGCGTTCGTTCTGGTGCTCGATCGAGGCACTCATGTGCCAGCGACCGATCAGCGTGATGAGCGCCGCCGTCGCGACCGCAGCGCCCAGCGACAGCACGAACTCCTGGCGCTTGCGCTTGCGCTCCGACTCGCGCCACGGCAGTAGGTTGATTCTCGGCATCAGTCGAAGCTCCTCAGCGCGAGGCCGCAGGCCGTGAGCAGCGCGGTCGCGTCCTTCTTCACGCCCTGCGCCAGTGCGCGGGTGGAGATCTTCATCTGGCCGAGCGGGTCGCCGCGCTCGGCCGGGATTCCGACACGGCTCGCGATAACTTCGGCCACGCCCGGGATGTTCGCGCAGCCGCCGCAGACGAGGATCTGGTCCGGCTGCTCGCGGCCACTGCCCGAGGCGAGATAGAACTGCAGCGAGCGGCTCACCTGCTGGCACATGTCGTCGATGAAGGGGTCGAGCACCTCGGCCTGGTAGTTGGCCGGGAGGCCGCCCTCCTTCTTGGCGCGGCCCGCCTCCTCGAGGCTGAGGCCGTAGGTGCGCATGATCTCCTCGGTGAGCTGCTGGCCGCCGAACGCGAAATCGCGCGTGTAGCTCACCTTGAGGTCGCGCAGCACCGAGAAGGTGGTGCTGCTCGCTCCGAAGTCCATGACCGCCACGTTGCGCTCCATGCCGCCGTCCGGCATCTGGTGCGTGAGCAGCCGGCAGGCATTCTCGAGCGCGAAGGCCTCGACGTCGACGATCCGCGCGACGAGTCCCGCGGACTGCACCGACGCCTGGCGCTGCTCGACGTTCTCCGAGCGGGTCGCGACGAGCAGCACGTCGAGCATCTCGGGATCCTTCTCGGAGGGACCCACGACCTCGAAGTCGAAGCTCACTTCCTCCATCGGGAAGGGAATGTACTGGTCGGCCTGCATCTCGACCTGCGACTCGAGCTCGGCCTCGCGCAGGTTGCGCGGCATCTGGATGATCTTGGTGATGGCGGCGTCGCCGCTGATCGCGACGGCGCACTCGCGGCTGCGCGCGCCCGCACGCTTGACGGCGCGCCGCACCGCTTCACCGACGGCCTGCGCGTCCACGATCGCCTTCTCGTTGATCGCGTTGGACGGCGAGGGCTCGGCGGCGTACGACTCGACGCGATAGCTGTCGCCGCTCTTCGACAGCTCGATGAGCTTGATCGAAGAGGTCGTGATATCGAGTCCGATGACGGGTCGCGACCTGCGCTGGAGAAACACGGGTGAGTCCTTTTATTTCAGTGGGTTGCGCAGCGTTCGTGGAGTGCTTTCCAAAGCCCCGGCACTATATAACAGCGATCCGTCAAATAGAATTGTGCGCGAGCCGGCAGTTTGGACCATTCGATGCGCGCCCCCGTGGCGTAATCGGTACCCAAGTCACTCTCGGGACTGACGCACGTGCCGCCGGGCCGCTTGGGACCCTCGAGCGTTGCGGTGGCCTGACGATCCTCTGGACCCGCGATCGCCCGGTATGGAGCGTCGCGACCGGGTCCGGACCGGCAACCCCGCTGTCCTCGGCGTGCCGGGGACCGGTGGCTTTGCGTCCTCACCTTTCGATGAGTTTGCCCTTGATTCGCGAGCTACTATGCACAAGCCCTGAAGGGGCAGCAAGAACTGGGTCTCAGATTTGAGCATGGGCAAATTCGTCGCCGGACTGCTCGTGACGCTGCTCACGATCGCGCTGGCGCTCATCGGCACGGTGGTACTCGGTTTCGCGGGTGCACAGCAGTTTCTCCGGTCGGAGATCCCCGATGCCGCGGAGCTGCGCGACATCCGGCTGCAGCTGCCGCTGTCGATCCATTCGCGCGACGGGCTGCTGATGGCGCAGATCGGCGAGCAGCGGCGCATCCCGGTGACCTGGGAGGAGATCCCGCAACTGGTGGTGGACGCGTTCCTCGCCTCCGAGGACGACCGCTACTTCGAGCATCCGGGCGTCGACTGGCAGGGCCTCGTGCGCGCGGCGGCAAGCAATTTCTCCGCGGGCGCCGTGCGCGAAGGCGGCGGCACGATCACCATGCAGCTCGCGCGCAATACCGTGCTCGGCTCCGAGCGCACGTTGCGACGCAAGCTCAAGGAGGTCTTCCTGGCGCTGCGGCTCGAGCGCGAGTTCACCAAGCAGGAGATCCTCACCCTCTACCTCAACAGGATCTTCCTCGGGCAACGCGCGTACGGCATCGGCGCCGCCGCGCAGGTGTACTTCGACAAGACGCCGCGCGAGCTGACGCTCGCCGAGGCGGCGCTCATCGCCGGCCTGCCGCGCTCGCCGTCGCTCGACAACCCGGTGTCGAGCGTGGGGCGAGCGCGCGACCGACGCGCCTACGTGCTGCGCCGGATGGTCGAGACCGGAAAGATCGACGTGGCCGAGCGCGACGCCGCAGCCGCGGTGCCGGTGGTCGCACGAATCCACGCCCCCGTCATCGAGCTCGATGCGCCCTACGTCGCCGAGATGGCGCGGCTCGAGATGATGCAGCTGCACGGCGAGCGCGCGCTGACCGAGGGCTACCGTGTCACGACCACGGTGGACAGCCGTCTGCAGAACGCGGCCAATGCGGCCGCCTGGCGGACGATGCTCGAGTACGAGCGGCGACACGGCTACCGCGGCCCGCTCGAGCAGCTCGATGCCGCGACACTCACCGATCCCGCGGCGGTGGCCGCGGCATTCAAGCGGCACCCGGACCGCGGCAACCTGGTGGCCGCGCTCGTCGAGACCGTGCGCGAACGCGGCGCGCTGCTGCGCCGGCGCGGCGGCATCGCCGTTGATCTCGAGTGGGACGATATCTCGTGGGCGCGCGCCGCTCTGCAGGGCGACGTGCTCGGCACGGCGCCGAAGACCGCCGCCGACGTCCTCGCCGCCGGCCAGCTGGTGTACCTCGAGCCCTACGAGGACGGTCGCTATCGCCTCGCACAGCTGCCCGCCGTCGCGGGCGCACTGGTCGCACTCCAGCCGCGCGACGGCGCCATCCTGGCCCTGGTCGGCGGATTCGACTTCGACGAGAGCAAGTACAACCGCGCGACCCAGGCGCGCCGCCAGCCGGGCTCCGCGTTCAAGCCGTTCGTCTACTCGGCCGCACTCGAACGCGGCTTCACGCCGGCGAGCCTGATCAACGACGCCCCGATCGTGCTTGGTGGCGGCGTCGGCGCCGACGACTGGCGCCCGCAGAACATCAACAAGCGGTTCTACGGACCCACGCCCCTTCGCGAGGCGCTGGTGCGTTCCCAGAACCTGGTGTCGGTGCGCCTGCTGCGTGCCACGGGTATCGGGCCCGCGATGCGGCACATCGCCGGCTTCGGCTTCAGCCCCGAGGCAACGCCGCCGAACCTCACCTTCGCGCTGGGCTCGGGCCAGGTCACGCCGCTCGAGATGACGCGCGCCTTCGCAGTGTTCGCCAACGGCGGCTTCCTCGTCACCCCGCACGTGATCGAGCGTGTGACCGACGGCGAGGGGCGCGAGGTGTTCGTGGCGCAGGCGCCGGTCGCGTGCGTCGACTGCCCCGGAACCACCGCGGCGCCCCAGGCGATCACGCCGGCCAACGCCTTCGTGATGACCGACATCATGCTGGACGTGATCCAGCGCGGCACGGCGCAGCGCGCCAAGGCGCTCGGCCGCAACGACCTCGCCGGCAAGACCGGCACCACCAGCGACCGGCGCGACGCGTGGTTCGTCGGCTTCAACGGCGACGTCGCAGCGGCGGCCTGGATCGGCTTCGACCAGGAACGCTCGCTCGGCGAAACCGAGGAGGGCGGTCGGACGGCCCTGCCGATGTGGGTATCCTTCATGGAGGAGGCGCTGCGTGACCGCCCCGAGAACCGGCTGCCCGAGCCGCCGGGCGTGGTGCGAATGTGGGTGAACCGCTCGACAGGCCAGCCGACGTCGGTCGGCGCCGGCGGCGCGGTGTTCGAGGCGTTCCTCGAGGGCCACGTCCCGGATGCCCGTGCAGCGTCGTTCGACGGCGAGCTGAGCGGCGAGGGCGTGGTGTCCGCAACCGCCGACGATTCGATCTTCTAGCGGGACCCGCGGTGAGCCGAAGACCCAACCCGCGGGCCGATCTGCTGCGCCAGGCGGTGGCCGAAGAGGCGGCCCGGATCATGCGCGAGCAGGGCGTGGCCGACTTCCTGCTCGCCAAGCGCAAGGCAGCCGATCGCCTCGGCGTGACCGACGCCTCCATCCTGCCGCGCAACGTCGAGATCGAGGTCGCGCTGATGGCGCACCAGCGGCTGTTCGGAGCCACCCGCCACTCGACCGACCTCGCGGCGCTGCGTCGCTCTGCGCTCGAGGCCATGCGCCTGATGTCGGACTTCCAGCCGCGCCTGGTAGGGTCGGTGCTGACGGGCACCGCCTCGCCTCACTCCGAGATCAACCTGCACCTGTTCACGGAAAGCCCGGAGGCCGTGTCGCTGCGGCTGGAGGACCGCGGCGTCCCGCACGAGGTGCTGGAGCGCCGGGTGCGCTTCGAGCGCGACCGCATCGTCGCCTATCCGGCGCTGCGCTTCGTCGCGGGACGACAGACCGTGGACGCCGTGGTCTTCCCGCTGGACGGCATTCGCCAGGCACCCTGCAGTCCGGTGGACGGCAAGCCGATGCGTCGCGCGAGCGCAGCCGAGGTGGAAGCGCTGCTCTGAACCGGCCGACCGGTGGCGCTGCCCACCGGACGCCGTCGCGTCACTCATCCGCTTCCCGTGGAGCTGCGTGCCGCCAGCGACCGAAGCGGCGGACGGCGAGCACCGCGGCCGCCAGCACCAGTACCGACGCGAATGCGGCGTAGCGGCCGTAGGTCGCCAGCAGGTCGTTGAGCTGTTCGAACAGCAGGGCCCAGACGCCGATCGCCGCGTAGGTGGCGGTGAGCACGATGGCGAGGGTCTGACGGGACTTCAGCCCGAGCAGGAATCCGATGATCGATCCGACCACGGGACCCGTCATCCAGAACGGCAGGAAGACGAACACGAAGAGTCCCACCATGCCGAAACGGGCCACCCGGGGCTGGCTGGCCTCCGCCGAGCGACGCATCTCCACGAGGACGCGCCGCAGCCGCCGCACGTCCACCAGGTTCTTCCAGCTGAGCGCGAACAGCGGATAGAGCACCAGCACCTGGATCGTCTCCACCAGCACGTTGCTGCAGATCACGACGGCATGGTCGAGCCCGTTGGCGTAGCCGAAGGACATCCCCGCCGCCCGACCGATCAGCAGGTTGAGGCCGGTCATCGCGGCAAACACGAGTGTCCACTCGGGCTTCGTCAGCCAGCCGACGCCGAGCGTGATCAACATGAGCGCCGTGAGGCCGAGTCCGACGGCGAGGATGCGACCCTCGGTGCTGCTCCAGGGGCCGACCCTGGAGGGTCGCAGGCGCGGGTGGTCGGGCCTCGGCACGGCTGAATGCTGCCCGCGCTCCCGCGGTCGACCCGGGGGAAGGCGGCGTCGCTAGCGCTTGTCGACTTCCACGTAGTCGCGCTGCACCGGCCCGGTGTAGAGCTGCCGCGGCCGGCCGATCTTCATCGCCGGATCGCCGATCATCTCCTGCCAGTGCGCGACCCAGCCCGCGGTGCGCGCGATCGCGAACATCACCGTGAACATCGAGCGCGGGACGCCGAGCGCGCTGTAAATCACGCCCGAGTAGAAGTCCACGTTCGGGTACAGCTTGCGCGAGATGAAGTACTCGTCCTTGAGGGCGATCTCCTCTAGGCGCAGCGCCAGCTCGAACAGCGGGTTGTCGGTCTGGCCGAGGCGGCCGAGCACCTTGTGGCACATCTCGCGGATGATCTTCGCGCGCGGATCGAAGTTCTTGTAGACGCGGTGGCCGAAGCCCATCAGGCGCTTGCCGCCGTCCTTGTCCTTCACGTGGTCGAGGAACTTCGCGATGTTGTCGACGGTGCCGATGTCCTCGAGCATGGCGAGCACGGCCTCGTTCGCGCCGCCGTGCGCCGGGCCCCAGAGGGCCGAGACGCCCGCGGAAATGGCCGCGTAGGGGTTCGTTCCGGTGCTGCCCGCGAGGCGCACGGTCGAGGTGCTGGCGTTCTGCTCGTGGTCGGCGTGCAGGATGAGCAGCAGGTCGAGCGCCTGCGCCGTGACCGGATCGACCTCGTAATCCCCGGCCGGCACGGCGAAGAACATGCGCAGCATGTTGGCGCAGTAGTCCATGTCGTTGCGCGGGTAGACGAACGGCTGGCCGAGCATGTGCTTGTAGGCCGCCGCCGAGATGGTGGGCACCTTGGCCAGGATGCGGTGCGCGAAGATCTCGCGGTGCCGCGGGTTATGGTTGTCCATCGAGTCGTGGTAGAAGGCCGCCATCGACGACACCACCGCGGA
>Ga0316601_100000084_pt1 | contig 33762 bp, 27 predicted proteins | sample OWC_soil_day5_no_FD_207663 | JGI IMG/M metagenome (GOLD analysis project Ga0316601, IMG submission 207663) | Wetland soil microbial communities from Old Woman Creek delta, Ohio, United States - OWC_soil_day5_noCT | ecosystem: Environmental > Terrestrial > Soil > Wetlands | place: USA: Ohio... | reverse complement strand
CTTTCGGAGCAGCAGAAGGACTTTTTGGTGGAAGCTTCTACAAAGAAATATATGAATGTCTAACTGAAGATGGTATATTCATAGCTCAAACAGAAACTCCATTCTACCTTCCAGAGGTAGTAAAAAAGGTATTTAACGATGCTAAAGCTATATTCCCTGTAACAAGATTATTTATGGCTGCTATTCCTACTTATCCTGGTGGATACTGGAGCTTCACTATAGGTTCTAAAAAGCATGATCCTGAAATGGCAGATGTATTCGGTAAGTTAAACTTCCAAACTAAATATTATACTGAAAAGCTACATAAGGCCTGCTTTACATTGCCAAAATATATAGAAGACATTATAAAATAAAAAAAGGGTGGTAGCACAAACAATTTAAAATTGTTTGTGCTACTCCCTTTTTATCAAATTAAAAATTTAGAATTACTGCACGCACTTATCTATCATATTTCTTTCATCTTCTGTAAATTCAAAAAAATCATATAATATATTCTCATCGTAGTTTAAGTCTATAAACATTGTAGGAATACATAATTTCATTAAATTATTTGGATAATATTCATAAATATCTTCACCTAATTTTTTAGCAAAGGTTTTAAAATAAAATTCATAGGTTTTACTATTAAGTAAAAACAAAAGATAGTCATATGTAAAGGGTGCTCCTTCATTTATCGATAATGAATATACGTCAGCGCTAAAATAACTTCCACTATCTTTCACAAACCTATTATTACTTGATTTATAAGGAAAAATTATCTTTTTCTCTTCAAATATTTGTTGTCTTCTTCCCCACTGTAATTCATACCATTTTCTAATACCTTTTTCACATTCTCGCCGTTTTAAAAGCTTGTGCTTTTGTTCAGATATAAAATTAATACAATTTGGATATTTATCTTTATCAGCTATCAAATCTGCATAAATTAAATAGGTATTTTCAGACCTTAATGATTTTTTTCCAATGTAGCTGCTTTTAATCCAAGGTTTTATAATTTCCTGCTCAAGATTTCTTTTTATAATTGTTTCCATGTCTACAACAAATGCCCTATCACAGCCTGTTATAATTCCTTGATAGCTGCTGCATATATTTGCGAGGCTTGTTATACATTTACTTTCTATCTTATTTACTATATTCCTCTGATGATTATCTATTAATACCCACCCACTGCTATTTAACACATTTTTGTTTACATTAAATCTATTATATTCATTTCCTTTATTTAAAAATAATGAATTGTAAAACTCTTTTTTTTGCTTCCCCTTATTATGTAAAGGCTTTATAGTTTCTATGTTCTGTGCATAATATAAATCACTAGATAAAAAAATAATTAATGGATCTATTCCCACCTTTTTAAATGGTCTTATACCATAAAAATCTATTATTCTATAAATTGAACAAGTTTCCTTCAATGTCTTTCTAAGCTCTGCTCCACTTGGAGCTTCTAAAAAATATCTTGATGTTATAAAAGTTATTTTCCCACCTTTATTTAATCTATTTAGAGAGGCTTGAAAAAAACAATAAGACAAATCCCCTTTATCTTTATAAATATTCTTATATAATTGCTTAACTTTAGACGAATAAGTTTTATTAATGACCTTTTGTCCTACATAAGGCGGATTTCCAATAAAAACATCAAATTTTTCAGATATTTCATCAATTAAAAAGTCATTACTTTTAAAATTGTTCCTTGGTATGGAACCACTCATAATAAACAAATCTATAGTTAAAAGCTTTAGCGCTGCAGAGTCAATGTCAAAGCCATATAAATTATACTTAAGAATATGTTCATCAATCTTATCCTTTTCTATGGAAAGTCCATTTGTAAAATTAATCAATTCAAGATTACTGTTATAAATCTCTCTTAAATAATTAAAGCATGGAATTATTAGGTTGCCACAGCCACAAGATGGATCAACTATTTTAATAAAAGGATTCTTAATTACATCTTCGTAACTAATAGTATTTTTTATTATATACAGTGAAATATCCTCTGGCGTATACACAACTCCTGTGTTTTTATCACCCTCAACTAATTTATAATAACATTCACTGAAACTTTCTTCTTTTTTTATATTTAATTTTTGCTTAAAATTATCAATTGCTATTAATTTATATACTTTATCTATTGGGTGGAATAGCATATCAAAAATACTATCTATCGTCTCAATTAATTCAGAAAACATTATTTACCTCACATATTTCTACAATAATCGCAGTATATTTGAGTATACCATATTTTCTATATTTTAAAAAGTTCTTTCACATAATATCGTTACCAAAATATAAACAAAAAAGCTCTTAGATAATATTTAACATTATATCTAAGAACTTTTTAACAATACTAACCTATTTTTCCGTTAACTATGCTTAATATTTCATCTCTCTTTGTGTTTCCATTTTTAACAATCTCATCACATTGCTTTAAAACTTCTTCTTTAAAAGTTTCATCATTAATGCATGAAAGATTTATCTTAACATTAAGTACTGCACTTTCTATTGCTGCTTGAAGTAGTAATGCTGCTACTCCCGCATCAGAAATAGCATTTTTATTGCCGTAATTGCATGCTATTAATATGTGATCATAAATCATATAAGCTCTCTTTGTAACTTCATAGGGAATATCTAATGCTCTCTTATATCCATCTTCAATTTTTTCATTTCTTACTTGCTTTTCTTCTTCTGTATTTTTAGGAAGTTTAAAAGCTTCCATAAGAACCATAAATTCTTCTGTATCCTTATCCATTAATCTTATAAAGTTATCCTTATTTTCATTAGCTTCTTTCAAGCTGCTATTAATCATTTCTTTCTTTTCATCATCATATTCGTTATAAGCTTTTTTACCGATTGTTAAGTTAAATACCATTGATGTAAGTGCAGAAGATAATGCAGCTGATAACGCAGCCACACTGCCGCCTCCTGGTGCAGGTGAATTAGATGCAAGTTCATTTACGAAGTCTTTAACCATTAAATCTTTTAACATAAGAAAATTCCTCCTAAAACTAATATAATTAATAATACTTTTAATCATCATTATAGCTCCTAGCCTTTTATTACACAAGGAAGGAGCTACAATATATTTTAGATGTAAATTAGAAGTAATTCAACAATTTTATTCAGCTATTCTCTTTTCTAATATTTGATCCATAGAGAAGTTTTCAATTTGCAAATAATATTCTGCTGATTGAATTAGTGCTTGCATAGGTACAAGTCCTATAACTTCACTTCCTATAACTGAAACGCCATATCTTTTAGCTTCCATTTTAACCATTTCGAAAGCTCTATAAACAGCAGTTTTTTCATAGTTTACAAGATTCATTGATACTTGAGCAATATTTCTATCTTCAAGCTTTACACCCATTGCTTTAGCAAATCTTAATCCACCGCCTATATGTCTTACAGCCTTAGCAATGTTATTTGCAATTTCAACGTTATCTGTAGCCAAGTTTACATTGAAGGCAACTAGCGGTACTCTTGCTCCAACTGCAACGCAGCCACCTTTTACATTAACTTCAGCTGGACCATAATCTGGTTTCCAGTTTGAATCCTTTATTTTATCAAAGAATCCTTCGTATTGTCCTTTTCTTACTGTTGCAAGATTTTGTCTTTCTGTACATTTTGCTGCATCTTCATATAAATATACAGGAATATTGAATCTTTCAGCGATTTCTTTACCTACTCTATTTGCAAGTTCAATACATTCTGCCATTGTTACATCACTTAATGGAACAAAAGGTACTACATCTAAAGCTCCCATTCTTGGATGTCCACCTTGGTGTACGCTCATATCAATGCACTCATACACTCTTTCTGCCATATTAAGCATTGCATTCTCTACACCTTCAACTGAACCTACAAAAGTTACAACTGTTCTATTATGGTCCGCATCTGAAGAATAATCTAATAGTTTAACACCTTCTGTACCTCTAACTGCGTCCATTATTTTTTCTATTTTAGCTTTATCTCTTCCCTCGCTAAAATTTGGTATACATTCAATAATTTTTGCCATGATATGTTCCTCCTTAATATTTTAATATTTTAATTACTTAAAATTTAATTTCTACAGCTTCTTCAACTACCTTTGATAAATCACCACTGCTAACAAGCTTCGTACATTTTTCTAATTCTGTATACATAACAATATCTTCTTCAATAAATTTAATATTTTCTCTTACTAATTTATACGCATTAGCAGTACCTTTTCCCAGTTCAAAGCCTTCTCTAAAATCAATAGCCTGACAAGCAGCCATTACTTCAGTTGCTAACACTCTTTCTGCGTTGCCTAGCATCTCCTTTGCCTTTCTAGCAGCTATAGTTCCCATGCTTACATGGTCCTCTTGATTAGCAGATGATGGAATAGAATCTACTGATGCTGGGTGAGCTAAAACTTTATTTTCAGATACTAAAGCTGCAGCTGCATATTGAGTAATCATAAAACCAGAATTCAATCCGCCTTTTTTTACTAAAAATGCTGGCAAATCATTTAGTTGATAATTAATAAGTCTTTCTAGTCTTCTCTCAGAAACATTAGCTAGCTCTGCTACTGCAATACCTAAAAAGTCAAAGCTTAATGCCATAGGCTGCCCATGGAAATTACCACCGGAAATTACATCTCCTTCTTCAGTTACAATAGGATTATCTGTTACTGAATTCATTTCTATTTCCACACGCTCTTTAACATAATTGATAGCATCTTTGCTTGCACCATGAATTTGAGGAACACATCTTAGTGTATATGCATCTTGTACTCTAAGCTCCCCTTGTCTAGTTATCAATGTGCTGCCTTCTGTTAATTTAAGAATATTCTCAGCTGTTACTGTCTGTCCTTTATGTGGGCGTATTGTATGTATTCTTAAGTCAAAGGCATCCTTTATTCCTCTTAAAGCTTCTATTGTTAAAGCTGCTGCTATATCACTAACCTTTATCAAGTTTATAGCATCATATACAGTTAAAGCTCCAACTGCAGTCATAACTTGAGTCCCATTTATAAGTGCTAATCCCTCTTTTGCAGTTAAATTAACTATAGGTATTCCTGCTCTATTCATAGCTTCTTTACCGCTTAGAATCTCACCTTTATATTCCGCTTCTCCCTCACCAATCATAGGTAACACCATATGTGATAATGGTGCTAAATCTCCTGATGCCCCTAAGGAACCTTTTTCCGGTATTAGTGGGTGAACACCTTTATTTAGCATTTCAATTAAAGTGTTTAATGTTTCTAATCTAATACCTGAATATCCCTTAGATAATGCGTTAGCTCTTAAAATCATAATTGCTCTTACAACATCTGTAGGAAATTTGTTTCCTGCCCCGCAGGAATGGGATATAATTAAGTTTCTTTGTAAAGTCTTACAATCCTCATTTGTAATTGTTACATCTGAGAATTTTCCGAAACCAGTAGTTATTCCATAGACAACTTTTTGATTTTCTACAATATCATCTACGATTTTTCTTGATTTTACAACCCTTTTTTTTCCTTCTTCTGCTAATTCAACTTCATATCCATTCCTACATACATTAACTAAATCATCTAATGTCAACGTATTGCCATTTATAATTACCTTGCTCATACTCATTCCCCTTTTAAATTAATTTTTCTTATATTACTAATATTCTGTATATATTTAAAATTACCTCTATATTTTATCATCTGAATATTCTGAATATATTTTACAAATTAACACTTTACTATGGTAAACTAATAAAAAAATAGAAAGTCCTTTGAAAACTACTTTTCAAAGGGCTTTCATATAAACTATTTAATTACTCTTAAGAAGCTTTTTTCTATCTAAGGTCAAAAGTAATACAGCAGAAATAATTAAAATACTACCTATAATCTGCTGAAAGTTTATTCCTTGATTTAAAATAATATATCCAAGTACAAGGGACACTATAGGTTCTAATGTACTTAAAATTGAAGCCTTTGACGGTCCAATAATCTTAACACCCTGTAAAAATGCCATTAATGCTACTACTGTTGATATAAACGCCAGTAATAAAATACACACTAAACTGTAAAAGGTTAAATTAAAGCTTAATGTATTAGTAGTAATACCTGCTATTCCCATAGTAATGGCAGACACCACAGAAATATAAAAAGTCATAACAAAACTATTTAATTTCTTGATGTCGTTGCAGGAAGAGCCTATAACGTAAAGTGAATAAAATACTGCAGCCATTGCTGCTAAAACTAGTCCTTTAGTATTTATCAATGAAACGTTATCAACTCCAATAAGTGCATACAATCCTATTAATGATAATATAAAACACACCACTTTTTTCGTATATAACTTTTCTTTATAAATAAAATAAGATAATAAACTAACAATGATAGGATATGTATATAAAATCATAGTTGCTAGTCCTACAGATATATAGTTATATGCTAAAAATAAAGATCCTGCAGTTCCTGAATACCCGAATATTCCCAGGGAAATAACTAGTACAACTTGCCTTTTTGTTAACTTTAAGCTTATTTTATTCTTTATTAAATAATATAAAATCATAAAGACTGCGAAGATAAACCTTAAAAATAGAACACTATAGGTAGTAGCGCCTTGGTTATAAGCTAGCTTTGCTAATATAGGCATTACACCAAAGGATACAGAAGACAATACAATATATAAAATACCGTTTACATTTTTCATTTTCCCACCCCATTAAAAATACTAACAATTTATATTGTAACACCTTTTTCAGTTTTTTACATCCTAATAAAAAAATCCAAGCAGATGTCATAAATAAAACATCAGCTTGAATTTTTTATTAATGCATTACCAAATTCTTTTCTTTATAGGAACATTCCCATGAATTTAAGAATACCAAATCATTAACATTATTTACTGTAGTTTTTTCCTTATGTTCTGCAGTTTCACCAACTGGAGTTATAGCAACTACTCTATAATGCTTAGGAATATTTAATATATTCCTTATATCATCCTCGTTTATTGATGCTATCCAACAGGTACCATAGCCTTCTGCAGTAGCTGCAAGAACAAAATGTTCTAATGCAATAGCGCTGTCAACTAAATAATATTCTCTTTCTGCTACTTCTCCAGAGAGATTGGGGTCTGCAACAACAACAGTAACTAGTGGGGCCTCTCTTAATGCATTAGCAGCATCATTTGTATCATTTACGATAGTACCTGCCAATTTATTTTTTTTATCAACATCATCTACAATAATAAACCGATAACTTGCGTTATTTTTCCATGAAGGTGACATCATAGCTGCATTAATCATTCTTGATAGTTTTTCCTCATTAATATGTGTATTTTTAAATTTTCTAATGCTAGCTCTATTTTGTATTACGTCATAAAACTGCATAAAATCACACTCCTTTAATCATATTATGTGTAATCTCATGCTGATTATACTTTTACTAAGCCTTCATAACTTTAACAATACTTTCATTTAAATTCCGTATAATATTATTCCAATTAAATCTATCCCTGCAAAGCATATATGTTTCATCGGCATATTTTTCAATATTAACATCACTTGTATATTGCATAAGTGCCTTTGTTAAAGCCTTCCTATCCCCAGGCTGTACCAGTATTCCATTATCTTTATTTATTAATTCCCTGGCGATACCTACATCTGTTGAAACTATTATATCTCCCATAGCGGCGGCTTCTATAAAAACTATTCCAAAGCTTTCAAATTGTGAAGTTAAACAAAATATTTTTGCTTTGCCATACTCTTCATAAAGCTGCTTTCTATCTACAATTGGCCCTAAAAACTTAACTTTGTCAACTAATTTAGGATATCTTTTAAAATACTCATCTATATATGGTTTAAAACCTTCCTCTATAGTTCCTATTAACTTTAGCTTCCAATCACTATTTTCTATATCTTCAATATTTGCAAAAGCTTCTAGGAGAGTTGGAGTATCCTTCTCTTCCGTGCCGATTCTAGCTACATTTAATATAACATTTTCCTTTCGTGAAAAGTCATATTTTAAATCATTTCTTTCAAGCTCTTCAAAATCAATACCATTTGGAATATTGATGATTTTATTTCTGTGGTCATTAAGAATATCCTTTAATTTAGGAAATAACTCCTGCTGTTCAACGCTAATTAAATCTATCTTATTGAAAAAGTTATTTAATAAACGAAACTGAATTTTATTTAAGCCAGTTATTCTCTCAACAAGCTTATGGCTGCAATCTAATTTTATATAGATTTTCCCACTTTTATTTCTAAGCTTATACACATATGCATATACTAAGGAGCTTAAAGTTACATGGAACATTTGAAGCATATCTATATCCTTACTGTGTTTAAACAGATAAACTGCTCCATCTAAAGAGTAACTATTAAATATCTTTTTAACAAAATCAATCTTTAATCCCTTAACTTCATTTTCCAAATAACTATATTCACCATGTTTATAGGTAACAACTGTAGAATCATACCCATAATTTTTATGAAGCAAGTAAGGTATCATCCCCATATCTTTAACTAAATGTACATTTTCGGTTTTAAGATATTGCATAAAATAACGCATTTAAATCCCTTCCCTCTTAGCAAATAAAGCTTTAATTTCTCCTATAGCTATCCCTTTTGTTATTACTGCAAAAACCCCATAAATGAATATTGAAATTAATATAATTATAACCACATTAATATTAAGCCATTTTAATCCTAGAATTCCTAGAGCCATTATAAAAGAAGGAATAAAAGCCTTCCCTATATAGGCGATATCCTTTGTTCTAACTATCTTATTTGCACAGCTTCTCATAAGAATTAAATTTATTAATTCAGTAAGAGTAGTAATCCATGCTGCCGCCACCATACCATATTTTGGCGTTAGAATTAAGTTAAGAATTAAATTCCCAACTGAAGAAAGGATTATGATTTTTAAATATTTTTTTTCAAGCTTCCATGCATTTAACTGATATCCATATATCTCTCTTATAAATAAAATTAAAATATAGAACATCAATATTCTTAAAGGTTCATAGGCCTGAAAGTACTCTTTTTTAAATAAAAGAATTATATCCTTTGCTAATATTGTGCCCCCTACAAAAATTGGAACCACGATGAAAGCTACAAGTTTTGTTGTACCATCGCATAGCCTCTTAAGCTCTTCTTTCTTATCCTCATAAAAGTATTTAATAAATAAAGGAAAAACTGGTGTAAGTATTATGGCAGCTACATTTATTAAAAAACTAATAAAGATATAAGCAGACTGATAAACTCCAAGTTCCCCTTCTGTTCTAGTAAATCCCATTATAATTTTATCCACATTGTTATTTATCATGCCGAAGAATCCTGACAATAAAAAAGGCATACCATATCTTGAATATTTTAAAATAATTTCTTTGTTCATTTTTATTTCTAACTTACCTTTATCTATTATAAAAAATACTATGTATTGATATATAACTCCAATTGATACCCCTATAAGAATTGCGAAAGGAATTAAGTACATGTTATTTTCGCTTTTTAAAAAAATAAAGATAATAATACAAGGAATTATATTTTTACACAAATTATAGATTGCATTATGCTGCATCTCTTGAAGACCGTTAAAAATCCAATCTATATTTAATGCAGTAGGTATTAATGTTAGTCCAAAAATAATGAATATAACCTTAAAGTTCACATCCTTATTAATAACAATGGTACTTAAACATATTATCGCAAAACAAATTAGAGATATTACAAGCCTAAATGTGATAATTTCTCCTGCTTTTTTATAGGCATTTTCCCTATCCGCTGATACAATTCTTGTTCCATAGGTCTGAATACCAAATAATACAATCATAGTAAAATATAATAAAATTTGCTGTGCAAGAGTTATCTTACCAAAGTTAGTCTTTCCGATTATACCAGAATAATATATTACAATTATAAAAGTAAGTAATTGTCCTAATAAATTAGACACACTGACAGATAAAAAATTCTTAATTAATTTATTCATTAAAATACCGCCTATTCAAAAATTTAGACTCGCACTTTATAAGTACGAGTCTATTATATAATTATACAATTATACTTTCAAGTTTTAACTTCAATATATGGTATAATTACACAATTTACTTTCTATTAAAATAAGTATCTTTTATAACTTTTAGTATGAACTTAGGAATTGATGAAAGTCTTTTAATTCTCCATGGTTCTTTACCTACCCTATAAAGCCATTCTAGTCCAAGCTTTATCATCCATTTAGGTGCTCTATTTACCTTCCCTGCAATTACATCAAAACTGCCTCCAACACCCATAAATACTTTACATGGAAGCTCATTCATATACTTTGCAATAAAAGTTTCTTGCCTTGGACATCCCATAGCTACAAATAAAGCATAGGGTTTTAAGTCTTCAATTTCCTCAATAATTTCTGTACAATTATTCATTTCAAAAAAACCATTACGATATCCTGCAATATTTAACTTAGGAAATCTTTTCTTTAATACCTCTACACATTTCTCTAAGGTCTCTTGATCCGTTCCTAAAAAATAAACGCCATAGCCATGATTTTCACAATTTTTTATAACGTCCTCCATAACCTCAATTCCTGCTATTTTTTCCTTTACAGGTTGTCTAGCAATTTTTGAAGATATTACAACACCTACACCATCTGGAATTATAATGGACTGCTTTGATGTGAAGTTGTCATATAGCAAACTATTATTTAGTCCGTTAAAAAGAACTTCTGGATTCCCTGATATAATATGTACTTTTTCATAATCATCTATTTCTTTCATTAAACTACTTTTATAACAATTAAAAATTTTGTATTTTAATATTGTACTAAACATATTTTCCTCCAAAAAAACAAAGTAGCTATTAATATAGCTACTCTATTATACCATAGAAACATATTATCTTAAAACATTTCAATAACTTTAAACAGTTAATATTAAAGTTATTAAAAAGCACCTTCCTTTTTAAAAACAGAAAACACAGTTTTAAATAATATTTGAATATCATACCATACAGAAAAGTTTTTAATATAAGTTAAATCATAAGAAACTGTTTTTCCGAGTTCAATCTCACCTCTACCACTTATTTGTGCTAGACCTGTGATACCTGGAAGCACAAGCAGTCTCTGTTTGTAATGTTCAGGATAAAACTTAACTACATCTGGTATTTCTGGTCTTGGACCTACTAAACTCATATTTCCAAACAATACATTAAATAATTGAGGTATCTCATCTAAACTAGTTTTTCTTAAAAAGGAACCCACTTTAGTAATACGACTATCTCCTTTGCTTTGAAAAACAAAATTGTCTAAATTACCTGGATCTATTTCTAAATCACGTTTTTTTTCTGCATTAGGTACCATAGTTCTAAATTTGTAAATTGTAAATAGTTTGCCATCTTTGCCTACTCTAACTTGTTTAAAGATAGCTGCTCCTTTTGAATCAATTTTAATAGCTAAAATCAATATTATATATACAGGTGATAATATAATTATACCTATTAATGATAAAACAAAATCAATTATCCTCTTTATTATGAATTGTGCTTTTTTATTAGCTATATCATTTTTGACATCAATTTCAACAAATGAATTTTCCATAATTTCCTCCTTTATATTACATATAATATGTTATTGCACTTTTTCCCAATAAGTTATTGAACCTTCCAAAGCTAAAAACACCCAAAAACATGCTGTCACACTTGGAACAAAAAATAAGTTTTCAAATAAATTCATAAATAAAAATGCAGAGATAGATGCAATAATACCCATACCTATAAATTTATACACATCATTTTTTCGATTTGTAATAAATTTAATTAAGTTTAAAAAAGAAAATATAATTATTAAAATAAAAGGAATTATTCCTATAACCCCAAGTTCACTCAAAACTTTTAGATAAGAATTATGGGCAGGATATCTCTGATAATCATAATATATATATAATTCTTTTGGATATTTTTTTACATAGGCATCATAGTAGCTTACAAAATTTCCGTTTCCAACTCCCCGCAGTGGATGTTCTTCAAACATTTTAATGGCTGTCTTCCAAAGGTTAATTCTAGTAAAGTTTTGGGATTTATCCCCTAATTCTAATATTCTTTTAGAAGTTTGAGGAATAATAAATGCACTAACTGCCGCAATGAGCACAAAGATTATAAACTTTAAGTTATAAATTACAACCAAAGCTACGCACCCTATAAAGAAAGCAATATATCCATTACGTGAAAATGTTAGCCCAATATTTATAATAATTATAAAATCTATAATAAAAAATATAATCTTATTCCTTTTATTACTTTCAAAGATAGATACCATTATTAAAGGGAAAATTATCATTATTAAAAAGGCTACATACTGGTTTGGATTTCCCATAGTTGCAGTAATTCTTTCTCTAGCTCCGAACTTATAATTAGCAATAAACTTACTTTCATTAAATCCAAAGAAATACTGGAATATCCCTAGTACACCTAATGCTGCCCCTATGTAAAAATAACATTTAATAACCATATTAGTTAGTTTTTTATCACTGCACTCATATTTTATAATAAAAAATAAAATAACATATGAAATATACCTTACACTTTCAGTAATTGCTAAACCTTTTTCCAGTGAATAAGTTACTGAATACATCATAATAATTCCTAAAGCAACCATTGAGATTCCTAATTTATCGGTAAAGAAATCCCTTAGTCCTGCTGTAAAGCGCTTTCGGCTATCTGACTTAGTAATCAATATACCTAAATATAAACATATAAGAACCATAAAAAAGCAGTCAGAAATAGCTACTCCATGTATTTTGTAATTACTTGGAACTATAGTTAAAATTGCTATATAAAAACAAATGGAATAGTAGAAAAGATAATTTTTAAAATTCATAATATACCACCTACTATAAGAATAAAATTTTAGTATGCAGTTGCAAAAGTTATAGTACTTCATTGCTGCATACTAAATAATTAACACAATGTTAGTATTTGCCTTCTTTTTTTAGAGCCTTATTAATTAGAAAAAATGAAAATGATATAATTACATAACCATAAACAATTACTTACCTGTAATGTCTAAAAGGATTTTTTCTAACTTCCTAGATATTGTTTCTCGTGCGTAATTTTCCATAACATATTTTCTTCCATTTTGGCCTAATTTAGTTCTTAACTCTTTATCTTCATAAAGTTTTAGAACTGCTTTAGATATCTGAGCGGCATTTTCAGGTTCTACAGTAATACCTGCTTGAGCGTCGTTAATAAGTTTCTCTGCTTCACCTTCTACTGCTAATACAATTGGAAGTTCTGAAGCTAAAGCCTCGAACATTTTTGATGGTAAGGCTCCCTTGAACAACTCTAATCTTTTTAAAGGTACTATTGTAGCATCCATAGATGCAATAATTCTAGGCATTTGTGGTTTTAATTGTACAGGCATAAAAATAACATTTTTTAACCCTTTTTCTTGAACCATTTGTATTAATTGTGATTTTTCAGGTCCATCGCCTATAAAAATAAATTTGATATCTTCTTTATCTTTTAACAACTCAGCAGCTTCAATAATAACTTCTAATCCTTGAGCTATTCCATGTATTCCTGCATAACATACAGCAAATTTATCTTTCACACCAATTTCTTCCCTAAAAGCCTCACTACGATTTTCTCTTTTAAAGAACTCTGCATCCACACCATTAGTTATTAGGTGTACTTTATTCTTATCAAATCCTCTTGAAACAATATTATCTACTATTCCTTTAGTTTGACCTGTAACCGCCTTAGCTTTTCTATAAGAAAACTCTTCAAGCCAAGTTGATGCTTTGATAAATAATTTATTATTCAATACTCCTAATTTAACAGCAGATTCTGGCCAAAGATCTGATACATTAAATACAAACTTCGCCCCTTTTAACTTTGATAAAACATATCCTGACCACCCCAAAAATAATGGTGGTGATTCTGTAATAATAACATCTTGCTTTTCTATATGCCATACTCCTTGAAATACACAGGAGAATGTAAATGAAAGATAATTTCTTAATCTTTTTGTAAAAGCTTTGTCTTTAGTAGCATAGATACTTGTTCTTACTATGTTAATACCATCTATTTGTTCCTTAACAACTCTTTTACCCTTATATTCATCAAATATTTCCCCTTTAGGATAATTTGGCATAGCCGTAAGTATAGTAACTTCATGTCCAAATTTTTTTAATTGCTTTGCAAACTCAAAAATTCTATTTTGAGGTGCTCCTACTTCCGGAGGGCAATATTGAGTTAGAAATAAAATTCGCATTTAACCACCTCGATTTTCACATTTTAACGAAAATAAACTATTTAAAATATTGATTGATAGTGTTAAGAATTAATTCAGCTGAATTACCGCTTCCAAATATTTTCTGCTGCTCTGTTGAAGGATAAAAATTCATAATTCCGTCCATGATTTTATTTTTATCGGTTCCAACAATGACATTCCATCCATTTTCTACTGTTTCAACCCATTCTGTCTCATCTCTCATAGTTACGCATGGTTTACCCATAAAAAATGCTTCCTTTTGTACTCCACCGCTGTCTGTAACTATCTTTTCTGCGTTCATTTCTAGGCATACCATTTCTAAGTACCCTATTGGTTCTATAACTTTAATTTTATCACTAAACTTTAAGCCATAACTTTCAATATACTTTTTAGTTCTAGGATGCAAAGGTAGAACAACTACTTTATTACTTTCATTTAAAGCTTCAATTATATTTTTTAGTCTATTGATATCATTAGTATTTTCAGCTCTATGTATAGTAGTTAGTATATATTCATTTTTTGCTATACCTAATTCCTCTAATATTGATGATTTAGCTTCTGCTAAAACTTTAAAATTAAGTACTGCATCAAACATTACATCCCCTACATTATAAACGCCTTTTGTAACGCCTTCATTTTTAAGGTTTTTTTCTGCAGATACAGTAGGAACAAATAGAAGTTCAGAAATATGGTCTGTTAATATTCTATTTTGCTCTTCAGGCATGTTCTTATTAAAGCTTCTTAATCCAGCTTCTACATGGGCAACAGGAATTAAAAGCTTGCTTGCACATAAAGCACCAGCTAAAGTTGAATTTGTATCTCCATAAACTAAAACTAAGTCAGGTTTCTCTTTTGCATATATTTCTTCTAATGCAATAAGCATATTGCCTGTCTGCTTACCATGGTTTCCAGAGCCAACCTCTAAATTATAATCTGGCTTAGGTATTCCTAACTCATTAAAAAACACCTCAGACATATTAGGATCATAATGTTGTCCAGTATGAATTAAAATTTCTTGATGACATTTTCTTATGGTATTTGAAACTGCAGCTGCCTTTATAAATTGAGGTCTTGCCCCTACTACAGTTATTATTTTCATGTACATTCACCCCTTATGATTTTTTAAAAATATTTATTTGATAATTTAGCTACTAAGAATATATTATTTTCTAGTAGCTTTTCTTAAATCAACAATTTGCTTTATTTCGTTTATTCCTAAAACAAATGAAACTAAAATATATATACAATATCCAATTAAGGATGAAGCAACTAACTTACCAAAAACAATTATAGTTGAAGAATAATCTAATACTAACAATTTATTAATATAAATAATTGCTAATGTCATAACAAGAGTTGCAATAATTGATTTAACTGAAGTAAAAAACAAATCTTTTTTACCTAAACTTCCTATTTTCTTACTTATACTATAAACAAGTAATATACAAGTTAAAAACATTGTAAGAGCACTAGCTAAAGGAAGTCCATAGAAACCCATATATTCTTTTAAAATAAAAATTAATACTATATTTACTATCATAGCTATTGCACTATTAATCATAGGAGTTTTAGTATCTTTTATGGAATAAAAAGCCTTACATACTATCTCCCTAATTGCTATTGCTAGTAACCCTATTGCATAAAATAATAATACGCTTGAGGTAACCATTGTTGACTCTCTATTAAATGCGCCTCTTTCTAATAAAACATAAATAATAGGTTTACTCTGTAATATAATAATAATTGACATTGGTAATAAGAAAACAATTAATAATTTTATAGAATTAGTTAAGGTATTTTTCATTTTACCAACTTCATTACCTGCTGCATCTTTTGCCATTTGAGGATATATAACCATAGCAAAAGAAACAACAAAAACATCAACAAATAGTGCAAAAATTCTATATCCATAGCTTAAAGAAGATAAACTTCCTGTACCATACTTAGTGGCTACTCCTCTTTCAATAAAACTATTAATTTGTTGAATGCCAGAACCAATTATAACGGGTATCAACATTGTACCCATTTTTCTTAACATTGGATCCTTTAGATTAATATAAAATCTATATCTATATCCAGCTTTCTTCATATAATAGGTCAAAGGTATAATTTGAATAAAAGTAGCTATTGCAGTGATAATTGTTAATGCAATAACATTTTGCTGATACCCATAAAGCACCAAGTATCCTATTATCAGCAAATTGAAAGGTATCGCAACAAGTGCAGGAGCTATAAAATTATTTTCAGATTGAAGCACACCATTAAATATATATAATATTGCATTAAAAATTAAAGTTGGTATTAATATTATTGTAAGCTTCTGAGTTATATACAACTGCTCAGCAGCAAAACCAGGGTTTAAAAATAATACTATATATTTACTAAGTAATATGCATACAAAGGAAATAATTGAAGTAACCACTACAAAGGTATTTAACACATTATTAATAAAATCCTCTGCTTCTTTTTTCCCTTCTGTAAGCTTTTGATTATACAGTGGTATAAGTGTTGTAGTTAATGCTGCTCCAATCGTAATAAACAAAATCATTGGAACATTAGAGGCAGCAAAGAAAGCATCTAAGCTAGCACTTGTTCCAAATTTTGAAGCAGTAAATACGTCTCTTAACAACCCCATTATCTTGCTTATGAAGGTGCATACAATTATAATTCCTGTTGTACGAATCAATTTATGTTTAGTACTCATATATTTTCCCTTTTCTAATATTTTTATTTACTTCAAGATATGAAATAATGAGCCCAAAGAACATCCAATGAGGTAAAAAATAAGTTACAGAGCTAGGTGCAAAACTAGCTAATCCATATCCTATTATTGCGGCAAGTAAAGAATATCCTATTGCCTGATTAGAACCATTAGTTTTAATACTTACCATAAAAACATTATATAGTAAATATAATGCATAGGTAATGAAGATTAATACGAATACTATACCAAAATCTCCAAACAACTCTATTAGAAATCCATGAGGACTATATATTCCTGCTGTATTTTTTCTGTCCATCAAATATTGTGATGTATTTCCGGCGCCAAAGCCAAAATATCTTCCCTCTTTCACTATACCTTCATAAACATCCATAATAATAGTCATTCTTTCATTCTCAGAACCTTCTTCACCTATTTCCACTTTATTTATTTTGGTTAAGGCTTTCATTCTTTCGCTAGTTTTAGGTACACTCACTACATTTTTTTTACTAACTAACATATAGCTATATTTATATGAAACTGTAAAGGTAATTACAAATAACAATATAAATACTAAGCTCTTTTTTCCGCCTTCTTTTAAAGTTAAAATACTGTATATAAGCAGAATAACTATAGCAGTTACAAAATTAGTTCTTGAATTAGTAAGAATAACTGCTGTAAAAGCTATTATTGTTACTATAAATGAACAAACTTTAAACCATTTATTCTTAAAATAAAATGTGAAAAACATTCCAAAGGACAAAAATATTGTTGCAAAGGTTGCAAAATTATTAGAGTTATAAAAAAATACTATAGGTCGTTTACTAACTACAGCTAATTCTTGTAAAGAAAGTTTATGGACTGTGTAGTTATAGTAATGTTTTACAGGTAACTGTGTTCCTAACATTGATTCAAGTAACCCTATGCATGTAGATAAAACGAACATAACTCCAATTACCTTAAGTGTATTATAAAATCTTTCTTTTGAATTATTAAACTGTATGATTATAAATAAAAAAGCAAACATCATAGTGTATATAATTATATACTTCATAGTAAAACTAGTATTCTTAGACCACATAAGCCCAATTAGCATATAAATATACCAAAATACATAAAAGGACATTATATACTTATCTATTTTTTGCAATACGATTTTCTTTTTTAACAATAAGTATGCAAAATATAACGCTGTGACTGAAATAAAAATATGAAACAAATAAATTTTTTCAAATTTCAAAAAGTATGCAGTATATTCAAAAAATGCTGAAATTATCATAGTATAATATAATTTTTCATAGGTGTCCTTTTGATTAACTATGAAATGACTAAATACTACACATAAAAAAAACAGCGAATTTACCATATAGTTTCTATTTACTATTGATATAATAGACAGAAAAATAAACAAAGCAATAAGATATATATAATTAGAACGAATAAGCTTACCCATCAAGTCTCCCCCTTTTAGCAACTAGCATCTCATATAATTTGTGCATAGTTTCAGCATTTTTTAACCAATTGTATTTTTCCTCAACAACTTTTCTTGAATTACTAGAAATACGGATGGCCTCATCAACATTATTGATTAAATAATCAAGCTTTTCGCAAATTGCATTACTGTCTTTTGGATTAACAGTAAAGCCGCTAAAGTTATCAATTACTATCTCAGTTAACCCTCCAACATTAGTTGAAACCACAGGTCTCCCGCAAGCACATGCTTCAACAGCAGAAACTCCAAAACTTTCACTCAAAGAAGGTATACATACTATATCCATTTTATTAATATAATCTGGTACTTTGTTATTATCAACTGCACCTGTAAATATTACATTAGATAGTATTCCATTTTCCGTACACTGTTTAATTAATGTTTCTTTTTGACTTCCATCGCCAACAATCATAAGATTTAAATTCTTATCACTGTTTTTGTTCCTTAATTGTGTAAAAGCTTCTATAAGATAGTTTAACCCATAAATTTCTTCTAAACCTTTTGCAACACCAATGGTGATGACCCCATCACTCATTATTGGTTTTTTATTTTTAAATTTCTCAATGTCCACTCCAAAAGGAGTAATAATTATATCTTTTTCATTATAATATTTTCTTGTTTCAGCAGCCATATTATTACTAGTTGAACAAACGCTGTCCGTTCCCTTTAGTATATATGTTAATAGCTTATTATTCAATTTATTTAACTGTGGAAACTCATAAACATCACTTCCCCAAACAGATACAACGAAAGGATGATAATTACACATTCTCCCAAACAAACCGTAACTAGAAGCATAATGACTATGTAATATGTCTGGTTGAATTTTCTTTACTAATTTTCTTATTGAATTAATTAATAAAAAATATCCAAGCTTATGCTTAATCTTTGGATTTATTACATATAACTTAACATTATTATTATACTTATACTCAGTGCTTCGCATAGAAATTAAATGAATTTCATGTCCTAATTTTGAAAAGTAATCAACCCATTTTCTCGTATGAATACTATCCGCATCTGCCAAATAACATAATTTAAGCATTAATATCGCACTCTCCCAAATAATGTATTTACTGATTTCTTAATAATTGATCCTCTGGCACATCTCTAAGCACTTTAGCTGGATTACCTACAACGATTTTTCCATTTTCAATATCCTTTGTCACAACGCTTCCTGCTGCCGCTAAGCCATCTTCATGAATAGTCTTTCCTGGTAATATTATAGCTCCCGCTCCAACTCTTCCACCTTTTTTAATAGTAACACCTTTAAACTTTCCAAATCTCTCTTTTGAACGTGCAGCATAATTATCATTTGAAGTTACAACACATGGAGCAATAAACACATAATCTTCTACTTCTGAATATGCAGTTAGATATACATTAGTTTGTATCTTACAATTAGAACCTACACTGCAGAAGTTTTCAATTGTTGCTCCTCTACCTATAATTGTTTTAGAACCAATTTTAACATTTTCTCTCACTACAGCTGTATCTGCAACGAGAGTTTTTTCGCTAATTTCGCAACCGCAGTAAATTATAACGCCTGCGCCTATTAAACATCCCTCTCCTATTTTAGCTGGAGGTAATTCTTGTTCGTCTTTAAATATACTATTCACCGCTCTCATAGGTTGTTTACCTATAACAGTATTATCATCAATCCTAACATCAGCTCCGATTATTGTTCCTTTATGAATTACAACATTATTTCCTATAATACAATTGTCTCCTATTACTACATCGTCTTCAACAACTACAAAATGTCCAATTTTAACATTGTCTGCCACTTTACTTTTATCAGATAAATATTTCATTTTTTTCTCCTTTAATTAATAAGAATTTATAGCATAAGTAGCTAAAAAGTTAAAAAGTTTACTAACTTTTTAACTTTTTACCTTAATAAATTTATTATCTCATTTACTTTATATCTATCATTTCTAATGTAGAGAATTGAGTTAATGGGAATTTAACTGGTAAACCTGTTAATCTTGATTTGTAAGCAGCTAGTATAATAGCCATACCCTTTTTACCTTCTTCTCCATTAATTAATGGTTCAGTATTGTTATTAATAGCATTAATTAGATCTTTAAATAATGGAGTATGTCCAAAGCCATAAACAGAATCTGGATCATCCTCTTGTTGTTGTAATATTTCATTTTCGCTATCAAGCTCATCTTGGAATCTCCAAGTCTCAATCTTATTAACTGCAAGACCACCAATGCATGCTGTTCCGCTTTGTCCAAAAATACTTAAGGTTTCTTCTAAATTTTTTGGATAAACACAGGCACTTCCTTCAATTAAACCAATAGCTCCATTTTTAAATCTAATCATTATTGCACCAAAATCTTCAGCTTCTATATCTCTAATAAAAGTATCGCATTGCGCATAAACAGTATCAATTTCTCCACCTAACATCCATTGTAATAAATCGATATTGTGAATACATTGATTCATTAATGTTCCACCATCTAGTTTCCAAGTTCCTCTCCATGGAGCTTGCTCATAGTATCCCATATTTCTGGTCCAAAGTATTCTAGCAGTACCATTTATTAATTTACCAAATCTATTATTTTCTACAGCATTTCTTAGCTGTTGTATTGGCTTATTAAATCTATTTTGATGACACACGCAAAGTTTAACATTGTTCTCTTTTGCAGTTAATATCATTTTATCAGCATCTTCAATTGATAACGCCATTGGCTTTTCAACAACGACATGCTTTCCTTTTTTCATGCAGTATATTGCTATTTCAGGATGATATCCACTTTCAGTAGCAATTGTAACAACATCAATCTCTTCTTTATCTAGCATTTCTTTATAGTCAGTATAAACATTAACTAAAGAACCCTCTTGGATTTGTTTTTCGTACTCTTCTTTTTTAGATACAGCATGTGCTTCAATAACATCGCATGTAGCTACAAGAACAGCTTCTTCATAATTATGTACTAATGCTTCTACATGTTTATAAGATATACGTCCACATCCAACAATCGCAAATTTTAGTTTTTTCACTATGACCACCCCTTATTTTATTAGAGGATAAGCAAACGCTTATCCATCTAAAATTAAAGCTTATTTATCTTATGTCTATTATTAACTACGTCCTTACAACCATTTCTTGTATCATATAATAATGGAGCTTTAGCTACTATTTGCTCATAATCATAGCAAGTATGATCTGTAGTTATCATAACTAAATCAACATCATTAATAACTTCTTCCCATTCAACAGATGTATATTCTATTCCAGCATGTTTGAACTGTGGAACAAATGGGTCATTGTATATAAGCTCAGCACCGTTCTTTAATAAATTATCTATAACCTTTAGTGCTGGAGATTCTCTCATATCATCGATATCTTTTTTGTAAGCTATTCCCATTAAAAGTACTTTAGCTCCGTTCATAGCTTTCTTTTGTCCATTTAATAATTTCATAGCGCTTTCAACAACGTATTCAGGCATATAGTCATTAATAATGCCAGAAGTTTCTATTAACTTAGTATGGAAATCATACTCTTTTGCTTTCCATTCTAAGTAGAATGGATCTAGAGGAATACAGTGTCCACCTAGTCCAGGACCTGGATAGAATGCCATAAATCCATAAGGTTTAGTTTTAGCTGCATCTATTACTTCCCATACATCTATTCCCATTCTGTTACATAATAAAGCCATTTCGTTTGCAAGAGCTATATTTATATTTCTGAATGTATTTTCAAGGATTTTTTCCATTTCAGCTACTGCTGGTGAAGATACTTCTTTAACATCACCTTCTAATACGCTTCTATAAAGCATAGCAGCCACTTCTGTACAATCTTTAGTACATCCACCAACAACCTTAGGTGTATTTTTAGTTTTAAATTCCTTATTACCTGGGTCAACTCTTTCTGGTGAAAAGGCTAAATAGAAATCAACTCCACATTTCAAACCTTTTTCTTCTAAAATCGGTTTAATTACCTCTTCAGTTGTTCCAGGATAAGTAGTACTTTCTAATACAACTAACATTCCTTTATGTAAATATTCAGCAACACTTTTAGTTGAGCTTACTACATATGATAAGTCAGGTTGTTTGTATATATCAAGTGGAGTAGGAACTGCGATACACACAGTGTCAACATCTTTTACAAAACTAAAATCTGTAGTTGCTCTTAATTTACCTGCTTTAACTAAATCATTTAGTTCTGTATCTACTATATCACCTATATAATTTTTACCTTCATTAACCATATTAACCTTTTGGTCTTGAATATCGAATCCAATTACTTCATAACCAGCTTTTGCTTTTTCAACTGCAAGTGGTAAGCCAACGTAACCTAAACCCACTACACCTAATTTAGCTGTTTTATTTTTAAATTTTTCTATCAATTCATTTCTATATTGTGACATTTTTATGCCTCCTTAAATTTAATTACTATATAAACATATAAAATTATAACCTTTTCAATTGTACTCGTCAATATTTTAACATTTCATTTCATTTATCATTATTTTCCGATTATTTTATCTAAATATACTAAGTTACATAATTATTGTTTTTTTCTTTTATAGGTAGGAACTTTACGTTCAACAAGTTTAAAAATTTCTTCATTGTTCTTATAGTCTACTTGTTCAAATTCCTTAATTGATTCATTTATAAAATCCACATCTATATCCATTGGCTTCTCAACAAAAATCTTATCATATTCTGTAGATGTTAAAGCAACTTCATCCATTAGCAGCTCTTCATATAGCTTTTCACCTGGTCTAAGGCCAGTAAACTCAATTTTGATATCTTCATCAGGCTTAAGCCCTGATAAGGTTATTAAATCTCTTGCTAAGTCAACCATTTTAACTGGTTTACCCATATCTAACACAAATATTTCTCCACCTCTAGCAATTGAACCAGCTTGAATTACTAGCTGAGCTGCTTCAGGAATAGTCATAAAGAATCTGTTTATCTCTGGGTGGGTTACAGTTACTGGGCCTCCATGGGCAATTTGTCTTTTAAATATTGGAATTACACTTCCATTACTTCCTAATACATTCCCAAATCTAACAGCTACATATTCAGTATTACTTATTTTATCATAAACTTGTATGATCATCTCACAAAATCTCTTAGTTGCACCCATAATATTAGTAGGGTTAACAGCCTTGTCAGTACTAATCTGTACGAATTTTTTCACTCCATACTCGTGACTGCACTTTACAACATTAAATGTTCCTAATATATTATTTTTAATTGCTTCTGCAGGGTTTCCTTCCATTAGTGGAACATGCTTATGAGCTGCAGCATGGAAAACAACTTCTGGTTTATATTTTTGAAAAATCTCCTTTATTCTATCAACCTCTCTAATAGAAGCTATAATAACCTCCATATTTAGTCTAGGATATTCATACTTTAGTTCTACTTGCAAATCATATGCATTGTTTTCATAAATATCAAGAATTAAAAGCTTTTTAGGATTAAACTTTGCAATTTGTCTGCACAATTCAGAACCAATTGAACCGCCGCCTCCTGTTACAAGTATTGTTTTATCTTTAATATACTTGTTGATGTAATCGTTGTTCAATTTTACAGGTTCTCTGCCTAGCAAATCTTCAATGCTCACATCTCTTAGTTTACTAATGTTAACTGTACCATCTATTATTTCATAGATACCTGGTAAAGTTTTTAACTTGCAGTTTGTCTTCTTACATAAGTTCAATATTTCCTTCTTCTTAGTCAATTCAGCAGAAGGAATTGCTACAATGATTTCCTCTACTTTTTTGTCTTTAGCAATGCTGGTAAGCTCTTCTGTACCACCAAGAACTTTTACTCCATTAATAGTTTTTCCTTTTTTATAATCATTATCATCAATTAAACCTACAATCTCGTAATTTAGCTCTTTGTGCTTTTTTATTTCCTTAATTAACATTGCACCTGCGTCACCTGCGCCAACTATCATCAATTTTGACTTTTTACCATTACCTGTATTATCATCTAAGCGCTCTGCCATAATCCTATGAATAAATCTAGTACCGCCTAAAGAAACAGTACACAAAATCCAAAATATAATGTGAACTGTAAATGGGAATCTATAATATTGGTTCTCTAATAAAATATAATTAACTAAATAGCTATAAATTATAAACACAATATTCGTTATAGAAATAGAATAAACAATGGACACTAATTCCTCCACTGATGCATACTTCCATATATTTCGATATAAATTAAAAAGACTATTAAACAAAATTGTTATTAAAATTACCGGTAGAATTGATACCTTGAAAAACACAATATATTCTGGTTCTATATTAAAATCAAACTTTAATAATAGCGCACCATATAATGAAAGTATTACAAACAAAATATCATACACTATAAATCTCTTATCCTTTTGCATATTTTCACTTCCTTTAATAGCATTAGTCTATTGGAAATTGTGTCTAATCCCCACTAATCATTTTACAACATTTTAAGAATTATTCAATATTTTTGTTCAATCATCCTTAAAAACTTAACAATTTCTTTATATTTAATGTATATTTATGTGAATAATTTAATCTTTCTTTATATTTTTACCCAAAAATAGTACCACTAATCATTCTATAGTCAGATAGCAAAAGCATAAAACAAACAAGATACGACTAACATATCTTGTTTATTTTATATTAAAAATCATATTCTATATACACAAATATTAACTATTTACTAAGATTGCTCAAATAATTTTTAACTTCCTCGCTAACTGCACCATCTAAACCAAGTACCGTAAAATCAATATTAGAAGAGTTTTGTGCTAAAAATTTCAAATATCTTTCAGCAGACTGTGTATTGCTGTTATCAGCTAACACTATAGTAGCACCTTTTGCCGCAGCGTAAACACTGCCTGATAAAGCATCAGGATAATCCTTTCCAGTTGCGATAAATACTTCAGTACTATTTTGACAAAGAATACTGTTTATAATACAACCTGTGTCATATCTATCCACTCCGCCAAAACGTACTACCTTATCATCACTATATCCAAGTATGCTCTTAATCTTACCTTTAACGTTATCAGTTATTACTCCGCTTCCACCAGCTATAAAAACTTTTTCTGGTTTATTATCTGAAATATACTTCTCTATTCTGTAATCCAAATTGTTTTTATCTGTCAACAATATTGGCCAGCCATTTTTAGCTGCTGCTGCTGATATACTTAATGCATCTGGAAAATTATCTTGTGTGGCTATTACTATAGGTGTTGATTTAACTTGCACAAAGTTTTCAGCTATTAGCATTGATGTTTCTATTCTATCTACTCCGCCAAGTCTTACAATGTTAGCAGATTCTATTCCCATATCCTTAAATGCATTTATAAAACTATCTGATATAACTCCGCTTCCCCCTAAAATATATATATGTCCTGCTGCATTTAAATGATTTATAATATAATTCAATGCCTCATTACTATAAGCAGAATTTGAAGTGCTATCAACCAAAAGAATTGGAGCCTTTAATTTATTTGCTAATGAAGTTCCAGAAAGAGCGTCCGGAAAATTATTTCCTGTTGCTATAACAACATTGTCAATTTTACCTGGATACAAGTTCTCAGCTATTTTTTTTGATGTTTCATATCTGTTTAGCCCGCCAATTCTAGTTTTAAATGTAGTAAACTTGTCACCGAGAATTTTTTCTATTGAAGAATTTTCATAATAAAAATTTAAGATTTGCTTATAGTCTTGTCCTCTTTCAGCTCTGCCATAGGCTCCCCATTGGCTCATTCCTACTCCATGACCCCAACCTTTTCCTTGGAAAATATAGTTGGTGCCATCAAAGCTTACATCATATAATCCACTTTTAATCAATTCTCCATTTAAGTTAAAAAAAGTTCTTGCTTTATCTTTTGTAAGAGAATATGTTTTCGTTTGATCACTTGCATCTTTGTAAAGAATATTTAAGGTATCTACTCTACCACTAACATACTTTGTAATACTATTTGTATCTAATGATATAAGCTTTTTAGCAGTTGGTTCCTTTTGCAATAATATCCCTTCAATTACTGTAGGACTTATAGTTTTTGACCAACTTTTATAAGGGTTATCGTCACACAAATCAAATGGGTCTGGCTTTGAAACTAAGTATGGATAACTCCCACCCCATACATGTTCACTACATTCAGTATACCCTCCGTTACTTGCATGAAAGGTTGCATCTATGTATTTACCACCGTTTATTACGGCATCTCCTTTAGTAGCATCTACAGCTAAATTACACTGTGACCAATTTGAGTTGTAACCTATATATACCTGACAGGACGTATTATCTGTCACATCATAGCCGTATTTACTGAATATACCACTTGTCTTACGATTCAACCCAAATGTTCTTGCAGCTACCGCCTGAGCCTTTAAAGCCTCTGCGGGAAACCCTTCTCCCATTTCCATTGGCAACACACCTTTTACATAATCTTCAAAGGGCAATGAATTAATTGGTAAAAACCCTTCTCCACTTACTTTAAAAATCATGTTTCCCTTGAAGCTTTTAGTAGATGAACCCTTTACAAATTTCACAAGAGAATTATTACTAACTGGTGTAATAGTAATATTTTTATTATCTCCTATGGCTAAATTCCTATCTAAAGTAGCTAATAATTGTCCATCTTTTCGAATCTTAAAATATCCGCTGTCATACTGCACTGAGTAGTTATCACCTTGTGTTAAAACAATGTTTTCTCCTAAGATAAAATAATCTCCAGTTAGTGAAAAGTTTAGTGAACTTATCGTTCCCATACTTACAAAGCCAACTTTGATGTTACTTATATACTTATCACTTAACTCCTTTGTTATCTCTGCATTAGCAGTACTTCCTTTTCCCACTGAAATACTACTAATAATGCAAATACATAATAAAGCTTTACTTATACTCTTTCTCATTTTTCCCCCTCTTAATTGCTATCTTTATCAGCAAAAATCAAATTTACTATTAACATTATTTTCATTTCATTTTGCTTTTAACTAGATAAATTTCTTATATGTGTAAATTATAGTATAGTTCTCATTATTTATCAATTAGCTTATCCCTTTATCCGGGGAAAAGTCTAGTGAATTTTCAATTTATGTACTGCCGCCAATTTAAAACAAGTTTTTCTCACATTCACCACAGAGATAAACTTACCTTAATTTTCTTAAACTCAAATAAAAACTGTATTGCAAAGGCAATACAGTTTTTATTATTTAAATATATTAAATAAACTAAACTTTTTCTTTTTTCTTATAGGTAATATATCCACGTCTTCACCATTCAATATTTTGTGTTCGTTATCCTGAATCCAGGTATAAACTTCACTATTTAAAGAATTTACAAGCTTTAAGGAACTACTTATAATAGGTTTTCTACTAGAGCTATTATGAGCATCACTTCCAATTATATGAATCATATTTCTCTCAACTAATTCTTCAGCAAAGACTTTGACTTCCTTACCATATAGCCCTTTTAAGCTTCCTGCATTAAGTTGTGCAAGTGCGCCCTGTTCAATTAAGTTCTCCAGCAAACTAGGATTTTTCATTATCTTTATATTACGTTCTGGATGTGCAATAATTGGTGTAGCTCCTTTTAATCTTAGCTCATAAAAGACCTCTTCCGTATATAATGGAAATTGCTCCATTGGAAGCTCAATTAATAAATAGCGAGAGTCATTAATCCCCCATATCTTGCCTTCCTCATATAACCTAGCCAAATCAGGATTAATATATATCTCCAAACCCGAAACAATATTTGTACCTATATTATTCTTTTCGCATAAATATTTTAATCCATTAATTTTTTCATCATAGGCATTTTTATTAACTTCATATTCTCCTACAATATAATGAGGTGTTGCACATATGCATTTAACATCATCATCATTAGAAATTCTTAACATCTCTAATGACATATCAAAGCTTTTAGCTCCGTCATCAATATAAGGAAGAATATGACTATGAAAATCTATCACCATATATCCCCCCTTGGCTTCAGAAATTCTCTTTATGAACTACCATAATAATAGTATTTTCCATAATAACCTTTTGATTGCTCAGGTATCTTGTTAATTACTACTCCTAAAACTTTTCCGCCTACTTTTTCTATAGCTTCTTTAGCTTTAACCAATCCATACTTTTCTGCTTGTCCATAAGAAGCTACAAAAACAGTTCCATTAGCTAAAGTTGATAGAATTTGAGCATCCGTTACAGCTAGTACTGGTGGTGCATCTATTAGTATCATATCAAACATTTGACCAACTTCATTTAAGACAGCTTTCATTTTTTTTGTTCCTAGTAATTCAGCTGGATTAGGAGGTGTAGGACCACTTGTTATTACATATAAATTAGGGATATTTGTACTAATTATACATTCATGAGTTTTTTTATCTTGAGCTAGTACATTTGTAAGCCCCTGTGAATTAGGCAATCCAAATTTTTTATGCACTGTTGGCTTACGAAAATCACAATCTATCAAGACTACCCTCTTGCCACTTTGGGCAATAGTAACAGCCAAGTTTGCCATAACAGTACTTTTTCCTTCGCCTGGACCAGTTGATGTAACCACTATACTTTTTAAATCATCATCTAAGGATGAAAATTGAATATTTGTTCTTAAAGTTCTAAATGCTTCTGCAGCTTGTGATTTAGGATTCTTTAATGATATCAAGTTCTTTAACATTTTTTCACTTCCTTTACTCTTTATCATCTACATAAGGTATTGTGCCTATAACTGGTAAACCTAATAATTTTTCTACATCTTCTTGAGTTTTTATAGTATTGTCCATATATTCAATTAAGAAAACTAATCCAACTGAAACCATTATTCCAATAAAAAACGCGATAGCCATGTTTAGTAGTGGTTTGGGACTATCTGGTGAGGTAGGCAATAGTGCTTCATCTAATAACTTTACATTATCTCTGCCATATACATCTGCACTTACCTCTTTTAAAGATTTAGCAAGCTGATTTGCTATTTTCATTGCTTGTTCTGGATCTTTAGATTTAACTGAAATATTTAAAAATTCTGTATTTCCCTGAGGTGCTACTGTAACCATAGATAATACAGCACCAGTACTCATTTTCAAATCAAGTTTGTTAACAACTTCATCTGCTACTTTTCTTGACTTTGCAAGAACGCTGTAAGTTTTAACCATCTGTTGATACATCATAACATCATTTAAATTTTGTTTCTGACCATTGTCGTCTTTATCACTTTTCCCTATAATAACTGATATATCAGACTTATAAACTGGTTTAATAACAAAATAACTTAATACACCACTAGTAATTGTAAAAATTAAAGTTATTAAAACAATTAATGAAATCCTTTTTCTAAGTATAAATAAATATTCTTGTAATTCCATTATTTTTCCCCCCTCAATAATAATTCTAATTGACTTACTATTTCGTCTTTGGCATCAATCTTTTTAGCTATTTCTAAATGCAACCTTGCTTGTTCCAGGTTTTTCAAATTTATATAGCACATAATAATATTTGTACATATTTCTATTGCTTTTGTTGCTTCAAAAGCCTTTCTTAAATATGCAACTGCACTTTCATAGTCTCCCAAGCAAGCATAATTAATACCCATTTCATTTACAACCTCTGGCATAGCATCATCTATCATCATTGCTTCATTTAGATAATATATAGCTTTTTCATAGTTATCTAAATTTCTATAAGCGATAGCAATATAATAATAAATTACAGCATCCTCTTTAATATCTTCTAAAAGAGGCAATAACAATTTCAATGCTTCAGCTGGTTGTTCTGAAACCAAGTCTTTACCATTCTTATAATCTAAATCTATCTTCACACCAATCCTTAAGTCTATAGCTTCAGGGGTACTCTCTCCCCCTCTAGTAAAATAATTATTAATGCTAAACAAAGCACTGTCATAATCGCCTTTTTCTCTTTTAATTATAGCCTCATACAAATAAGGAATAGCGTATCCTTCAATATTTTTAAATCTTTCTATTAAAGCTATTTCTTCTTCCTCAAATTCGGTATTGGTTACTCTTAGATTCTCCACTAATAAAAGCAGCTTATCACACACTTCTGTAGTTTCCTCTATTAGAGACAATCCTTTAGTAATTATATAAGCATCAACATAGTTTTTTTCTTTAATAATTTTATAAATTACCCCTTTTATATATGGTATACATCCAGGAGTGTTTCTCAAAATATCTTTATATGCTGAATTATATACAAAATTCTCATCTGCTCCTAAAACATAGAACATTCCCTCAACAAAAAAGTCTACAGGAACTCTTTCGGTATCTTCTCCATTCTTAACCTTCTCTGTAACTCTTGAAGCCGGTACCGGCATATATACTTCCTTTTCAATATCTACGCCAAAAATATTACTTATTGCCTCTCTCTTTACACATAAAAATAAGAGTGTAGACAATTTATCTGCAAATCTTGATGTGCATCCCATACTATCACCTACTCCTAACGAAATGCCAGCTTAAGCACTAATATATAAAGTTACTTTAGCTATTTTAATATAATACAAAAACTCTAATCTTGTAAATACTTTTACTTATCCATTGTATAAAATATATGGTAACAGTGAGACTAATTCTATTAGTCTCACTTCATTTAACTTAGGAATTACATGCTGCTTTAATAATTTCCATTATTGAATTCTTTAAAACTTCTATTTTATTTTCTGAATCTTCTGCACTGCTGCCTATTACTGAAATATAAACCTTCATTTTAGGTTCAGTACCTGACGGTCTAACCACAAACCATGAACCATCCTCTAAAATAAACTTTAATACATTAGACTTTGGCAGGTTAATAGTTGAATCTTTAATATTAATAAGGTCCTTTTCAATGCTTAATTTATAATCCATCTTCTTTATAATATTTACAGTCCCTACCGCAGATTTCATAGAATGTCTTAAATATTCCATTGCATTAGAAATCTTTTCTTGACCTTCTTTTCCTTCTAACTCTATTGAAACCAGACTTTCCTTAAAGAAACCATATTTTGAATACAAATCCATAAGCGCTTCATACAAATTCATTCCTTTATTTTTGTAATAAAGCACCATTTCGCATATTAACGCTGAAGCAATTACTGCATCCTTATCTCTAACAAATTCACCAGCAAGATATCCAAAGCTCTCTTCAAAACCAAATAGATATGTTTTGTCGCCCTTTTCTTCAAATTCCTTTATCTTTTCTCCTATATATTTAAATCCAGTTAAAACATCTATCAGCGTAACACCGTACTCCTCTGTAACTTTCCTTACCATTTCAGTAGTAACTATAGTCTTAATAATCGCCCCATTGTTTGGAAGCTTACCGGTCTCTTTTAATGAGGATATTATGTAATGAGTCAATAAAACCCCCGTTTGATTTCCTGTTAAAACCTTATAATCTCCATGATTGTCCTTTACTACAACTCCAATTCTATCACAATCGGGGTCAGTACCAAAAATAATATCTGGATCTATTTCCTTAGCCATTTTAAGTGCTAATTCGAAAACTTTAGGATCCTCAGGGTTTGGATAAGGTGCAGTAGGAAAGTTGCCATCTGGCAATTCTTGCTCTTTAACTACAAAAACATTGTTATATCCAAGCTCTGACAAAACTCTTCTTATAGGAACATTTCCAGCTCCATGAATAGGAGTATAAATTATTTTCAAATCCTTTGAAAGTTCTTCAACCAATTCTTTTCTAATAGTAAGTTTTTTCACTTCTTCTATATAACTTTTATCTATTTCTTCTCCAATAATATTAAGCAGTCCTTTAGTTAAAGCATCACTTCTGTCAATTGTTTTTACCGCTGAAAAATCATTCACTTTTTCAATGCATGCTAAAATCTCTTTAGCTGCAATATCAGTTACCTGACCACCGTCCTCACCATATACCTTATAACCATTATAAATCTTAGGGTTATGTGAAGCAGTCACTACAATACCAGCTTTGCATTTAAGCTGTCTTACTGTATAAGATAACATTGGTGTTGGTCTTAAATCTTCAAAAAGATTTACTTTTATACCATTTGCACAAAGAACTAAAGCAGAAATCTCTGCAAATTCTTTTGACATAATTCTAGAATCATAAGCTATACCCACAGCTATATTATTTTCATAGTTACTATTTAAGTAATCTGCGAGTCCCTGAGTGGCTTTGCCCACTGTGTAAATATTCATTCTGTTTGTACCTGCACCAATTACACCTCTTAAGCCACCTGTTCCAAATTCTAATTCTCTATAAAATCTATCTTCAATTTCTTTTTCATCCTTAATATTTAATAATTCACACTTGATTTCATCAGAAATATAAGGTGAGTTCACCCATAGTTCATACTTTTCTTTACACGCCATATTTCTCCTCCTAATAATGAAATATTTAACATTACCTATTATACTAAATAAGTTCAAAAAAAACTATTAAATTTTAAAAATTAAGCTTCTATTATTTATGCATATCTTTTAAAGGATTACTTAAATATTATTTGTTTTATATTCTCTGCTATATTAAAAATGTCAGGAGAATAATCGAAATCGATTATTCTCCTGACACCATTGAATTTTCTTCTTCATTAGATTCTGCTGCAGTATCTTTAGTATTTGTATTGCCTTTTGTTACTGTAGCAATTATTGTATCTACTGAATCAAGTATAGTTATCTCCTGTGCTAATTCTACATCTCTAATTCTATAGCTTTCTCCTCTTAATAAATTACCAACATCTACTGTAATATATTTAGGAAGGTTCTCTGCCATGCATTGAACTTTAATGCTATTTTTATCCTTTTGAAGTACTCCTCCGTTTTTAACTACAAAATCTTCTCCCATATATATTAAAGGAACATCTGAAACTATTTCTTTGTTACCAGTGAACTCTTCAACATCTATGTGTAAAATTTTGTGTGTAACTACGTCTCTTTGAACTTCTTTTATAAGTCCTTTATGATGTTCACCATCAATATCAATATCTATTAGCCCATGTTCTCCATTTGCATTTATTCCTTTGTTTAATTCAAGTTCTGCAATTTCAAACATAAAACTATTTAGACTTTTTCCATACATTATTCCAGGTACAAATCCCTTTCTTCTTTCTTTTTTAGCACTATGTACTGATGTTTTTTGCCTTTTAATAGCTTTTAATTCTTCCATATATATCCCTCCTACCGTTTGTATTATTAACTTGAAATTTAAGAAATATACATCGGTTTTAAAATTTTTCATTACTTGTGAATATTGATTGCTAAAGAAATAAATACTATTTAGTGTGAATGCATAACGTTTAGTTCGTAATTTTACAATATTAAAATATTATTCTTTTACTATATTGCATTTATAACCCATTTACTTTATAATATTATTGTTTTAACTAAAGTCGACAAAACCGTTGATTTTTCGTAGTTGTACGGATTTATTT